>JADMIO010785106.1_pt1 | contig 15594 bp, 12 predicted proteins | sample 8958161 | NCBI WGS metagenome assembly JADMIO01 (sample SAMN16585339, study PRJNA669376) | soil metagenome | isolation source: Crop rotation soil | place: USA: Cullars Rotation, Alabama | collected 2011
GCCGACGAGCTCGGCTGCGCCGCCGCGCCCAGCCGGCTGCGTCTGGCCGTCGCGGCCCTCCCGGCCGCGGCCGCGCCGGCGTCCGAGCTGACCTACGAGGTCAGCTGCGCGCGAGAGTGACGTTGCTCGCGCCCGCCCTGTCCCCTCGTTGCGGAGCGTTGGAGGTGTCTCGGGTCGTGGTCACCCACACCCCCGCCCGTCGAGGGTCGGGTGACCCCGCTGCGCAAGACATCCGCCTGAAAGGACTGCGCCGCCGCGTGGCATGGGTGGTGCACGCGGGAAGCGCGATGACGCCGTCCTCGCGCTTCCTCTCCGGGCACCTCGGCCCCGGCAAACTGCGCCTACGGTCACCGCGAGGCTGCGCCTCGCGGCGGACCTGGGCACAAGGAGGGGGCCGACATCGACCAGGTCGGTCATCCCCGCGCGTCGACAGCGTCGGGGGGGCCCCCCACGCCTATCCCCCGTCCGTGAGCGCGGGACCTCGTTCGGTGGGGCCGACAGTTTCTGGTGTAACTGCTCCGGCGAAGTCCGGAGGTCCGACAGTTTCTGGTGTAACTGCTCCGGCGAAGTCCGGAGGTCCGACAGTTTCTGGTGTAACTGCTCCGGCGAAGTCCGGAGGTCCGACAGTTTCTGGTGTAACTGCTCCGGCGAAGTCCGGAGGTCCGACAGTTTCTGGTGTCACTGCTCCGGCGAAGTCCGGAGGTCTGACAGTTTCTGGTGTAACTGCTCCGGCGAAGTCCGGTGGGTCCGACAGTTTCTGGTGTAGCTGCTCCGGCGAAGTCCGGAGGACTCCCAAGGGTCGCCGAACCGCGACGCGGTTCACCCTCCTGGCGGCCGCCTGGCTCGCTCTCGCGACGGTCGGCTGCCAGGCCGCGGTCGATCGCGCCGAGGAGCGTGAGCCGGCCTTCCAGGTGCCGCACGACCGCATCGAGCTCCTGCCCTTCCGCATCCGCCTGGCCCGCCTCGCCAGCGTGCTGGACGTGGCGGTCGACGCGCCCGAGCTCGAGCGGCTGCGGGCCCGCGCGATCGACCTCGGCGACTACGACTTCTCGGCCGGGGTTCCGCCGGATCTGTCGTGGTCGGCCAGCCGGATCACGGCGTGGGTCGGCGCGATCGAGCCGGTCTGCGACTCGGTCACCATGAAGGCCCGCTTCCCGGCCCTGCCGGCGATGGCGGACCAGCTCATCGAGGCGGCCTGGGGCCGGGCCGCCACCGCGGACGACCTGGCCGCCGTCGAGGAGGGCCTGGCCACGATCTCCGACGAGAACGAGCGCTACAAGGCGAGCTGCCTGGCCATCCTCTCGGCGCTGGAGCTCGTCGCCCGATGAGCGGCCAGCTCGCCACCTCGCCGATCTCCCGGCCGCGCTCTCGCGCCTATCCCCCGGCCGAGCTCACGGGACCGCGTTCGGCGGGTTCGACGGTCTCTGGTGACGTTGCTCCGGCGAAGACCGGAGGGACTCCCAGGGGGCGCGCGCGGGACCTGGTCCGGCTCGCGCTGATCGCGGTGGCGCTGTCGCCGACCGCCTGCAGCGGCAGCGCGCCGGTGCTCGACGCACCGGCCAAGGTCGAGCTGGCCCGCGCCTACCTGGCCCAGCTCGCGCCCCTCCTGGTCTCGCGGACGTTGACCGCGGATGAGGTCTTCGCGCTGCAGCAGTCGGTGACTGACACCGGCGACACCCAGGCCGGACTCGAGGCCGTCGTGGCCGGCTGGGTCGAGGAGCCGGCCCTGGCCGAGGCGGCCCGCGAGCTCCTCCAGCGCCGGCTGGGCGTGTCGGGCAACCGGGACGGGGTCAACTACGAGCTGCCGGGCAACCTCGCCGCCGCCACGGTCATCGGCCACCAGCCGTGGTCGACGATCCTCACCGCTGACCACTGCGTCGGCGACGACCTCCAGCCGATCGAGTGCGACAGCGGCTCGCCGTACAGCGCCGGCGTGCTCACCACGCGCGGCTTCCTGCGCAGGCACGGCAGCCGCTTCAACCTCAAGCGGGCCTCGACGACCCTCCGGGCCTTCGCCTGCGCCAGCTACCCGCTGGACGAGGCGCTCGAACCGCGCATCCCGCGCGAGCGGCTGCGGACGATGTTCAAGGCCGAGTCCCCGGAGGACCAGGAGGATCCCAGCGTGGCCGACCAGTTCGGCAACGGCTTCGCCTGCTACACCTGCCACGGCCAGTTCAGCTGGCACGCCCAGCTCTACGTGCAGTTCGACGAGCAGGGGATGTTCCGCTCTGACGCGACCGGGATCCAGGACCCGGCCGGCGAGCTGGGGCGCTCGGCCGGAGGCCTGTACGCCTCGCACTTCGCTGACCCGGTGGAGTCGGCCAGCCCGTCGTCGCAGATGCTCGGCCAGCCGGCCGCGACGCTGGTCGAGGCCGGCGCCATCCTGGCGGCCAGCGAGAGCTTCGCCCGCTGCACCTTCCGCGGCGTGCTCGAGTACGGCCTCGGCCTCGGGCCGGCCGACCCGATCGACGAGGACTTGCTCGCGGAGCTGGCCGCCGGCCTCGGCACCCCGGGCGAGGCCAGCTTCGCCGGTTTCGTGCTCGCCGCGTTCACCCACCCCCGCGTGTTCGATGCGGTCGCCCAGGACCAGCTCCGGGGTGCCCAGGAGCGCCAGCCATGAAGAAGATCCACCAGCTCGAGCGGATGGCGCCCATGCAGCGGCGTCGGTTCATGAAGTTCATGGCCGCCGCGCTGGCCGCGCCGATGGTGCCGAGCGCGCTGCGCTTCGGGGCCAACGCGGTGGCCGGCGGCGAGGCCCACGCTCACGCCGCCGAGGAGGCGCTGCCGCGCTACTTCATCGAGATCATCCTGCGAGACCAGTGGGATCTCGGCCACGTCATGGTCGCGCCCAGCCTGGCGGCCAACCCGGCCGCCCGGTCGCCGGGGGACGTCGCCGGCCTCGGCCAGACCGCCCTCTTCGTCGCCGCCGACGAGCTCACCGCGCACTCGATCAACGGCACCACGGTCTACCTCACCAACGAGTCGCGCCCGCTGGCCGATCTGGACTCCCAGGGGGTGCCGCACCTCGACTCGGTCGCGATGATCGATCTCTGCGAGGTCACCGCCGGCGTGATCCACGGCCACGAGTCGGCCAACCCGGCGCGCTCGCCCGGGCGCGGTGGGGCCGGCCCGGGCCGCGGCCCGATGTTCATGAACGACGGCTGCGGCAGCGGACCCGGCGAGGAGGCCAACCACTCGTCGACCCCGACCCCGGCGACGATGGTCAACCACTGGTACAAGACCGTCGCCCCCGGTCTGCGCAACGGCGTCGCCCTCAAGGGCTCGTCCCGCTTCCAGGCCATGCACTTCGCCGCCGGCCTCGGCGCCGCGGCCGAGCTCGACCGCCACTTCTCGCGCGACACCCTGTTCAACGCCTTCCCCGAAAAGATCGAGGACTACAACGTCCTCGATCGACCCGAGGAGGCCGAGGCGTTCGCCGCGGTGCTCGAGCGCCTCGACCCTCGCCTGCTCGACCGCCGCGGCTTCAGCGACGCCGCGGTGACGGCCCACGGGACCCAGCTGAGCGACGTCCGCTCGCGCCTGTATCAGGGCGAGCCGCGCACGATCTCGCTGCCGCTCACCGCCGAGGAGGTGGCGTTCTGGAGCGGTGGGGTTCCGCCCCAGTCGCTCGGGCCCGGCGTCCCGGCCAAGGCCGACATCTGGGAGCAGGCCGGCTGGACCCACAAGCTCGTCGCCAACGACCTGTGTCGCTCGATCGTCATGGAGTACGACTACTACGACATCCACGACACCCGGCCCTCGACCGCGCTCCGCACGCAGGCGACCCAGGTGGTCTACCCGCTGGTCCGCTTGATCCAGCGGCTCAAGGAGGCCAGCCTCTACGATCGCACGACCATCGCGCTGTACACGGTGGACGGCAGCCGCACCCCCGATGGGGCCGGGGTCGGCGGCGCTGGCAAGAACACGGTGATCCTGGCGGGCGGCGGTATCAAGGGCGGCTACTACGGCGACATCGGCTACCTGGGCGGGGCGGACTACAGCTACGCCGCGCCCGACGAGGCGACCGGCGCGCCGCGTCCGGGCGTCACCGACAACGGCAGCCGGCTATCGTCCGCTGCCCTGTGGCGCACGGTGATCCGGGCCGCCGGCGTCCCCGACGACATCGTCGGTCAGTTCCCCGACGTCGCCGGGGCGGCCCCGCTCGGCTGGCTGCTGCGCTGAGGCAGCGGCCCCGCTCCGCCGACGCGTTCGGGAAGTATCAAGCAAGCTTTGGGGTAAGCGGGGGCAGGGAGGCGGGCCGGACGGCACCGACGCCGACGCGCTCGCCTTCAGCGCCATGCCCGGCACCCACGTGGGTGGGTCGCCGATGAGCGCGGTTCCAGCAGATCCGGGCTGCGCTGAACTCAGGGATAGGCGCAGAAGTTCGGGCAGGCCACGACGTCGATCAGAGATTGGCCCGCGGAACACGCATCGGCGGTCGATGGAGCGCAGTAGTTGGCGTACGGCGAATCGGTCCGGCAGACCTGGCGCTCGCCCACCGATCCGAGCGGGCAGTCGACGTCGCCCGAGCAGGTCTTGCAGCGCCCCGACGTGCCAGCTGGGTGTGGATCGCACGAGGTGAGCTCGACCGATTCGCAGGTCTGCCCGTCGCCGCAGGTCAGCCCGCAGCCACCGCAGTTCGCCACATCCGACGAGACGTCGACGCACACCGAGCCACAGCATCGGCTGGAGGCCTCGGCGCCGCACGAGGTGCCGTCCGCTTGCGCCGTGTAGACGCAGCCCTCCGCCGTGCAGGCCACGGTGTGGCAGGCATGGACCTCACAGCTGTCGGCGGTGCAACCGACCATGGCATCGGTCACCACCGGCCTCGCGTCGGCGACCCTGGCGTCGGCGATCCCGGCGTCGATGGTCGGGGCCGCGCCATCGAGGCCGGGGGGATCGCCGATGCTGATGCAGCTCGTTGACAGCAGCGCGCCGAGGAGGAGCCAGCATCCGGGACGAAGGGCCATGGACTCACGATCGCCTCAGTTGCCTCCGATCGTAAGCGAAGACTTCGGGTGATTTTTGACGGAGCAGGAGGCCATCCCGGCCGTAACACCGAGACCGCATGGCTCGACCTTGGTCTTGCCACAGGCTCAGGATGCAGCTCGTATCAGGCCAGGCTGGCGGCGGCACGCTCGAGGCGCGTTTCCGGGGACGGCCCACGGCTCGCCGTCTCCTCGTCCGCTGGCTGGTGCCTGCGTCTTGATCTCGTGGGTGCGGCTGACGCCCAGAACCAGAAGGCCTCCAGCTCACCGCAGTTGCCGGGTGTTGCACGATCGAAACGAGTGCGCACGGTCCGATTCGAATCGGGCCTCTCGGACTCGAGTAATTCTGGTGTCCACGCCTGCTCTTCGACGGTGGCGGCAATCGGTGCGTCCTCAAACCATTTGACCGAGGCGCTGACCAGCAGTTATGGTTTGCGACTAGCTTCGCCTCGAACCGGAGGAATCATGGACGTTCGCAATCTCGGAAAGTTTGCCCTCTCGCTCATCGCCGCCGGGCTGTTCGCCACCGCGGCTTGCTCGCACGGCGACGCCGACCTGACCCGCTCGTCGCGTCTCGCTCTCGGCTCCGCTGACGCCTCGCCGGAGGACCGCCCGGACGCCTCGCCAGCGGGGACCGCTGACGCCGCGGAAGGCGACGACGATCCTGACGCCGGCGACGGCGACGATGGGCCCGATGCCGGCGAGGGTGGCGGCGACGACGATGACGATGGTGGCGGTGGCTGCAGCGCGTCGACCCATCCTTCGACAGATCCCTCGACCGCCGGCCTGATCTTCTTCCTGCCGGCGCTGGCCTTCCTGGCTCGCCGACGTCGCGCCTGAACGAGGCCAGGTCGTGAGCTTGACGAGGGGACCCCGATCGGGTCCCCTTCGTCGTCTTGCCCGTCTGGCGCGGCCGCGAGCGAGCCGCACGCGACGAGGGCGAGGGACATGGCCGAGAGCTGGCGCGACCGCCTGAAGAGAGCACCAGGCCAAGCTCCAAGGCCGCCCTGGCCAGCGTTCAGGTCAACGTCGCCACCTGGCAGGGAGTGCAAGCCTCCCTGGAATCCTGGGGCGTCCCGCAGCACGGGGGCGAGGGCACGGTGGGGGTCGCACCGCGAAGCTCGGAGGGGTGCTCGCGCGACGCGCGACGCCAACCCCGACAAGGCCCCAGGCCGGCGTGCTCGCCGAGGGTGTTCCACACGCGTGAATCGCCAAGGCAGGAGCAGGCGCCGAGGTCTCGCACGCCGGTGTAAGGGGCCGGCGCAGCGGTGCGACCCCCACCGGGCACTCGCCCCGGTCGAGGATCACCTCCAGCACCACGCCAACCTCCATGGCCGCCCTGGCCGGCCTACCGAGATCAACCTAGCGGCCGCGCCGCCGCGGCCCCTCGGGAGGCTTGCCGGCGTCGCTCTCGGGCTTCTTGATCCGGTCCTCGAGCGTGATGCCCGAGACGATCTCGATGATGAGCCCGTCCGACAGGCCGGTCTTGATCGCGCGGCGCTCGAACACCTGGGGGGTGGTCTCGACCTCGACGAACGGGGTGCCGTCCTTGTCGAACTGCAGCAGCCCCTCGCTGATCGCCAGCACCTGGGTCCGCCGGTCGAGCACGATGTCGGCGTTGGCGCTGTAGTTGGCCCGGATGAAGGCGTCCTTGACCGGCTCCATCGCGGCCTTGATCTCGAACTGGATGGCCCCCTCGACCGCCTGGCCCTTGGGCGCGATGCGCTCGAGCTTGCCCTTGAACTTCTTGTCCTCGACCGCGCCGATCGAGATGTCGAGCGGCATGCCCTCCTTGATCTTGCCGACCTCGGACTCGTCGACCATGCCCTGGAAGATCATGTCGCCCATGTCGGCGACGAAGGCGATCGTCGACCCGGGGTTGAAGTTGTTGGTCTCGGTGACCGAGCCGCCCTCCTTGACCGGAACCTCGATCACCATCCCGGCCACCGTCGAGGTGACCACGTTCGAGACCTTGCCGGCCCCCTTGGCCGCGCCCGAGCGGACCAGCTGGAGGTTCGACTGGGCTGACTCGAGCTCCTTCTCGCGCAGCGCGAAGTCGAGCTCGAGCCGGCTGTACTCGATGTCGGAGATGAGCTTCTGCTCGCGCAGCGTCTTGTAGCGGGCCAGCTCCTTGGTCGCGTTCTCGAAGCTGATCTTGGCGGTGTCGACCTGCGACTCGGCGGCGTTCAGGCTGACCACGTTGGGGATGATCTTGATGCGGGCCATCTCCTGGCCGGCGGTGACCATGTCGCCCGGCTTGACCGAGAGCTTCTCGATCACCCCGGAGACCCGCGGCTTGATCTCGATCTCGCGGCGCGGGACGATCGAGCCGGTCGCCACCGTCTTCTTGACGATGTCGGCCTTGCTCGCGGTCTCGGTCCGGTAGTGGACCGGCTCGGCCTGCGACTTGCGATAGAGGAACAGGAGGGTCCAGGCGAAGGCGCCGAGGACGACCAGGGCGAACAGGAGGGGGACGAGACGTTTCATCACTCGGCTCTCAGGGCTTCGATGGGCTTGATGCGAGCGGCGTGACGGGCCGGGATGATCCCGGCCACCACGCCGCCGATGATGAGGATACCGGTCGCGGCGATCGCCACCGGGAAGTCGACCCGCGGCGCGACCAGCGGGCCGACCCCGTCGAGCATCGGGCCGCCGAGCTCGATCGCGACCACCGCGGTGAGGAAGCCGGCGTAGCCGGCCGCCGCGGTCAGGGCCAGCGACTCGGCCAGGACCATCCGGATGATGGCCCCTGGGGTGGCGCCGAGCGCCTTCCTGACCCCGAGCTCCTTGGTCCGCTCCTTGACCGCGATGAGCATGATGTTCGAGACGCCGAGGATGCCGGCCAGGAGCGTGAAGACGCCGACCACCCAGATGAAGATCTGGATGCCGAGGAACAGCCCCTCGAACTTCTCGACCTCCTTGGCCGCGTTGAACGAGCCGATCGCCTCGCTGTCGGCGGGGTTGACGGCGTGGAGGGCGGCCAGCGCGGCGCGGATCTCGCGCTCGGTCACCTCGCCGTCGACGCCATCGGCCAGGACGATCCCGAAAGATCCGACCCGGTCGCCCACGTTGAAGGCCTGGCCGAACGTGGTGAACGGGATGAAGATCGTCTGCAGCTGGCGGTCGAGGTCACCGCTCTTGCCCTTCGGCCGCATCACCCCGATGACGTCGAAGTAGACCCCGCGGATCTTGATGTGCTTGCCGACCGCGGCCTCGCCCGGCGGGAACAGCTGCTGGTAGACCGTCTCGCCGATCACCGCCACCTTGCGCCGCTCGAGCATGTCGAGCGGGTCGATGAAGCGGCCCTCGAGCATCTCCATCCGCAGCACGTGGCGGTACGCCGGGTAGTCGCCCATCACGTTGTAGTTGCCGGTCTTGGCTCCCCGGCTGACGTTGTTGCCCTCGCGGAAGCCGCCGAGCTGGACCCGGGGCGCCAGGTGCTCGATCCCGGGGATCCGGGCGAGCGCGGCGACGTCGGCGGTGTCGTAGACGATCTGGCGGCCGGGCCGGAAGCCCTTGAACGGCAGGCTGGTCCGCTGGCCCCAGACCCACACCGAGTTGGGCGCGAAGCCGGACATCTGCTTGGCGACCCCGCGGCTCAGGCTGTCGCCCATGGCCAGGAGGCTGATCAGCATGAAGATGCCCCAGAACACCCCGGCCGCGGTGAGCAGGGTGCGGACCTTGTTCTTGCCCAGCGTGGCGGCGATCTCCTGCCACTTGTCGAGATCGATCATCTGAGCTCCGCCAGGCATGGCAGGTGCGCGGTCGCTTCACCCATCGCGCAGCGCCTCGACCGGGTTGACCCGGGCCGCGCGCCAGGCCGGGAAGAAGCCGGCCAGGGCGCCCGACACGACCAGGAGGGCGGTCGCGTTGATCGCGGCGCCGAAGTCGATGGTCGGTTCGCGGAAGAAGGGCGCGGCCGGGACCAGGTGGGCGGCCAGCTCGACCAGGCCGACCCCGGCCAGCAGGCCGACGTAGCCCGACAGCGAGGTCAAGACGATCGCCTCGAGCACGACCAGCCCGATGATCGAGGCCGGCGTGGCGCCGAGCGCCTTGCGGACGCCGAACTCGCGGGTCCGCTCCTTGACCGCGATCAGCATGATGTTCGACACCCCGACCACCCCGGCCAGGATCGTCCCGATGCTGACCAGCCAGACGATGAAGCGGATCCCGACGAAGATGTCGGAGATCTTCTGGAAGTCCTCGAGGTTGTTGTGGACCCTGAGGGCGCGCTTGTCGTCGGGCGAGAAGTCGAGCCGGGCGGCGAGCAGCTCGACCGCCTGGCGCTCGATCGCCTTGGACTCCTCGGTCGAGGCGCCGCCGACGGTGAACATGATGGCGTTGATCCGGTCCTTGCCGTTGAAGGCCCGCTGGGCGGTCGAGATCGGGATGTAGACCATCTTCATCTCGCCCTCGCTGCCGACGTCCTCGAACACGCCGACCACCTGGAAGGCGACCCCGGCGATCTCGATCGTCGCGCCCAGCGACTCGGCGCCCCCCGCGCTGTCGACGCGCGGGGATGACCGACCAACGAAGCCGGCCCCGCCGAACAGGAAGTCCTCGACCGCCTTGCCGATGACGACGACCTTGCGGTGGCCGGCGATGTCGAGGTCGTTCAGGAAGCGGCCCCGGGTGACGATCGTCTTCTCGATGAAGCGGTGGTCTGGCTTGACCGCGCGGACGTCGAAGGCCGAGGACCGGTCGCCGCGCGAGACCGGGTAGTTGCCCCACATGTTCATCCGCGAGGTGATGTGCTCGATGCCGTCGACCGTCCGGGCCACCGCGTCGTGATCGGCGTTGCCCAGCGGCACATCGCGGCCGGGGCCCCGGCCATGCCACGGCAGCGAGGTCCGGCCGCGGCTGATCCAGATGCTGTTGATGGCGTCGTCGCGGAACTCGTGGGTCGCCCCGTGCTCGAGCCCGCTGCCGGCGCCCATCAGGGCGACCAGCATGAAGATTCCCCAGGCGACCGACAGGCCGGTCAGGAAGGTGCGCAGCTTGTTCTTGCGCACCGTCTCGAAGATCTCGAGCCACAGATCGAGGTTCACGCCAGCAGCGCCCTAGCTCGCGGCCACCCGCCCGTCGCGCAGCCGGATGACCCGGTCGGTGCGCTCGGCGATGTCGTGCTCGTGGGTGACGATGAGGATCGTGATGCCGGTCGCGTTGATCTCGCGGAACAGCTCCATCAACTGGTAGGACGTCTCGGTGTCGAGCGCGCCGGTCGGCTCGTCGGCCAGGATGACCCGTGGCTTGCCGATCAGGGCCCGGGCGATCGCCACCCGCTGCTTCTGGCCGCCCGACAGCTCGCTCGGCCGATGCTCGGCCCAGTCGGTGAGGCCGACCCGCTCGAGGTACTCCATCGCGATCCGGTTGCGCTTCCGGCGCGCCACGCCCTGGTAGTAGAGCGGCAGGGCCACATTCTCGAGCGCGGTCTTGAAGCCGATGAGGTTGAACGACTGGAACACGAAGCCGATGAAGCGGTTGCGATACTCGGCGGCGCGGCGCTCGCCGAGGTCCCGCATGAGGGTGTCGCCGAGGTGGTAGGTCCCGCTGTCGTAATCGTCGAGGATGCCGAGCACGTTCAGGAGGGTCGACTTGCCCGACCCCGACGAGCCCATGATCGAGACCAGCTCGCCCTGGTCGACGGTGACGTCGATGTCCTTGAGGACGTGGAGCGAGCTCCTGGCCATCCGGTAGGACTTGTTCAGCTTCTCGATCCGGATCACGGGAGAGCGAACGGTAGCATGGGTGCCGGGAGTGGCCAGGCCAGCGCGCACGCCGGGGCAGCGGATGGCCGCAGCGGTGCAGCGAGTGGATCCCGCCCGGGTCAGGACGGACGCGGCGGAAGGCCGCGCCACCGCGTGACGCGGCGGGCCGCGGGAGCGCCGGGCTCCGGCCCCAGTTCAACGATCTGGCGCCGGTGGCGTTGGACGACACCGACGGAGGTGGCTGCTCGACGACGGGCTCGTCGAAACGGGGCGACGCCGCCTACTGGCCGTACGTGACGTTGCCAGCCAGCGAGGTGGCGCCAGGGACGTTGATGCCACCGCCGGAGCCCGACGCTCCCTGGACGACGTTGCCGGTGACGGAGTCCTTGCCGGTCGAGCTGTAGATATGGATCCCCGACCAGGCATTGGTCGTCGCGACGATGTTGCCGGTGATGGCGTTGTCCTGGCTGCTGGAGATATGGATGACGTCGAAGGCGTCATCGGCGGACTTTCGCTGACCGAGGAACATGTTGCCCGAGATGATGTTGCCGCTGCCGGGGCCATCGATCGCGATGTCGTGCTTCATGTTGGCGAACTGGTTGCCGACGATGGTCAGGGCCCCGGCGCCGTTGTAGGCGTAGATCCCGTTGCCGTAGCCGGACATGTCGCAGTTGGTGGCGCGCAGGGCGCCCGTGCCGTTCAGCTCGATGCCGTTGTCGTTGCCCTCGAACTCCGATTGCACCACGAAGGTGTCGTTGGTGTGGTCGAGGTACAGGCCGGCCCCCGCGTTGGTCAGCGCCATCAGCTTCGCGATCTTGGCGCAGCACGACTGCCATACTCCAGGGTCCGAGAGCATCGCCATCCCGTGGCCAGCGCCGTTCTGCGTCGTCACCCGGGTGACGTCGATGCGGCCCGAGCGGTTGACCACGATGTTGCCGCCGCCGGCGGCGGTGCCGGCCTTGCTGCGGTTGCCATCGACCACGAGGTCCTGCAGGACCGCGAACGTGGCGTGGCCATCGCCGCCGTCGCCCAGCTGGAGGATGGCCGCCAGCTGAGCGTTGTCGGCCGCCAGCAGCATGGTGTTGGTCCGATCGATTCCACCGACCGTCATCCCGGTCGGCGCACCGATGATCGAGCTGTTCATGAACAGCTGGATCGGCGCCGACACGGTGAAGAGGGCAGGGCCCAGGAGCAGCGTCGTCGGCTTGCTCCACGGCGCCCCGACGAGGAGTGGCACCGAGATCTCCTGCTCGCCGGTGAAGCCGCGGGCGTCGACCGTGCCGCCGGTGGCCGGCAGGTCGGCGAGGGCCGCGGCGATCTTCTCGCCGGCGGTGGCGCCCGGGAAGCGGTCGGCGAAGCGGATCGAGTTGACCCGCCTGGCGTCGATCTGCTCGAGCACCGACTCATCGTCGACGGCGGGGTCGGCGTCTGCCGTGGCCGTGTCGTCGGCGGCCCCGGGTTTATCGATGCATCCTGGGACCCAGAGAGCGAGCGCCGTGACGACCACCGAGCAGGCGACGGATCGTTGCTTCATGAGCGGCGTAGAGCACTATGTGTGCCATGCGAGGGCGTTCGAAATGCCGGAAACTACTGTCATTGTCCGTCGAGCCAGGGACGGCTTCGAATCGATCGCAACACGTCGTGTGCGGCAAGCAGGCCACGGTGTAGCCACCGACAGACTCCGTCAGTCCGCCGGCATGGTCCGTGGACGCGGAGCAGCACCTGCCGAGGGCTCGTCGGCAGCCGCCCGTTCGGGGTAGAACGCGGGCCATGGAACTTCCTGGAAGCGTTGTGTTGGTCACCGGTGGGGCCTCGGGGCTGGGCGGGGCGACGGTTCGCCGCCTGGTCGCTGGCGGGGCGCGGGCGGTGATCGTCGACCTCGACGAGGCCAAGGGCAGGGCGCTGGCCGCCGAGCTCGGCGAGGCCGCCGTCTACGCCCGCGCCGACGTGACGAGCGAGGCCGAGGTCGAGGCGGCGCTCGAGCAGGCGGCGGCGCTCGGGCCGCTCCGCGTCGCGGTGTCGTGCGCCGGGGTCGGCTGGGCCGCGCGGACGGTCGACAAGAGCGGCGCCCCGCACGCCCTCGCGCTGTTCCAGAAGGTGGTGGCGGTCAACCTGGTCGGGACGTTCAACGTCCTTCGCCTGGCCGCCGCCCGGATGGCGAAGCAGGCGCCGAGCGCGAGCGGCGAGCGCGGCGTCATCGTCAACACCGCCTCGATCGCCGCCTACGACGGCCAGATCGGCCAGATCGCCTACGCCTCGTCCAAGGCCGGCGTGGTCGGCTTGACCCTGCCAGCCGCCCGCGACCTTTCGGCGGTCGGCGTCCGGGTCAACACGATCGCCCCCGGCATCTTCGACACCCCGATGCTCGGCCTGCTGCCCGACGAGGCGCGCGCTGCGCTGGCCGCCGGCGTGGTGTTCCCCAAGCGGCTCGGAACCCCGGCCGACTACGCCGCCCTGGTCGCCCACATCGTCGACAACGGGTACCTGAACGGCGAGACGATCCGGCTCGACGGCGCGCTGCGGATGGCGCCGAAGTAGCGCTGTGGCCCGGCTGAGGTCCGGGTCACCGCCTTCGTCCTCGGGCTACCGGGGATGTTCGCCGCGCCGGGCAGGCGCCCTGCTGGCGAGCCGTCCGCGCCGCCGGACGCGGCCGGGGCGAGCGCGGAAGAGCGCGTCCGGCCTGGCCGCCACATCGCGTCGATCATCGAGACGAGGGGTAGGAGCTCCGGGGGAGTGACCTGAGCGCAGTCACGGTGGCGATCTGTGCTGGTCGCGACGTCCTGTAGTCGATCACGGCGCCGTGACGGCGCCGTCAACGTCGGCTGTGGGGGTACGCAACAGCAGCGAGCGCCCGGCAAGCCGTGGGTGGCGAAGCTACCCTTCGGACAGGCTCGGCGGCCTGCCGGTTCGCGGCACGAAGGTTGCTTTCAGCCAGGCCGTGACTCGCTCACGCTCCTCATCGATCAGTCTTCTGGGCAGCCTCGCGATCGTCGGTGGACGCGGGGGTGGGGCCGAGTGCTCGTCAGACGGGGCGGACGACCTGACGGTCGATGCATCCGTCGACGCCGTTCCCCTCTGGCGGGTGACACTCAACCTCGACCGGACGACCTTCGCCGACGAGCCCGCGAGCTGGGAGGTCGTGAAGGCGACCGAGAAGCGGATCACCGGCGACGCCTACGGCTCGGCGATCTCGCGGCCACCGTCGCCGAGGTCGCATCGACCGCCGTGCCGACGACGGGGCCTGGTGTCCCGAGGTGACGGTGTGGAGACCCCCACGACGATGACAAGGCGGGCCGCAGCCGCGCTGATCCTGGCGCTCGCGATCGCGGGTTGTGACCCGCTCGGCGACGCGGACACCGTCGGCGCGCCCCTCGCGACCCTGCACGGCACGGTGACCCGGGCCGCGGACGCGCCCGCGGTCGACGAGATCAGGCTCGCGCTGGTCTGGTACCCCGGGCTGCTCGCGCTCGGCGACTGGATCGACCAGAGCGGCGATACCGTGATCTACCAGTTCGCCACCGGCGTCGTCACCCAGAGCGTGGTGTACCGGGCGAGCTTCCCCATCGAGTTCGAGTTCGACATCACGACCCCGCCCCCGATCGAGGCCCAGGTCGAGATCGACGAGGCGCCCGGCCCGTTCGTCGTCGCCTACGGGGTGCTCCTGGCCTACCAGGATCGCGACGGCGACAGCGAGCTCACTCCGTGCGCGGATACGACGTCCGGCTGCCCGGACCAGGTCCTGGCCGCGAGCGGAGATCCCGTCCGGCTGCTCGACGGCAACGAGCAGCGCCTCGTGCTCTACGTCGACCGCGAGGTCACCGATGGCGGGCTCACGGCGACGCCGGGCATCAACCTCATGGGGGGGAGCTACCCGGCGCACCCGCTCGAGGTCCTGCCGCACAGCACGCCCCTCGACCTCGAGCTGACCTCCGACGTCCACGTGCAGCAGCTCGCCTGCGAGGTCATCACGCAGCGCTCGCGCGACCTCTCGCCCGCCGTCATGGATCCGGCGGTGGCGCCGCCCGTGGCGCCACCCGAGGGCGCCACTCTCGAGTGCACAGCGGACGGCTACTCGTGGGAGCTCGAGAGCTGCGCCGGTTGCCAGTGCGACCACGACATCTACGTCTACGACCTCGAGGGCGACGCCCCGACCCCCGACGGCTGGCCCTGCCCGCGCGGGTCGCCAGCCTCGGTTCCGCGGGCCGGCTGCTAGGTCTCGTCGACCTCCGGCCCTCGAGGAAGCGCGGCACCAGGGGGCCCGAACCGCCACGCGTCGGATCGAGCGTGGTCGGTACGTCGCGGGACCAGCGCGAGCGTCTTGCGGCCGTGTTGCATCCGGTGCCTGGTCGGAGAGGCAGCCGTGCCAGGACTCGCCGCACGCCTGGCGACGACGGCAGCGCTGTCCCGACGCGACGTTCGAACGACCACCGGCCGGTCGCGGGCGTCCTCCTCGGCGCCGATCGAGACAGTCTCGTTGGTCCGGGTGCTTTTTTTCGGGCGCCGCTTCCCATCTGGTGCCCCTCGGACGTCCAGGGGGGAGCGGCCAGTCGAGGTCGACATGGCCCCACATCCACAGCCTGGACACTGACCCATGAAATCGACTAGAAAAGACCTGCCGGCCATCGGAGGCCGTCGGTTGGTTGCGGCCCTGCTGGGCGCCTTCCTCTGGACCCTCGTCGTAGCTCCCGGAGCGTCGGCGGCCGGGCCGGCCCCCGGGCCTTCGACGATCGCTCCGCCGGTCGACGTGGCGCGCGGGTTCCTGACGAAGCCGAGCCGGCGCGCACCGGCGGACCTCGCCCGCGCCTTCGTCAGCGACACGGCCGGCCTGGCGAGCGCCGATCTTGGGACCGTGGTGCGCCACCTGCCGCGCGGCACGGTGGTCGAGGTGACCGGGAAAG
>JADMIO011638402.1_pt1 | contig 15594 bp, 18 predicted proteins | sample 8958161 | NCBI WGS metagenome assembly JADMIO01 (sample SAMN16585339, study PRJNA669376) | soil metagenome | isolation source: Crop rotation soil | place: USA: Cullars Rotation, Alabama | collected 2011
TGACGTGACCGACTGGATGGCCGCAGGAAAGACCAGAGCCGACCTGGAAGCAGCGATTGAACAATCCAGACCGTATGCTGAACGTTCTGACGAGGACATCGCGCAGCCCCGCCGAACACCCTCCCCACCGCCCTTCCCGCTGATCGCTCTGCCGGAGCCGGTGGCTGGTTTTGTCCGTGAGGCCGCCCAGGCTTTTCAGTGTCCCATCGACTATATCGGAGTGCCGCTTCTGGCTGTAGCCAGCGCTGCCATCGGCTTCAGTCGCGTTCTGAAACTCCGCGAAGGGTGGGTCGAAGCCTGCCGGATTTTCGCGGCTGTCGTCGCCCCGCCCGGATCCACAAAGACTCCGGCTCTGGCGCATGTAATGAAACCCCTTCACGAGCTTCAGCTGGAGCGCGATGAAGCTCACCGCCAAGTGGTCGAGGAGTACGAGATCGAACTTGCGCGATTCGAGAGCCAGCGAACCCGACAGCGCGGGGCGTCCGTTGATCACCGAAAACCGCAGGCACCCGTGCCGCCCTGCCTCCTCACCACAGATGCGACTCGAGAGGCACTGGGCGAGCTTCTCTCCAAGAATCGCCGTGGACTGCTGATGTACGCCGACGAACTAACTGGATGGGTTCGCGGAATGAACCAATACAAGGGCGGCGCTGGAAATGACCGTCAGTTCTTTCTCTCCATCTGGTCCGGTCAGCCGATTTACGTGCACCGGAAGTCCGCGCCACCGGTGCACGTCTTCCATCCGTTTCTGTCGGTCGTCGGGTGTATCCCTCCGGACATGCTTAATGAGCTTGCAGATGGCCGAGGTAGGGAAGACGGATTCCTCCATCGCATCCTGTTTACCTTCCCGGATGCCATTCGTCCCGGCACCTGGTCCGAGGCGGAGGTCACCAACGCGATGGTCAGTCGCTGGGCTCTCGCGGTCCGTGAGCTGAGCCAGTTGCAACCCAGTGCGAATGGTGGTCCGGTCGTCCTGGAGTTTACTCCCGCGGGTAAACGCGCATGGGTCTTGCTGTTCAACGAACACCGGGATAGTCGTAGTGCGCCGGAGCTTCCCCCGCAAATGACGGGGCCCCTTGCCAAAATGGAAAACTACGCAGCGCGGCTCACGCTCCTTGTCCACCTCCTGCGAGAGGTTTCCGGCGATCCCTCTGACGAGGGCGTGGACGATGAGAGTGTGGCGGCCGGCTGGGCGCTCGCCGACTACTTCGCGGCCCACGCCGAGAGGGTGTATCCACGCGTTCACGCAGATCGAAGCGACCGCAAAGTCGAGCAAGTGGTCTCGTGGGTACGTCGCCGCGGTGGTGAGTGCACAGCGCGAGAACTCCTCACGCACGAAGTTGCCGGTGTGAAGAAGGCCGCGGACTCCACACGTCTCATGCAAGAGGTCGTTGAACGCGGCTGGGCGCGATTGGAAGACCGCAAGGCAAGTAACGGGCGGGGGGTGACGTACCTTGTTTTGGCCAACGAGTGAGCCTGAACGGCAGGTTGTGATCGACGCACACACACCGTCGAATCGGGTGAATAGGCTTCAGGTCGTAAAGATCTGGATGAAGATGAAGTTACGAGGGCGCCGCTCCACCCTTTCGGTAGTGCCGGGTCCGTGCCGGGTACAGACCCAGCGCTGCCCATCCGCTCTGGCAGCGGCATCAACCAATAGTGCAGGGTGCAGGGTGTGGTTCTGGGGTCCGACTCCGATGAGGAGGTTCGCTTGACACAAGCGCTGCAGATGCTCATCAAGATCCAGAATCGAAGGAACCAGACCAAGGTGCGGACCGGGGCGCCGTACCTCGATCGAGACGGTTTGATCGTCCCATCCGACGTCCAGCCGAGATACCGGTGGTGGGACGACCGCATACCGGGATCGGACCGATTGTCCGTACACCGGATACTGGTCGAACTCAAGGCCAATGTATCAGTACATCGCTCTCATTGCGGTGATTGTTCGGAAACACGATCGGTGCGGACGGGAGGGCAAAGCTCTTCTTGTTCCACCGTTGGGTCGGAGGTATCTCGATGACGACGGCCGCCAACACCTTGCGCAAACCTCGGCGTGACCTCGTCGCACACTCCTCACTGAAAGTGAATTATCTAGAGCTCTTCCGATCTCTTGTCACTCAGGTCCCAATCGACAAGATGACGGATGACGCCCGACTTTCAACAGGCACCGAAATTCCAATGGTCTCTCACTTCAGTTGCTGGCCCACAGCGGTTGTCCAACGGCTGGAAGTACGTGAGTCGTCCCGTAATGCGTATGGCCGGGCGGTCTCGAGCAATGAAAAGGGTTCGCGGGCTACAAACAACCAGAAATCCAAGGTCTGGCTCAATATTCAGCAAGTGACCGACTATCTTGGGATCTCTCGGGCTGCGGCCTACAGACTCGTCCAGCGTATCCGGTCGTTCCCCGCACCCGGCGTCGGGCTCCGGTTTCTGCGCGATGACATCGACGCTTACGTGGAAGGCGAGTGTCGGGCTCCGATAGCGACCGAGTTTTCACCACCGGCTCCACCCCGGTTTCGGATTGCGGAGACTGGAGACGACGAGGAGGTCTTACCGGGCCTGACCCGAGAAGAGCTGAAGAGGAGGGCTGGTTTCTAGTGGCAAAGAGAGTACGTGGGCAGGGGTCGGTACGGTTCCGACATGGGCGATGGGAGGCCCGGATCCAGATCGCAACTCACGGGCGACTGACGAAGTCCTTCGAGCAAGAAAGCGACGCCTGGGCATGGATCTCGACAGTAAAGGCGGATGCGGTCCGCGGTGTACTCAAGGTTGAAGCGAAGCGCAGGGAGCTGCGATTCGATGACCTATGCAGGCTCTACCGGATCCACATGGCACCTCGGTGGCGACCGGGGTCGTGCTCCTATTATGACTGCCACGTCAAAGGCGTCCTACTCCCAGCGTTCGGCTCACGGGCGATTGCCTCGCTGACGGCTCGGGAGATCCAGGAATTCCTGGACTCTCGGCTGAAAGTCGTTTCCGGATCGACGGTCAACCACTACCACCAGATCCTGAGCGCCACGCTCAAATATGCAGTACGAATGGGGGATCTGGCGTTCTCACCCATGAATGCTGTCGAACGCGCCCGCGCGGTGCCGAAGGGTGCGCGGGCACTTCGACTCAACGAGATCCAGGCATTCTTTCGAGCCTGTCGTCCTGAGGATCTCCCCTTTTTCACCATGTTATTCTTCTGCGGGCTCCGGCGATCGGAAATCTTCAGGATGGACTGGAGCTGGGTCGACCTGGACCGTGAGATGCTACATGTCCTCGTAGCGAAGTGCGGGTCCAGCGAAATCCCGATGAACGGCGCCGTGAAAAGGGCATTCCTACAACTCGGTCCAGTTCGAGAGGGAATCGTCTTCCCTGGACATCATCGCGATCAAAAGGCAACGGACCCTGTCGATTCCTCGAAGCCGCTCACCGCGAAACGTAAGAGTTTATCCAGCACGCTCAAGCGGGCCGGCATCGATCCGAATCGCGTCTCGCTGCATAGCTTTCGACATAGTTTCACGACGCTCCTCGAAGAATGCGGCACGGCCTACGGAGTCATGCGAGCCTTGGGCCGATGGGGCAAGGTCGGACGAGATATTACAGCTCGCTATCTTCATCCCACAGATGCGCAGCTTCGCTCCGCACTGGCGAAACTGGAGGCTCTGGTCTTTGAGCAAGAAACGGCGGGCACCCTCCGGGAACCATGTAGTGACTTTTTGAGCTACGGATCGCCGCAGCTGATGGGAACCGAACTCCACCGACAGTTGGAGCCACTAAGGAATTGTGTCACGTTCCAGAGGATCGACACCAATGATCAAGCGCTCCAAGTCCAGCTCGGCGGTGTCGGCGCCGCGCTATTGCCAAGGAGGACGGACTATGAGTGAGAATCAACCTCGGCCCGTCAAAGATCGTTTGTTGACAGTCGACCAGGCCGCCGAATACCTCGGCTGCTCGAGATCCTGGTTCTTCCGGAACGTTCGACCGGTCATTCCCACCTACAAGCTTTCAAATATCATGTTCTCGCAACAGGACTTGGACCGGTTTGTGGAATCTCGGCGCGACACTCCTGTTGGCCTACCGGATCCGATAGTCCGACGACCACGCCACAGCTCGTTGAACGATCGCGCCGCTGCCGCCGCAAAGCGGTTCGGCCTGGAATAGACCCGGTCCCTCCTTCCTCGTTTCTACTTGTCGCCGGGCTCGGCTCTGAGGCAGATTACCTCCGGGCGAATAGGCAAACGGCGCCGCAATGTTGGTTGAAGGCCTGATATGACCTCAGTGTCCGCTCCTTCGATGGTGTTGCTTACTGGCGCCAATGGCGCCGGCAAGTCAACGGTTGCGCCCTCACTACTTCATGGCGAGCTGCAACTCGTTCAGTTCATCAACGCGGATGTAATCGCAGCGGGGCTCTCGGCATTTGCGCCGGAGCGCATAGCCATCGCGGCTGGGCGGATAATGCTCTCCCGCGCGAAGGAACTCGCCGCCCGTGAAGAGAGCTTTGCTTTGGAGACGACCCTGGCCAGTCGGTCGCTCGCTCCGTGGATTGCGTCGCTGATCGAAGCTGGCTATCGGTTTCACCTGGTATTTCTATGGCTACCAAGTGAAGATTTGGCCATTGCCCGCGTGGCTGAAAGAGTGCGCTTGGGGGGACACGACGTCCCCGCGGACACCATCCGCCGCCGCTATCATGCGGGGTTGAAGAACTTCTTCCGGCTCTACCGGCCAATGTCATCCACTTGGACGTTTGTTGAGAATACGGGGGATGTGGCTCCGAGGTGTCTGGCCGATGGGATCGGCGCATCCTTGCGCACCTGCGGGAACCAGAGGCAGTGGGATGAACTCGAAGCGAGGTACGGAGGTGAGTGATGCAAATCCGGACATTTCTGCGATCCTACAGGACCGGGAGCGCATAGATCGAGCATTGCGCCGTGCCGTTCGGGAAGCCGTTCGCCGGCACAAGCTTCTAGGGAATCCCATTGCCGAGTGGCGAGATGGGGAAGTCGTGTGGATTTCGCCGGAGGAGATCGTTGTCGACGAGGAGAATGAGGGCTAGTTCGTCGAAGTATCTACAGACTCGCCCACTTGACCTAGTGATTAGTTGGCTCGCCGTCGGACTCCTCATGGTCCTCGCAGGTACTTTCAACGCCTATCCGCACCGTAGCATCGCGAGAGGGAGCAGGTCGCACTTCGGCTGCAAAGTCAGCAGGCTAATGCGATGGAGTTGCGTAACTTCCGTCCAAAGGCGACCGCCTGAACTTTTCCCACGACGACGGCAACTGATCCCAAGTGCGACCGTCGAGCATCCTCCCGGCACGCTTCTTCTGAAAGCCGCCCCATTGCTTGAAAAAAAACGGGACACCGGCAGATACGCATACATCTCGAATCTCCGTGACCCATTCGGGTTTCATGGCTCGAGCTCCGGGTCCCGACTCCCCACCGGCAATCACCCAGTCGATGTCCCGAAGATCTAGGCTGGCGATGGGGCCCAGGAGTGGTTCAATGCTCAAGAACTTCGTGCGCGCCTGGGTCGAACGCAGAAAGTTGATGCGACTGACGTAGGCCGCACTTTCGACGCTAACCCCCATCCAAACGTTCGCTGGCCAATCGATGACGGACGAGAGCTCCGCCAGGCGCTCGGCCCGCTTTGTCAGCACTTGGAAATGATGCCAACTCGCGCGCCGCATTGTGTCAAAAACCCTCTGAATAAACGCTATTGGGACATCCTTGTGAAACAGATCGCTCATTGAGTTCACGAAGATCATCTGGGGCTTTCGCCAGTGCAGGGGTAGCTCAAGTTGCTGGGGCTGGAGCGTAAGGTCGAACCCGTTGCGATAGTTCGGCTGCCCCATCGCCTTCAGCCGCATGGCCATTCGTTCGGCATAGCAGTTCTTGCATCCTGGACTGATCTTTGTACACCCGGTTAAGGGGTTCCAGGTGGATTCCGTCCATTCAATCGCTGACTTGGCCATCAGACTCCTTCTCCAGCAAGTGACGAGCGATTCGAAGAGCGATCGTGACCGGCCTATCATTAGGATCTACCACCTCGAAACAAAGCAAGTACAGCAGCGAGTTAGTGGAACTGCACAGGTCGTCCGGACCACGGCAAGGACCGTAACTAGGTGTCCCTGCCCATTGGGAACGCCCAATGGGCAGCCTCCCAATGAGGTTGCCTGACCAACTGGTCTGACGTATGATGTGGCTGCTACATGGCTAGACTTCCGTGCAGCTCGTTCCAAGACCATTCTTAACCCGACCAGCCCGTTGTCGGAACGAACTGAAAACAGTCGATGACGATGCGGATTTGAAATATCGTACCGGAGAATATGTCGTTCGGTGCGGGAAATCATGATAGGGAACGTCCAGACTCAAGCGGGGAGCGCCTGCAAGGGCGCGAAATGATGTTGTTCTCAGTGGCTAATTCAGGAACGAGGCTTTCCGGCGTAGACTGGCAAGAATGGGCTTGCCAGCTACTGACAGTTCACTACGGCCCGACAGATTTTCAACGGATTCCGGACCACGACCGCGGGGACGCGGGGTTGGAGGGGTACTCAGTCGGGCAAGGTCACGCATACCAAGCGTACGGATGCGAAGAACCGCTGGACACACAAACGAGGTATGAGCGGCAGCGAGATAAAATGACAGAAGATGTCGCGAAGTTCGTCACAAATGAAAAAGCTCTCGTGCGCATCCTCGGGACCGTGAAAATTTCTAGGTGGGTGCTCTTTGTCCCACTCTACGACAGCAAAGAGATCCTCAGCCATGCAACGAAGAAGACGGCCGAAGTGATCGCCAAGTCGCTCTCGTATGTCGACCCAGCGTTTCAGGTCGTGGTTCTGGGCGAAGACTCCTTCGTCACCGAGAAACAAAGGCTCCTGTCCCAGTCGTTTCACGCAATTTCGGCCCCGGTTTCAAGCCCCGATGCATCTAAGATAAGTGTTTGGGCAGCAAGCAACAGCAATCAGGTCGGCATACTGACCGGTAAGATTGCGAAAATGCCGACACTGGCGGATAGTGTGGTCCGGGATGAGTTTTGTCAGGAGGTTATGAAATGGTACATTCAGGGGCAGGACATCCTAGATCAGCTCCGTAACTACCCTTTAGTCTTTGAACGCGCTCGACAACTCAAGACCGGGAAGGAGTCATTCCTCGCCTCCACTACCTACCTGTCGAACCAAAGCCCCAACCAGCTCCTATTGCAGGTACTGAACAGTTTTCACGAATTGCTTTCCAAAGAACTCTCGCAGGTTTCTGGAGACACGGCAGAAGCGCTCGCACATGAGGCAATTGCGGATTGGCTTCTTCGCTGCCCGCTCGACTTCAAGTAACAGAACTACCTATGGAACGACGCTGGGACGCTACCCTTAAGGTGCCATTTAGCTTCTCTCGTCGTCCAATTCCTGTGCCTGCTGATCTTCGTCCCGACTGGAGCATGGGATTAATTCTCTTGCTTCTGAAAAATTGTTGTCGCTCAGGATCTGGCTCGCTTCTTCGATTGCATGTTCTAAGTTGGAGCGTCCGTTCGAAGATCCGGCAGGACGCCCTGATGCGAGCGATTACCGATGAGGATTCTGCAAGGCGGCTCATGGTGCGCATAGAGCCGTCCGTCAATAGGGCCACGACACTACTCTTGGCCAGAAAGATGCTTGTGCGACGCAGTGCCGGTTCTCTCACATTGACGGAGACTGGACGTGCTGCGGCTGATGAAATTGAAAAATCGGGGAATGCGTTTGTGGATGAGATCACTTTTATGAAGGTTTTGCATCGGAAGCTCACAGACAAGATTGTCAATCTAATCTTTTGGAAACGGGAGGCGTAGTGCGTCTTCGGCGCCTTGAGCTTAGGGTCCAGTCCGCAATGGGTCCGTTGGCAGCGGCTTTGGACTTTCCTGATGGCCTGGTGGTCGTCAGAGCCGAGAACAGCATGGGTAAGTCCTGCTGTTTCAAGGCTATCGTCGTTGCTCTCGGACTTGAGGGAATGATCACTACCAGCCAGGCCGACCTGCCGTTGCCACCGGCTTTACTCTCGGTTGTCGATATCGTGGGCCAGACGGCGGAGGTTGTTGAGTCCGAAGTTTCCTTGGAAATTGAAAACGAAAAGCACCAGCGCATTACTGTGACGCGTTGCCTGAAAGGTCCGAAGAACAAGAATCTAATTCAGGTAACATACGGACCTGCTTTGACGCTTCCGGGCCAATATAAGTCTGCCGACTTCTTTGTGAATCGACCCGGCGGTGCGACGCGAGAGACGGGATTTCATCACTTCCTTGAGGCATACCTGAACTGGCAGTTGCCCGACGTCAGAACTTTTGACGGGGGGCTCGCTAAGCTGTACCTCCAGTTGCTGCTGCCCTATTTCATGGTAGATCAACTGCGGGGTTGGAGCGGTACTCCCCCGTCCTTGCCCAGTCAATATAGGATACGCGATTCCCACCGTCAGGCAATTGAGTTCTTGCTGGCACTCGATGCTTACAAAATAGCGGCGAGACGCTCGGAGTTGCGGAACCAGCAGCAACATATAGATGCCGAATGGACGGCAGTTCGACGGAAGGCGGAGGTTCTAGGCGAGAGCATTGGCGCGTCCGTAGAAACCGCCCCGACGAATCCTACGTCACTTTGGCCCCCAAAGGCGGTCCCCAGGTTGACGATTCAATCGGCCGATGGACCCCTCTCTGTGGCAGATTATCTGGCTTCTTTGGTAAAGGAGCACGACGAGTTGATCAAGGTGGAGATTCCACGTGCAGCCTCCGTCACTGCGAAGGTGTCGGATGAGCTGTCTTTGTCGGAAGGCGAGCTTCGTAAGATGGAGGCTCTGGGGGCTCGGCTCCTCGATGATCGCACTTCTGAAGAAGAGCAGGTCCGAATTCTGGATCGCCGACTGGGTGCAATCAGCGAGGATATCCGCAGGCATCAGGATCTACGGACTTTGAGATCAATGGGCTCATCAAATGTTTCCATGATGACGAGTTCGGCGTGTCCCACATGCGGCCAGGATATCCAGGATTCTCTAATTCCAACTGCGAAAGACGTGCCGGTCATGTCGATCGAGGAAAATTTGGCATTGTTGAAGGATCAAGCATCGACCCTTGAGGAGGCGCGGAACTCCTCTCGGCGAGCCATCGATCGACGTGAAATGCAAATTTCCGGAATCCGACGGCAGACTGGAGATCTGCGTGAGCGCATTCGCGGACTTCGCGAAACGCTCGTGTCCGATGGACGAATTCCTTCGATAGCTGCGATACAAGAGCGCCTTACATTGGAGCGGCGGTACAGGGAAATCTATGAGGCGAGTGGTCGCTTCTCTGCGCTCTTGGAGGAGTGGAGAGAGTTGTCACTCCGCTGGGCTAAGGTATCCGCGGAGCTTGCCGGTCTTCCGAAGGACGATACCAGCGAGGATGACCGAAGAAAATTAAAGCATTGGGCAGCGCTCTTTCGTGATCAGCTTGAGAAGTACGGATACCGCAGCACGGAGATAGAACCGATCACCATTTCCCCTGACACGTATAGACCCGAATATGAGGGGTTCGATGTTCCCACTAATATCTCTTCGAGCGCTATCTCCGCCAGCGATGTAGTCCGGATGGTTTGGGCCTACCTGCAAGCCCTGATGGAGGTCGCTCGGGACATGCCGACCCACCATCCCGGCTTTCTTGTTTTCGACGAGCCGCGACAACAGAGCGCTGCGGAGCTGAGTTTTGCGGAATTGTTGAAGCGTGCCGCCAAGTCAGGGGATTTTGGACAGCAGGTAATTTTCTTCACCAGCGAACCGCGCGCTTCCTTGAAGACAGCTCTCCACGGTATACCTCACACACTCCATGAAATAATCGGGCGGGTTCTCGCTCCCGAGGCCGATGTCGAACAAGTTTCGGAGGAGCCACCGCAGGATGCTGCCCCCGAATAGGACTCGCTTTGCCGATCATGTCGGCGGCAGCGGTTTCGCCCATGTCTGGCACTTGGCCGGTGCCGCCGCGCGAAGTAGGAAGTAAGAAGGTCCGTGGATCGAGAGTGTCTCTCGTTCGATGTCCTCTCACGTCTGGTGCCTCCGGCTTCACGCTCTGTCATCGGTCAACAAACGTGACCCCACCCTTGGTGAAGAAACAAAACCTGACCGGCGACACTGCCGGAAGAGATTCCATTTCCACCACGACATGCTGAACACCGACGGCACCTCACGCCTGCAGAACTCTACCTGGGTCAATCCCCACCGGCCCCAGACGGCCAGGTATCGCTTCCACCGCGCCGCCGTCGCTATTCCGCCCTTCTGAGTATCCTTCCGCTCCTTCGTCGCCTGTGCCACCATCTCCACCGCTCCCCACGATCAGGTCACGTGGCATTCTCGCGTAACAGTTCGAACGGCGCCAGGGCTGCGAGAAGGTACGGCGTCGAGCGGGTACCCGCGCGAGAAGCCGTTCGCCGGCACAAGCTTCTCGGAAACTCCATTGCCGAGTGGCGGGATGGGAAAGTCGTGTGGATTCCTCCGGAGGATATCGTGGTCAACGAGGAGAATTATTACCAACTGATGAGAAAAGAGAGGACGATGATTTAAATTCCATCCGGTTGACGCGGACGATAGTACGAGGACTGGTCCATCAGAGCCAGATGCACTATTGACCGGCTCGGGCCAATTGTATAGAGCGGGTTACCACTCCAGCTTAAGCTCTCCTGTTCTGAAGCAGATGGATAGGTCCGTGTCCCTGAAGAAGTCCAACCCCAGAATTCCGTCGATATGGAGCCGCGGAGGAAAGGTCTTCGCCGCTACCTCGTAGTCCTTGAGTTCCCGCCCCATCGCGATGATCGAAGGAAGTTCGAAAGTATAAGCAGGTACAGGCCCGGTAACAGTATCGAAGGTGGCATCCCCGGTCTTGGCTGACTTGGGGAATCCGATGGAGACGGCCGTGCGCTGGTGCAAGATAGTCTGGGCGCTTCCGGGGTCGAGGACAAATCGAAACCTGCGGTAGGCGCGCCGCTTGTTCTGGACAAGAGTGAGGACCCAGATGAGCCCCTCATGCAGCTCTATTGCTTGACTTGTTCTTGGCATTCGAATGGCGAATGAGTCTCTCGTAGTGGCGGGTGCCGGTAAAGTCTATGGTCGCGTCGCCTTCAATCTCTTCGGACTTTTCCAGGGCCAAGTCGTGATCCTTGGAGTGGAAGTACAGCACGCCGTCTATGAGCTCCTGCTGCTCATCAACGTTCGTCTCGCTGAAAACAACCCACTCGTCCGGATACTGCGCTTGGGCCTCCCTGAAGGTCATGCGCTTCTTGTCGGCAGCCATCGGCACCCTCCTCGCCGGTCGGGCATTGTGGAAAGTATACCCCAGGTTCGAGCGGGTGAGTAGGACCTGCCTGGACACGTGGCGTGTGACGGGGGTACGGCCAGGCCTCATCCGCTACGATCACGGTTTCCGGGAGAGGCCTGTCCTCGCTGGGCCGATGTGGGGCGGGTGTGGGGCGAAATCCGCCCCATAACATCCGTTGTTCTGCCTCTCTAAACTGGAAAACCCGCTCATAGAGCCAATCTCCATGGCTCGATTTTGTCGAAATCGCTCAGGGGAAACACGGACTGAAAATCCGTGTGTCCCCGGTTCGATTCCGGGCTGCGGCACCATTCAACCCGCTTCTGATGCGGGTTTAGCTCGCCCACCTTTCGTTCATCGCACCCAGAAATCGTCCGCAAATTGCCGCATGAGGCAATTTGCAGGTTGATTTGGGAAGACGTTCGTGACTGAAATCCGCTCCTGGAGCAGTCGCATGCGCTTGGGGTACTACGGACCAGAGGTCCATTCGCCTGCGGCATTACCTCATTGGCGCTTACGAGTTTTCGTTTCTCGTTCACTCGTCCGGAAAATCCGTTTTGGTATCGCTTTCCGATATTTCGTCATCGTCGTTTGGCGGCAGTACAATCTCGTCCGAGTGAGGGACTTCCGTCGCCCAGTAGGCGCTCGTCATCGCCTTCATCCGCCGTGCACCAGGCGGCACGAACCCGGCGGGCGGGGGCCACTGCGCGTCCGAATCGCTCGTGGTAAGGGGATCGATTTCTTCTGCCACGGATGCAAGCCAGGATAGCCATCGCTCCGCTTCATCGCCTGGCTCCATCGCACCGTGACGGCGCTCGAGTGCGGCGCGTGCTGCCAGCATGAATTCGCGAATCCTTGTTGACTCCGCCAGAGCGTTCATTTTGTTGTGTAGGTCCAAGCGACGGATCTCTTCGTGATGAAATAGGAGTTCTTCTCTTTGACGCGCAGCTTCCCGCAATTCCCGCTCTCGCTTCTCCTGCGCATACAACTGCTGTCGCCGCAAAAGGTCCTCGCGAGCTTGATCGACGGCAAAGATTGCGGCAGTTAACTGATGTTCGAGTGTCTGTTTGCCGTCCTTGAATACGCGGCCACCAAAGGATCCGCCGATCGTCAGCCGTAATTCTCCGGTAGGTGTTCGCTCCAAGACAGAGCGGGGCGTTTTATCCAGACTCCGAGAGATATCATATCGCCAAGGTGAGCTTTTCACTTCGTCGGGCGTGGGAGGCCTTCGTGTTTCCCGACACCGTTCGTCTAACCGAATGTTGACGGAAACGCCGTCGCGAACAGCATTGGTGACGGCCCGGTTCGAGTCCCAGGCATATCCTGACTTGGACTGGGGTTCACCGGTTGTAACATTGTAGTCCATCGACTCAAGAGTCTTAATGACAGCACCGATGAGGCGCAATGACCGGTTCAGGACTCTTGGCGAGACATTTACGTCTAGACACCCTGGCCCGTGTGGGCAGACGCGCCCGTAGTCATCCGGTCGTCCGCCGCTCAGAATAGCTCGAGTGGAAGTAACAAAACGAGCTTGCAATGCCTGAGGATTTTTTGGCGAAATTAGGAATCGCTGAATGCGGTTCTTAGTTTGAATTTCCTCTGCATCAGTTTCGGAATGCTTAGTAGGTGGTGGCGATCCACGGGACGGATCGTAGCTTTCCACACCCGTTTGACCCGATGCAGTCAGCGGGGTCAATTTCGTGATTGGAGGCTTCTGGCCTGCCTCAAGACGTGCCCAATAGCCTCTATAGGGGGTTGGGATCTTCAGTCGTTTGCAATGCTTCTTGAGAGCAACATCTGTGATACCGAACTTGTGACACAACTTAGCCATCGGTTCTTTCCATGCGAGCTGGTATAGCTCCTCGCGATCGATGAACACGTCAACCCTCCCACGTTACAACGTGTGACACGCTGCACTATTATCCAGCGAGCGCGAGGATTCGTCGGTCCGTCTGGCTTCCTAAGCCCAATACCTGCTACTTTACCAGCATCATGACGACCCGACGCGCAACCCGCGCTATCCCAAGTGGCCCCGATCGAAGTCAACTCGCCGCTCATCTCAAGAGCGAGCGATCGGGCAGGCTTGTAGAACTCGTCCTGGCCTCCTTCGACGCGATGCACGTTGCCCAGCGCCGCGAGGTCTTCGACCACTACCTGAAAACTCGAGCCCCGAAGCATCCGGACGCCGCCTGGCTCTGGAAAGAGATCCAGGCGTTCGACCGATCATCACGAAACGGCGACTATTATGCCCCGTTCGACATCAACTCCAAGAACTTCTCAGAAGTCCCAGAGGAAACCACCGAATGGTGCTCTCGAACCGCGGAGCTGATCGAGCAAACGGTTGCGATCACCAGAGCGGGCGAACATTCCGTCGCCGTTGAATGCTTCGGCGTGCTGCTCCAGCTGATCCAAGACATGGATAACGATGAGATCGTGTTTGCCGATGAGATCGGAAGCTGGATGGTTCCGGTGTCCTGGAACGAGCCCTGGTTGCCGGAATATATCAAAGCAATCTCCGCAGTTTCGACGCCGGACCGGTTCGCCGATCTGGTAATTCCCATATTGGAATTCGATCAGCTACAGTCGAATACCGGCAAGGCGTACAAGAGCGTGTATGGCATAGCAAGCGAAAACCAGGCGAAGAAGCTGCGATCGGAGATCAAGCGGCGGCAGGTACGACTGGCAGAGAATGAGTAATTGTCGTCGGGTTCTGGAGAATGTTCAAGGGGAACAACCGTGAAAAATGAAAAGGGACAACCAGGGGGTTATGCGCTCATTCTCACCCAGGCGGATCGCCGTCATATTGCGAACTTGGTCCCCGAGCTCGGCGAGCGCCTGTTTCTGAGCTCTACCAGCAAGAGGACAATCCATTTTACAAAACCAGAACTTTACAAGATCAAACGCCTGGCCGGAAAATCCATTGCCACGGCTACGTCAGGTTCCCTCCGACATTCGATCCGGCACATCCTGGAGCAGGTGACGGTAGCCATCGACAATGCCGCAGTCGTTGCCGCGATACCTGCGTCCGACCAAGCTTACCAGTTCAGAATCACGTTGGCCGACATCAAGCCGCCTATCTGGAGACGTATCCAGGTTGGAAATTGCACGCTCGACAAATTCCACGAACACATTCAAACTGCGATGGGTTGGACAAACTCACACCTTCATCAATTCGAGATTGGCCCACTGCTCTACGGCGATCCGGCGTTGATGGAAGAGGACTTTGTCTCCTATATGAACTCCATGCGGACAATGCTCAATGAAATCTTGCCGGCAAAGAAGAAGAAGTTCGAGATCTTCTACGAGTACGACTTCGGCGACTCATGGCGTCATCGTATTGAATTCGAAGGCATTCATCAGATAGAAGAAGGTGTGAAACTGCCCTGCTGCATCGGTGGAGCCCGCGCCTGTCCGCCGGAGGATGTCGGTGGAAGCTTTGGCTATCAGGACTTATTGAAGGCCCTCGCTGACCCGAACCACGAGGAGCACATGGCGTACAGGCGATGGATTGGACGCAAGTTTGATGCGGAGAAGTTCCATCTCACGATTGCGACCCGCCGTATGCAGAAAGGGCTGCCAGATTGGCGAAAGCGCCAGTGATCGGGCTGGGTTTCTCATCAAAGAAAACCCTTCCTACCGACACAGGCGACCGCTGCATGAACGCCGAAACCCGCCTGATTACTCTCATTAAAAATTGGTCGGAAGAAAAGAATCTCGCCCCACGACTCACACCAGATCTTTCCGCTCCCGCACCAACCAAGCCAGCACGTCGACTTTCAAACCTTCCGCGAAGTCAATCAGCTCTTTCGCTTCACTCGCGGATACGACGCCTGTCTGCACATACTCGAGCTTGTTCCGCTTCATCCGGCACTGATCGAGGTACGACGCGTCATCCGTTCGTTCCCCACCGAGAATCAGTGATATTGCCTGAAGCGTCCGATAATGGTTCAAATCGCGATCGGCACGGTAGCCCGACGCATAGAGCAGGACGGTGCAGAGTTTCAACGCCGCATTGTACGCAATCCCAAAGCTCCAGTCCGCGTCATCCGTCGCCTTGGCCACGCGTAGGTCGCGTTCAATCATTTTGAGCAAGTCAGTAATTTGGACCTTCGTCGTCTGATGGTCGACAAGCCAGCCGTTATCACGCCACTGCCGTAAGGTCATCCTGCCCCCCCACGACGAAAATCTTCGGCTTCGCCATCACGTCCTTGAGGAAAGCGTCGTCCTTGGCCAGCCGTTCTTTGAACTCCTTTCTGGTCATTGTGATGGCGTTTACTTCGCGGCCGATCTTCTCGGCTGTCCCGTGCAGGGAACGA
>JADMIO012500425.1_pt1 | contig 15594 bp, 21 predicted proteins | sample 8958161 | NCBI WGS metagenome assembly JADMIO01 (sample SAMN16585339, study PRJNA669376) | soil metagenome | isolation source: Crop rotation soil | place: USA: Cullars Rotation, Alabama | collected 2011
TCACCCATCATGAAGTAGTTGCCGGCCGGGACGACGAGCGGGCCCCAGGTGTGAATTGAGGGAGCAGCTACGGGTGGGCCGAATCGCGACGCGCCTGCTTCGATTCGATGCTGCCATGCAAACAGGGGCTGAGGCAATTCGGCGACTGAGTCGGAGAGGGGAACCTCCGTGCTCCGCGACGGGACGAACACTCCGTTCACGAAGAGATCGCCATGTTTCATGAACAGCGTGTCACCCGCGACGGCAATAATTCGCTTGACGAGCATCGGAGTGACATCGTCAGGTGAAATGCGAATCGACGGATCCTGGGGCGGCGAAACGAAGATGACGACGTCATTGCGCCTCGGCTCGGCGTAGCCCGGAAGAGATCGATGCGTGAACGGAATGTGCGGGCCGAGCCGGAGATGGTTGACGAAGAGCCAATCGCCAACGAGCAAGGTCGGCTCCATGCTTCCGCTTGGGATGCGATAGGCTTCCGCGAGCAGCGTTCGGGTACCGAGGAAGATGGCGATCGCCGGGAGATACCCAACGATGATCGTGCGCGCTCGTCGCTGCAGGAGCGTCCGGAGTGATTCCGATCGCTTTGTGGTTCGTTCCTGCTTCGCGGCCTTCCGTCGTTTGCTCATCGCGATTCTCCTACGAGGCAAGAGCGTCGAAGTACGCCTCGATCCGCTTCCGCATCGCCGCGTCGGGCAGGCGGCCGCGGGAGGCGTTGTTGTTATCGATCGCGAACGGAATCGTTTCCGTCCCCGGAATCACGCAGGTGACGGCCGGATTCGACGCAAGGTACTTCAGGAACACCTGGGCCCAGCTCGTCGCATCGAACTCGGCCGCCCAGTCGGGAAGCGGCTTGCCCAGCACGCGCTGAAAGACACGGCTCCGGCCGAAGGGAAGGTTGATGAGCACTCCCATCCCTCGCTCCGCGGCGAGAGGAATGATGCGCTCCGCCGCGCTCCGATTGTCGATGGCGTAATCGACCTGGACGAAGTCGAGCTTGTGCGCCTTCATCGCCGCCTCGAGAGCCGGATACTGGTTCTTCGAGCTGCTCGTGATGCCGGTGTAGCGGATGCGCTTTGACGCTTTCCACTCATTCAGGACCGGGACGATCACATCCGGATTCGACACGTTCCAGATTTGCATCAGGTCGATCATCGGTGTCTTGAGGCGCTTGAGCGATTGCTCCATCTGCGCGGCAGCGGCCGAGGCGTCGCCGCCGCCGCCACCACGCCCGCCGACAGACACCTTGGTCGCGAGAAAATACTTGTCGCGGTTCTTCAGCTCGGCCAGCGCGTCACCGACTACGTCTTCAGCCATCCCATATGCCGGCGCGGTGTCGAGCACCTTGCCGCCCAGCTCCGGAAATTTCCCGAGCACCGCCCGAAGCGTTGGGATCATATCGGGCGTCGGGCGTTCGTAGTTGCGCGCTGTGCCCATCCCGATGACCGGCACCTTTTCGCCGGTGGAGGGAATGGCTCGCTCGATCAGTGGTAACGCGGCCTGACTCAACGGGCGTGGCGATACCGGCAGCGCGAAGGCCGGCAGGCGATCGAGGGCGAGCATCGCGCCGGCGGTGACGCCGACCTTGAGCGCGTCGCGGCGGGTGAGTTTGGATTCGTCGGACATCGTTTCTCGTTAGCGGGTGTTGCCGCGGCCTCGTCCGGCCGCCGGCAGCGTGCCCTTGTTGGCGATCGCCTTCTTGATTGCTTCGACGGTCGTGGTTGCGCGGTATTCGACAATCTGCCGACCCAGCTCCTCGTTTTTCCTGCGGTCGGCGAGTGAAACGCCTTCGATCGACGCCTTTCCGATCTTGACGCGTTCTTCCCAGCGGATCGTTTTCGGATCGGTCATGAACATGTTGAGCGCGATGACCGGATCGTCATGCAGGTTGTCGGCGGCGGTCCGCTTGAGGCCCTTGTCGTCCATGAACCGCTGCACGCCGGCGTAGTCGTAATACTCCTGCACGTGCGCGACGACCGGATCTCCCTTCCATATGGTAGTGAGCGAGTCCGCCACGAATCGTTGGCCGGCCTGATTGCCCCCCGAATCGCCGATGAGGATGATGTTCTTGAAGCCGTGCACCTTCAGGCTGGCGACGACGTCAGTGAGCGTCATTCGGAAGGTTTCTTCGCGTACGCTGATGGTGTTCGGGCTCATCATGTGCCCGCTGGGCGGATCGATGCGGCCTTCCGGGACGAGCTTGATGATGGGTGCGCAGAGCGCGTTGCCGAGCTTGCGCGCAATGGCGTCGCAGTTCGTGGCGAGGACGTAATTGTGCTTGCCCGTCGCGAGCCACGGCCCGTTCGGTTCGATGCCGCCGGTCGGGATGATGATGGTGGTCTTCCCGGCGGCGAGCGCGTCGCGCACATCCATCCACGTCATTTCCTCGAGCCAGACGGTGTTCGGCGTCGGGATCGGATTCGGCGTGTTCGCGCAGTTGTACGGATTCTGCGCGCACTGGCCGCCGCCCATGTTCTGCGCGGGCGGGTTCTGCCCTGACGCGGCGGACGCGACGAAGGCCAGCACACCAACGATCAGGCGTGATTTCATTGTCAGTTCCTCAGAAGTCCCACGGGTGGTTGAGACGCTGAGAACCTGTCACGAGCTCATAGCGGTGTCCAGCTATTCTTCAGCAAGGCCGAATCAGTCTCTCTCGCATCGAGCATAGTGAGCGACCTCCCCCGAGTCGCGGCTATCGCGGAGTTAGCTGCACCGGCTTCCCGGAGGACGAGCGGCGCGGCCCGTCCCACTCGACGTCAACGATGTCGGTCGGGCGAAACGGACAGAGATCGGGAAATCCCAGACGCCAATCATTGGAAATCGCGACGTTGGCAAACTTTCTACCGTCGCGAAGCTGGACAGTGACGAGCCAGTAGCCCATGCCGCTCTCCTCGAAGCTTTCCAGCTTACGACGGATTTGCCGCGATACCTTGCCAAACATGAGGGCGTGTCGCCGGGTTGGGTGGCTGCGTGCGCTGCGGGGCACGACCATAGTTGTGGCCGGCGCGGGGAGCGGGCAAGACCATCTGCCAAATCGCTAGGCCGACAGGAGTGGAATTCCGGATTGCCATCCGACGGAGTTTACAACACCGCTTTCGGCACGAGCCGCCTGAGCCAGACCTTCATGCGCTTTCCAGCGCTCACGGCGCCGTCGGGATTGAAAGCGGCCGTCGTGTGCCAGGCATTCTCGGGTTGAACATCGACATCCATGGCATGTCGCAGATCCTGGGCGATTCGCGCGTTATGAATGACCGCGAAGCACTCGGTATTCAGGTTCGCGCTTCGCGGATCGAGGTTGAAGGTCCCGATGACTGCGACATGGTCGTCCACGACCATGGATTTGGCATGGAGCCCGAACGTCGGCGTGTAGTGGAGCGTGGCCTGCAACGCACTAGTCATCACCTTGCGTCGCACTTCCGCGTCAGGTTTGAACTCGTAGATCTCGACGCCAATCTTCAGCAGCGCGTCGCGCTCGCGCTGATAGCCGCTGAAGGCCTCGAAGTTGTCGGTGGACGCAAGGCTGTTGGTGAGGATCCGCACGCGCACGCCGCGGGCGATGACCTCGCGGAAAAGGCCCTGGCTCAACGGCGTCGTCACGAGGTACGGAGATTCGATCGTCACCGACTTCTGCGCGCCCTTGATGAGCCGGATCAGCTCCTCGGTGCTCGCGCCCCCGCCACCGATGCCGCTCGTTCCCGCGTTCTTGCCCGGAACGTCGCTGACGAATGCGACGCTGTCCGACCACACCAACGCCCCTGATTCGAGAATGTGATTGAACGCGACCGGCACCGACTTGATGCGTTCGCGGACCTGCGGCCAGAAGTTGCGTGGATCGCAGGCGTACTCGTGCAGGTAGCGATATGCGGTCGCCGTGTCCGGCGTGACGGTCGTCCGGAGCAATGACCGGATAGGCACACTGAGCGCGTTGTTCCAGAACTGATTGAACGATCCTTGTACTTCACTCGATGCACGGCCGAGGAGCAGGACGTCGCGATCGCGGAAGTTGAACTCGTGATCGTAATCGAAGTACTCGTCGGCGATGTTCCGGCCGCCGGTAATGGCGACCGTTCCATCCACGATGAACGTCTTGTTGTGCATCCGCTGATTGAAGCCGCGGAAATCGGTGGCGAGTTTGAAGAGTTTGGTGGGGAGATTCTTGCCGATGTTGGCGGTTGGGTTATACAGACGAATCTCGATATTCGGGTGTGCATCGAGCGCGAGCAGGCTTTCGCCGCCCACCTCGAGCATGAAGTCGTCGACGAGGACCCGCACATGAACGCCGCGGTCGGCGGCGCGCAAGAGGTAGTCCACCGCAATCAGCCCGACGTTATCCGCCGTGAAGATGAAATATTGGATGTCGATCGTGCGTTCGGCGGCTTCGGCGAGCCAGGCGCGTGAGACGAGCGACACGTCGCCCTCTTCGAGCGCGTAGACGCCAGTGCGGTTTCGCATCAGCGGAGCCAGAGGCGCGAGGTGCTCGGAGAGCTTGGCGCCTGTGGTGTGGACCTGCGAACAGAACGCGGGGTCGGCAGCAACGCGGTGTGGGGGCGGAGCCTCGCGCCCGCACCCTGCAAGAAACACTATGGTCGCGAGGGCGAAGATGAAGCGCCTGCGGATGGGCATTCCTTTGAAATGATAGGAAACGACGTCGCTAACGAGATCTAGACGATCTCACCCAGAAAAGAGTCAGCGATTTCCCATCCACAGCGAGATCAGCCCGAGGGCGCCAGTGACAACGCCCCGGCAGCAGCAACGCGGTGTTAGCGGACGCGGTGAGCAGAATTGCGAATTCGCGCCCTAGATCTGGCCACCGTTAATGCGCTGAGGACGAACCCCGTGACGCCACCGATCGGAAGCTTCAGGAACCAGGGGCTGTGCGAATTGGGGGGCGCGATGAGCGCTTCGAGAATTGCCCCCAACACCGTTCCAGCGGCCAGCGTCAATGCAGTTCGGCCAAGAGGGGCCGAGCGGAAAAACAGCTAACCACCCAGCGGGGCAGCAAGGGCTCCGAAGGCAGCGCCAAGGAGCGCGGGTAAACCGAAGGTGGTCAGATTGCAAAACGGATTGGCATCGAAGAGCACCATCTCGAATCCGACGATTACGCTTAAGGCGATCGCACCGGTGATTGCACCACCCGTCGCCAGCAGGCCGGTAACCTGAACGCGCGAGAGCTTTGGATGCTCGGGCGAGATGACCGGTTGTTTTATCAACAGGCTGGTTGCGTTGTTAACGGAAACGCGTTCTGCTGCGGGCGCATGATCATAGATGCGGCCAGCGAGCGGAGCGAGCAAGGCCGCTTCCTTAGCAAAGCCCCGATAGCAGCAACGCGGTGTTAGATGGCGTCCGAGCTGATCTTAGCGTGACAGCTCTCGATTGTGCCACCAAATCGCTCGGCTTAATGCTTCGTGCGCTTTCACAATTTTCCTGACACCGACGAATTCAATGACCACGCCAGACAATGCGATGGCGAATACCGCCGAGTGTCCTCCGGTGAGCTCCTGCTCGCGCCGTGCGTGTTCGACGGCCAGTGCTCCTCCGGCGGTCAAGGCGCCGATGAAAGCCAAGGTCGATCCTCGCCCGTAGTTAATATCAAAGATCCGTGCTTGTGCGCGTGCCGAGTCTGACGGAACGCGAGCGACAAGACTTGAGAGACTCGTCGCGGAGAAGACGCCCAATTTGCCAACTCTCTCGCCGGCAGCGCCGCGCAGGATGCGATTGCCCTCGAGCCGAAGCGCACACTGGTCATAGGCGCAGCCGGACGACGGAGGGCTGGTCTGGGCCAATAGCTCGCCGGAAGTGGCGAGGCTCGCTGCAGCTAGCAAGGCTGCGGCGGTGAAACCATGTCGGCGAGGCATTGTTTGGTTAGCCATCTAACGGAACTGCGTTCTAGGCAGCCTATGTGAGGTTATTCGATGATTATGCCCATTCCCAGTCCGAGGATCGGAAGACAGATCGCTGTAGCGGCGAGCACCCTCGTTCGAGCAGAGCCCCCTCGCCAGACACTCAACAGGACGGCTGCGGCTACGACGGCACCTCCGACAACGACTGCATGCGTGATGAGAACTCCGCCACACGGTCGACCGCAGCCGAATTTGAACAGGTCGATGTTACCGTATTCGCGGTACGTAGATGCTGCCAATAGCGCGACAGTCAGGGCCACAGCAGACCAGAGGGACTTTAGAGAATAGCGGCTGGCCAGTGTGACTAAGCAGGCGATTAAAGCGGACAGCAGTAGCGCGGCTACGAGAACGCTGATTGTCATCGTCTGTTCTTTGCGTGGCCTGCCTCGGAACTGCGTTCTGCTGCGGGGCATAATCATGATGCGGCCGGCGAGCGGAGCGAGCAAGGCCGCTTCGTTACCACGGCCCCGGCAGCAGCAACGCCGTGTTAGGTGGCGCAGAGTCGAACTTTATAACTGCCTTGCTCGCACCGACCTTAGCGCCCGCCTGCGTTCAAGTCATCCCGAAATAGTCGTACACGTCGCGCCGCATCGGCCGACGCCGCTGCCAGAAGCTCGAAGAATGCGTCCGACACGAACATCGATGTACTGTCGGTCGTCTCAAGATGCTTCATGAAGTCAGCAATCTGGAGCTCTGACAGTCCACCTCTGCGCAGTGCGTCCAGAATTTCCTCTCGACTGAAGAAAGCGCGAATGTCGTCAGAAGCTCGAATGTCCTCAGGCATGCGTCCAATTCCTCGAACGGGGGCGAGCCGGCGAGCCGATCACCCTTGATTGGGAGGTAGCGCCAGTGGCGGACAGCAACGCGGTGTGAGACACCGACGCGCATGCCGGCAATCGTGTCTTCTATCCCACGTAGCTGTAGGTGATGAATCCCCATCCCGGTACAAAGCACCCGTCCCGAACCGGACGAGTCCACCGAGCCCGAGCAGCGGCGCGCTGGAGCTCCCGGGCAAAGGCAGGGTCTGGCATCCCGGTAACCCGCACACGAGTTGGCGACTCGACGTGCCCGCGGTCATTCACCGGCACCCAGAGTTCTGCGGTATGTCCTCGCGCGCGATCTGGCGGTGGGGAGGCAGGGATAAGAATGTCGATAGAGTTAGCGCGAGGCGATGTGCGCGGATTCGTGTCGGCTTGAACGCGTGCGATGATGACTTCGCATTCAGCCGCCGTGCGGGTGTTACTCGGCCCCGTCGCCGGCGGTGCGCGATGACATCCAGCCAAGAGGGCCAGACTGGTAGCGAAGAGAAAGGCTGGTCGTTGCAACACAGCTACTGTCGGTGTCTAACGGAAACGCGTTCTGCTGCGCGGCATCGTAATCATGCGGCAGGCGAACGCAGTGAGCCAGCGGCTTCCGAAGATTGCCCCGGCAGCAGCAAGGCGGTGTTAGACGACCCGGCACCGGTGCGTCTCGTGGCCAGACTGTCGAGGAAGCGGCGAAGCTCCTCGGCCACCCGCTGTTCTTCCACTAAAAAGATGTAGTGGTGTCCGCGGAGCTTAACTATGTGCGCGCTCGGGCGGTCTTGTCGGAGTTGAGCCACACCGCGCGAATACCATGGGTTCAGGACATCATCGAGGTAGTGCTGCGCGCGCGTTCGCTGCGTCACGTCCGTCGAGGATCTCAACCACGGATAATTGGCATCTACCGTCTTTACGGCTTGTATAGCGAGGATCGGCGCCCGCGTCCGCGCGTATTGACTCGGGTGATTCCCCGCATCGGTGAGAAGCCCTGGCAGTAGTCGCGGTCGATTTCGCGCGGTTGAGTCAGTCCCGTGCGAGAGAAATGAGTTTGCGAGCGCGGGGGTCCAGAAACCAAAGAACATTTCCGCGTACCAACGACGTGCCCCGGCGGCCGTTGAGTCGGTCGGCGGCGGACGTGGAATCGGATTCGCTGCGAGGATGCTATCGCGAATCGCAATGTCTCCAGGTGCATCAGCCGCGTCGAGATAGACCAACCCCTGCACGCGATTCGGGTATCGGACCGCCACGTCCGTGATGACCCGACCGGCGACCGAGTGACCAATCAGGACCGCCTTACTGACATGCAGCGTGTCGAGCAACGTTCGAAGGTCCTCAGCGAACACTTGGATCGTATAGCCCACTGGCGGGGTTGACGATGCGCCGTGCCCCCGTGGACTCAGCGCATAGACTCGGTAGCGGTCCGTGAGACGCCGAGCAAGATCATCATAGACGTGTGCGTTGTCGCCGTAACCAGGAAGGAATACGACCACGGCGTTGTCGGTCGGCCCTCCGAAGTCGAGGTATTCGAGCGTCGCGCCCGCGACTTGGACTCGGTGAGCTTGATGCGGAGCGCGATCTTCCATCTGCGTCTGCGCCACCAAAGTCTCCGCGAGGCAGAGGCTAGCGGCGATCGCGGACGCCGAGAGTCGGCGCAAGGAGTTAGTCAGCATCGCGCAGCCAGGTTGGTGATGGTCGTCTAACGGGACCGGGTTCTGCTGCGGGCATGATCATAGATGCGGCCGGCAAGCGCAGCGAGCAAGGCCGCTTCCTTAGCAAAAGCCCCGGCAGCAGCAAGGCGTTGTTAGCTAGCAACGCGCTACCAACCGGAATCCTCACCTCCGAAATACGCGTCGAACGCCCGATCGAGCGAGCGATACCACTCCGACTCCTCTCCGAACGCGCCGCGTCGAAGCAGCGCGCCCCAATTGGCAAGCGGTCCGGACCCTGGATCACAATAAGCCAGCTCAAGGTCTCGCGCCGGGATCGAGCCGATGATCCAACACCTGAAGGCTACCAGCGTATCTCCGCTGCTCCACTCAACCACGTCTTCTCGTGGATCGATGAGTGCGGCCTGGATCGCTGCGCGACGGCGTGGATCAGAAACACCGAGGAGTTGTTGCTGAATGCGGGCGGTCACGCCGTCTTTACTGATCACAAAGGTTGATTGCTAGCTAACGGAAACGCGTTCTGCTGCGGGGGCATTTTAAAAAAATGCGCCGGCGAGCGGAGCGAGCAAGACGCTTCCGAAGCCTTGCCCCGACAGCAGCACGCGGTGTTAGATCGCACCGCGCTCACGGGCTGCGATGTAAGCACTGTCCCGGAGAGGGAGTTGTGTCCGCCCGAAGCAGTCGGGACTTTCTGCGCGAAACCAGCGGTTCGAGGACAATCTCAATGCACGTGAGCCGCATGGCCCGGGTTTGCGGGAGCTCCCACCGAAACGGCTGATATCCCTCACGTTCAACGCGAACCAGCCTCTGACCCTCCGTGGGCGTCGTCCCTTCGAAGTATTCGAACTGCCCGACTGAATCTGTTCGGACTCGGGTCGCGCGATCCGCGGAGGCGGTGTCGACGGACCCAATCCAAAAGAGCGCGTTGTGAACCGGCCGGCCGGCAGAGTCGACAACTCTGCCATTGGCGCGATACCATGCGTCTCCGTAAGGGCAGGCGATCAGGATTATCGATAGCCCGCCAATAAACACCACAGCCAATCGACCAGCGGATACTCGGTGTCGGTTCAATCAGACAAGCCCGTTGTGCGATCTAACGGAAACGCGTTCTGCTGCGGGGCATGATCATAGATGCGGCCGGCGAGCGGCCGGAGCCTGAAAGGCAACTTCGAAGGTCGCTCGACATGATGCCGTTCTCACGGTTGATGCGCCGCCGTGACAGCGGCCGCGTGGTTCATGTGATACGCGTGAAGACGCTGCGGGATCTCATCCACAAAAGCATGTTCGAACTGCTCATCGATTGCTGCCAAAGGGTCGGGCTTCATCGCCTCGAAGCCAGCCATCGTGGACTGCATCTCGTGCTCATCTGTCGGAAAGCCTGTTGGAAACAGGCCCTCAACGGCTAAGAGTGCGCGAAGTGAATCGGTCGCGCCTATCGTGGAGCAAGCATTGCGAAGATCGACCCAGTAACGGCCTCCCCAGCTCTCGGAGATGAAGTACCAAACGCCCTCGGTCGTTGCGTCTCCACGGAACCAGTAGAGCAAACGGAGCATGCGCGGAATTGCCGGGAGATCTTCGACGTCAGCGACCCGGAGCCATGCCGTCGACGTTGACCACGCGCTCACCGCCGACATGAACTCCTCCCGCTGCTTCGCTGAGGCTGCAGGCGTCATCGCGAGCACAGGTTCAAGCGGAGGCATCGGCCCACTCTCACGTTTCGCTGCGGCGACCCGGGAAGATCGAGCCGACGGGTCATTGCGCGATAGCGCCGCCTTTAACGCTGCCTCCATAGCATCTTCAGTCGCGCGACTCGCCGGGGGAGGCGAAGAGTGTTCCTTGGGTGGCTGTGGCATTTGGAAAGCGATTCAAAGTCGGATGGCTGACTCGAAGCAAACGGACGCTTTGCGTAGCGCCGAACCAGTTGGCTGCCTAACCGAACTGCGTTCTGCTGCGGGGCATCACAACGATTGCGCCGGCGAGCGCAGCGAGCAAGGCGCTTCCTTGAGCCCCGGCAGCAGCAACGCGGTGTTAGGCTGCACGGCGCTAGGTCCCCAGCATAATCAGGAACCGGAACTGGCGATCGAGCACGGCTTCGAGCAGAAATTCACCGGCTTTCCGGACCGCTCGCAGATCTATTGTGACATACCGATTTCCGACGGATACAAGCGCGACTACGTGAACGCCGGGTTGAATGGGGGCTGACTGTGCGTATGCAATACCGGCCTGGCGGCACGCGTCTTTATCGTGAACGATGGTGATCTGTCGATCCCATTCGGCGCGGGTCGTTCCCGTGATTCCATACTCGGTGCGAAACAGCTGACCTGACGAATCTGATTCGGCCGCGCTCGACCGCGCCCACTCAGCAATGGTCTGAGCCATTCCGCCAGGATGCACCTCGCATGCGAATGAAGCGCCCGAAGCCTGTCTTGCCCGTGCGACGCATCCGATCGAGAGAACGGCAAGAAAAAGGATCAGCCGGGTCACGTTGCTGGTGTGCAGCCTAACGGAAACGCGGTGTTAGGCAACACATTGCGGCCTACCATCCCTGTCTCGGCAGCCATTCGTAGTGAACGTCGGCCGCCTCGATCAGCCAAGTGGCGGTGTGGTCTTGGCCCCACCATTCGATCTCGTGTTCAACCCGATTGCCGCGTGCGAGCCGAAACTCATCGTAGCGCCAATCGCGGTGCCCGTGTCCGCGGTCTTTTCGGGGAGAAATGAGGCCAATCGAATAGTGGCTAACATCCGAATAGTGCAAGTCGATGTGACCGTCATCGTAGGCGCCGAGCAAGCGGATGCGGACGGAGAGAGTGCGATTGTTGATCTCTCCGGCTTCTGCGACCTCCACCGACTCAAGCCATGAGTCATGCGGACAGCGATGATCGGAAGAGCTGAAGTACCAATCAGAGGTGGCGAGGCTCTTCGCACCCGGCGGCAGGGCCGAGCCAGGGCCTTCGAGGTAAGAACGATACCTGGCGAAGGCGTTGTCTTTGACTCGTTGTGCCGTGAGGATGTATGCCATCTAGTGATGCCGTTTGTGTTGCCTAACGGAAACGCGTTCTGCTGCGGGGCATCATGAAAGAGGCGGCCAGCGAGCGGAGCGAGCAAGGCCGCTTCCTTAGCCAAAGCCCCGGCAGCAGCAACGCGGTGTTAGATGGCGGATGCCGAGGATCGGTGCGTGTCCGGCGTTCGCGCGCGCGTTCGCCAGAGGCTCCATGCAGCCATCGCAAGCGACCAAAGCCCGAGGAACCGAACGCGCCCCCAAGCAGATGGGGTTGTGAAGGCGAAAGGCGTTGGATCGACAATCACGAGCAGCAATGCCATGGTCGCAGCGTAGCGGCCCATCTCCTGGACAAGGAACGTCACCGGTCTGCCGATAGCTACCTCAACGCGCCAGCTCTGTGAGCGCCTGAAGTACTCCATGAAAGTCATGAACTAGCCTGGGAAGAGTGGTGGCCTTCCGCCATCTAACGGAACTGCGTTCTGCTGCGGGGCATCGTGATAGATGCGGCCAGCGAGCGCAGCGAGCAAGGCCGCTCCTTATTAGAGCCCCGGCAGCAGCAACGCGGTGTTAGGCGCGACTGCGAGGGCCGCCTTGCCGGCCACTACCTACCCGCTTGTGACCGCGATGAATTCCCGCGGCGACTTGAGCGTGAGGACTAGATGGGACTCTGCGCCCGCCTCGTTTTGGAAACGTAGGTCAACGACTTCGTCATGCGCCACAACAGACCGGATGCGGTTTCGCGGAATACGATGGGCTAGGTCAAACTGGGTGCCTATGTATGAAAAGGCGGGCCAGACCCCCTTGATCCAAACCTCGCTGTCAGTCACAACCACTTCCAAGGCGCGACGGGCGCCGCCGACGCGAGTGAGCGGAGACTTATTGGAATATCCGGATACGCCACGTTCCCGGAACCGAACCTGCTGAGACTGACCATTCTCGAATATTTGTTCGGCGGCTCGTCCTCGGCGGTAAAAGTTCACGAGCGTGAAGGCGAACATCACGGCAGTAAGGCCGAAGAACAACCCGGGATGTTGTTGGAGGTAGTCCACGAAGAACTGGGTGCGTCGCGGCTAACGGAACTGCGTTCTGCTGCGGGGCATGATCATAGATGCGGCCGGCGAGCGCAGCGAGCAAGGCCGCTTCCTTAGCGAAAGCCCCGGCAGCAGCAACGCGGTGTTAGGCCGCTCCGTGAAGTCGCGAATGACCGCACTTACCCAACCGTTTTGGGGGCGTGCGTCATCGCTCTCGCTTCGGGCGGCTAGTTTCGTGCTCGACACGGATCTTGAGGCCGGTCGTCGTCCGCTCGACAATAGCCAGATACACATAGCGCCCAGTATCAGAGGACCGCGCGTCCAGCCATCTGAACCCACCTGTGACGACGATCTGCGCGGGCGCGATTGCCTCGAACCGTAAGCTATCAAACGAGAAGAACGCGGGTCCCTGCCAACCTGGTCCGCGATAAAGGCTGTCGATGCGGGGAAAAGTGAGGGTCATGCGCGCGCCGTCGAATACAATGAGCGCTCCGCCGGGATGGTAAAAGTGCGCGAGTGTATCACGCCGGTGCGACTTGAGCGCGGACTCATAAGCACCGAAGAAGTCGCGCACGTCTGCTAACGGCTGCAGGTTGCGAGTCTCTTGCCCCGAAGCTGCCGAGACGCAGCTGAGTGCAACGCACACTACTGCCGCCATGCGACGTGTCATGAGAGCTCCGAGTCGAGTTGTTGTGGTCGGCCTAACGGACCTGCGTTCTGCTGCGGGGCATGATCATAGATGCGGCGAGCGAGCGGGGCGAGCAAGGCCGCTTCCTTAGCAAAAGCCCCGACAGCAGCAACGCGGTGTTAGGCCGCGAGCCGCGAAGACTGTCACGATTCGGCCGAGGGTGCGCGGACCGATCAGCGCACGTGCGCGATGGCCCGGTCCAACCAAAGGTCATAGGCAACACGGCTGATTCGACCTCTGATGACAACCGAATCATCAATTCGCATGGCCGATGCGACACTCAGCTGGGGCGAATCGACTATCGCGACGAACAGCGCCGAGTATCCCGTGCGACGTCGTACTCCAACAATGAATCCCCGCCGGTCTGGGGCAATTGATGATACGAGACCGGCCCATTCGACTTCTCGACCGACAAAAAGCGCTTTGGCGATTTCGTCGCGCCGGAGCGGCGGGACGGTGTCTAGGGTGCGCCACACCGCAATGGCATACCGCTCGAAGTTCGTCGAGTCAGCAGCGATCGAGGCTGAAGGCCTGTTGGCCGTCGCAGGCGGCGCACTTGCCCTCGTTCCTTGGGGGCGGGCTAGTGTTTCGACCGGCGGGCGATCGAACGCCTTTGGCAGGACCGCCGCCAGAACTACAGAAATCGCGGTGATTAGAGCGACAATGATGCTAGTCCGATGACTGCCGTCCTTCGTTGGCCTTTCGTTCGAGGAGCGTGGCATGCCGCAATTTATCGCGCTCGCGCTGCGACACTACGAGGCACTGACGCGTTTACGACTCAGGGTGCCCGAATGCCGGAAGGCCTAGATCCGGTACACACCTGCGAGGACGGGAACAGGATTGGTAACCGCTGGAAACTTTCGTCGTGAGTACTCCTTCGCCTCTCCATGCTGCTTGCTGAGCTCCTTCACGTTCACATTTCTCAGATCCATGGTGATGAAGTAGTCGTCGTATGGCGCAGGATTGCCGGAGGAATAGAGATGATAGACAATCAGGACTTCTGGTGGCATGCGCGCTCCATAGTGTGAGGTTACCTGCGGCAATGCGCGGATGCATTCGGCTTCCAGCGGCAGATCGCGCACATCGCTGGTTTCGCGGCCTAACGGAACTGCGTTCTGCTGCGGGGCATGATCATAGATGCGGCCGGCGAGCGGAGCGAGCAAGGCCGCTTCCTGAATAAAGCCCCGACAGCAGCAACGCGGTGTTAGGCAGCGTGGCGCGCGACGGCGAGTAGGCGCAGAACGGTGCGAGGGAACAGCAGGGCTCCAGCTGTAAAGGTGGCGACCATGCAAACGCAGGCATTAAGAAACGCTGGGCCGAATTGGCCTTTCGCTATTGCGATCGTTCCCTCGATTGCCGTTCCTAGACACCAGTACAATGCGACCAGGCCAAGAAGAACGCGGGCAATTGTGACGAGAAATCGAAGCAAAGAGGGCATGGTCAGGAATCTATTTACGGCTCCCTAAGGGAAACGCGTTCTGCTGCGGGGCATGATCATAGATGCGGCCGGCGAGCGCAGCGAGCAAGGCCGCTTCCTTAGCAAGAGCCCCGGCAGCAGCAACGCGGGGTTAGCTCGTGACGCGCGCGGACCGTCATGGCTACTCATCGTCGAGGTACTTCCAGATACTGCTCACGAGAATGAGTCCAAGAGCCGAAAAGGCGATGGCTGACCATCCTCGGGCGCCTGTCACAAAGTCCTCGACTATGTCGATCGCAAACATGCTGATCGCCAAGAATGCCCCGATTCTGGATCTTGCGCGCAGAAGCATTCGAGTTCTTGCAAAACCCGCTGTGAGTACGACGGCTGTTGCAAGCTCGACGAATTTGTGCCCGGTTGTGGCGCGCCATCCCAGCTGCGGAAATACAAGGGCGGCAACCATCGCAGTTGATAGGAGTGCCATCAGCCAGGTCATTACGCCGAAGTATCCCACGGCGAGGGAGAGTCGCGTGGATCCCGGCCCGCGCGCCACCGTATCAGATGTTGACCCTTGAACGGCGCCACCGTCCGGGGCGAGTTCCATGGCAACTGTCCCTTCAGCAACGGGTCGTTGTGTCATCGAGCTAACGGAAACGCGTTCTGCTGCGGGCAGGATGATAGATGCGGCCGGCGAGCGGAGCGAGCCAGCCGCGTTCCTTAACAAGCCCCGGCAGCAGCAACGCGTGGTTAGACTGCGCGGCGCGCGCAACGGGGCGTGTCATCCGGCTTGAAGAAGAAAATGGGAGCGTTGCTGACCAAAGGTCGGCCCGTGCGGCCGTCCAGCCGTGCTAGAGGACTCGCCGAGACCAAGGCCGGCGAGCCAGCTCCAAGGAACACCGCGGACATCTTCGAACGAATATGTCTCGCCCCAACATCCTGCCACATCGCGGGCAATTCCACGTGATAACCCCCACGAGGGTGGCTACGAACCAGATCGCAATCACGACATCGATAAACCAGCCGGCGATCTGCCCCCGGCTTTCCAGCACATTGGGATCCTAAGCTTAGAATTCCACGTGGACAAGTTGTCGCG
>JADMIO011222233.1_pt1 | contig 15592 bp, 13 predicted proteins | sample 8958161 | NCBI WGS metagenome assembly JADMIO01 (sample SAMN16585339, study PRJNA669376) | soil metagenome | isolation source: Crop rotation soil | place: USA: Cullars Rotation, Alabama | collected 2011
CGACAACCGCCGACCCGCCACGGCCGTTATCGGCACGACGACTGATCCACGCCCCTCAGCGCCTTCGACCGACACCGTTACGCCATTCGAGCCAGCCGCCATGACCCAGAGTCTCGTGCGGTACCAATCGGGCGCGTCGCTCACCGGCTGTGCAACATCAGGCGGCGGCGTTCCTCCGGTCGCATCGAACTTGTTCACGAACGCCGACACGCGCGTCGCGCCGCTCACCCGCACGTTCACGATCGCAATGCCCGGCACCACCGCAGGCGCCTGCACGTGCACGGTAACGTGATATGGACCGGCGGGACCATCGTACCACGCGTCGGGACTGCCCACGTGGGCCGTGGTGGAGAGCACGAGCACCGCGAGCGCCGCGGCACGAGCGAACACGCGCCTCATCGCTGGACGCGCGACATTCCCGATCCAATGAACAAGCCGATCCTCGACGTCACGACGGCCGTGGCCAGGGCGATGAGCAGCCCCTCAGCGAACGCCTTTGCATCAGGCTCCGCGCCCCAGAACTGATAACGCCACGAGCCGGGCTTGATGTAATAGTCCCACTGATCTGCCGCGAAGAATTGGTTCCGCGCGTGCGGCGAGAGGAGAAACTCCGCCCACCACCAATGCGCCGCGAGCATGAGCGCCACGAATGCGACGCCGGTAACGCCTGCGAGCACCCAACCGCGATCTCGCGTCCGTTTCATGATCACGTCGATCGCGAACGCGGGCACGACGAGCAGGAGCGGGAACGGCGGCGGCACCATGTGCGTCACCGGGTTGTAGATCGGCGCGAGCTTTGCGGTCGCGGGAAAAAGCTGCAGCAACCAGATCGCGGCCAGTGCAATGCACGTGTACACGCACGCGACGGTCGTGGCGGGCCACGCGAGGCGCGACGCGCGCGCGGCGCCGACGAGTATGAGCGGCAATCCGATCGCCGTGAACCGGTAGAAGCGCGCGCTGTGCATGTCGTTCGGGAACGCCGCGAGCTCCATCAGTACCGTGGCTTCGATCGTGAGGAGAATGCCCGCCGATATGGCGAACAGTGTGCTCAGACGGCGGCGATTGTTCTCCGTCGCGCGATTCTGCCGCGCCAGACACATCAGCATCGCGCCGACCTGGATCGCGATCATGCCCCACGCAAGCACCATGTGCGGCGGGCTCACGATGCGCACGTCGAGTCCGTAGGCGTTGTGCCACCAATCATCGAACGGCGCCGACGCCGCCATCATCATCGCGCCCCAGATGCAGACCCACGCGCCGAGCGGAGCGCTGCATCCCCAGAAGCGCACGCCGGCAGCGCGGTCGGCGGGGTCGCTGCTGAACGTCATTCGAAGCGCGAGCCAGCCCGAGGCGGCGGCCGCCACCAGCGCTGCGATTTGTTCCAGCAGATGCGGCGGCGACCAGAACGTGTCGCGACCGATCGAACGATGCCACGAAATGTCCCAGATGAGACCGCTCACGATGCCCGCGGACGCGATCAGCGTCGCATAAAGAGGCCATGTGCGCTCACGGGCGGGCGTCATGAGAGAAACATAGAGGAGAAACCTCGCCGTCACCGCGAGGTATGACGTTGCATGACTTTGCGTGTCGCACGAATTCCGCTGATCGTCGGAGCGTTGGGGCTGACGCTCGTCGCGTTGACGCGCCAGCAGCAGCAACCACAAAAACAGCAGCAGCCGGCGGCCGAAGAAGATGACTCGGCCGTGCCCGTTCGCTATCCCGAAGGGACGACGCACGGGTTCCTGATCCTGAAGACGCCGGCGGGCGAACACCTCGCGGACGGGGATCTCGTGCAGATCCCGCGCAAAGGCGGCATCGAATCCACGATGACGTTCCACTTCGACGATGGATCACTGTTCGTCGAGACCGTCGTGTTCACGCAGCGGCGTGTGCTCTCCATGCAGAGTTATCACATCGTGAACAAGGGGCCGGCATTCAAACGCGAGCTCGACGCGATGTTCACGCGCGACGGCGCCTACAGCGTCACGAGCCACGAGCCGGGCAAGGAAGTCGAGCGCAAGACCGGCACGCTGGAGCTGCCACCTGACGTGTACAACGGCATGGTCATCACGGTCGCCAAGAATCTCGACGCGCAGCCGGGCCGTCGCGTGCACATGGTGGCGTTCACGCCGTCGCCGACACTCATCGGGCTCGAGCTGGCACCGTCACCCGCGGGCCATTTCCGGCTCGGTCGCCGCAAGAGCAGCGCCGTGCATTTCACGCTCAAGCCCAAGCTCGGCAAGATGATGGCCGCGTTCGCGCACCTCGTGGGTAAGTCGCCCCCCGACGGTCACGCGTGGATTCTCACCGATGGCGCACCCGCGTTCGTGCGATTCGAAGGGCCGCTCGCGGAGGATCGCCTCTGGCGAATCGACCTGGTCACGCCGACCTGGCCATGAAACCCAACGATGCGAACGGCAATCTTCCCCCAACCGATCGTCCGTTTCGCGTCTTCCTGATCGCCGGCTCGAATCGCCGGCAGTTCGACTGCCCGAGCGCCGATTCGAAAGCACGCGCATTGATGTTCCGCATGCAGGATCGGCTGCCGAAAGAATGGGAGATCGACCTCGAAGACATCGGCAACGTGTGGAATCGCGAGCAGATTCGCACCTGCAACGGATGCGTGTCCACGTCGATGGCGCTCTGCGTCTGGCCGTGCAACTGCTACGAGAAGGGGAGCCACAAACAGGCCGACCTCATGTGGAACCTCGACATGTACGCCCGACTCGATCTCGCGGACGCCTGGGCGATCATCGGGCCGGTCAACTGGTATGCACCCTCGAGCAATCTGAAGGCGATGTTCGATCGGCTCGTCTGCATGAATGGCGGCAATCCGCGCGAGGATCTCATCGCGCACAAGGATCCCGCGCTCGCGATTGCGCTGGAGAAGTCGGCGCAGTGGAAGGAGCTGAGTCAGAATCATCTCGAAGGCCGCACCGCGGCGTTCTTCTGCTACGGCGACGCGGGTGGCGATGAGCTCGATGAGACAGGCCGACCGCGTGCACTCTGGCACCCGACGTATTTCGATCCCAACCGCGAGCCGTTCGAGCTGATGCGCGACGCGTATGCGCCTCTCGTGTGGCAATGCCGGTACAGCGGCGTCGAAGTGCCCGACAAGCTCTGGCGCTACGATGAGATCGGCGTCGGACAGCCGTACTCGGAAGCGCAGGCCGAGCACATGGTGAACGATCCGGAGTTTCTGCGCACGTTCGACCGCTGGGTCGACGCGTTCGTGGAGCACGTCGAGCGCAAAGGTCGCGTGACGCCCGGCCAGTACCGCGCGTTCGGCTACAAAGCGCCTTCGCACGTCGTGGCCGACGTGAAAACGAAGTGGCGCGGCGTCCGCATGGCGCTTGGCGTCCCCGTGCCGGGAAGCTCACCCGCAAAGCAGCAACGGCTGGGACTCAATCGCGACGTGACGATGCGCTACAAGCGAAGCGAAGGGCGCAAGCTGCGCGCGAAGAAATAACGCGCAGCCTGTTCGGCCAAGGTACGTCCACGCTGCTTCGGCAATCCGCGATTACGCGATACCGTGCAGAATGGATTCGAGGCGCGCGAAGCTCGCGTCGAGTCCGGTTTTCATGCCAGATGCAAGAGCGGCGTCGCGCACCGCTTTCGACGCATAGCGAATCGTGAGCTTCACGATCGTCGCACTCCCCTGCTCCAGAAACTCTGCGGTGTTCGTCGTTTCCGGCCAGTCCGGACCCCACGACTCCGTGGTGACGAGCCGAGCCGGAGGTGTGAACTCCATGCACCTTCCGCTGATCGTCATCTCGCCGCCGCCGTCCTTGCGATAGACGTAGCGCCATACGTCGCCGGCTTTCTGCGGCGCTTCGCACACCGGCATCGTCCACCCTTCAGGGCCGGTGCACCAGTGCGGAATGTGTTCCGGATTCGTCCAGGCGTCGAAGACGAGCGCGCGCGGCGCATCGAACACGCGCACGATCTGCACTTCGTCATCGGAGGGCGTCGAGTATTCGGTGATGCCCAGCGGTCCGCGGCTACTTGCGCTTGTCATTGGCTTTCTCCGTCTTCTTGAGATGGTCGAGGTATTTGTCGAGGCGCGCGTGGCTCGCGTCCCAGAATCGCCGGAATTCGCTCGCCCACTCGGCGACTTCCTTGAGCGGCGCGGCATCGAGCGTGCGCGGACGCCACTGCGCTTCGCGGCCACGCTGAACGAGTCCTGCCCGCTCGAGCACGCGGAGGTGCTTCGATACCGCGGGGCCGCTCATGTCGAACGGCTCCGTGAGCTCCTTCACGGTGGCGGCCCCCTTGGCGAGGCGCGTGAGAATGGCTCGCCGGGTCGGATCGGCCAGCGCGTAGAGCGTCGTGCTGAGTGAGTCGGTGGCGAGCTTCATATAACCATATAGTTATGTAACTACTCAGTTATATACAAGCCCCACGAATCCCGGTCAAGTCATACCGGCTCGTTAGCTTCACGACGCGAATGTTTCTGTTCTTCGATCTCGACGGGACGATCACCGATTCGCGCCACGGGATCGTCCGATGCATTGCCCATAGCATCCAGCGCGCCGGTCTCGTTCCGCCGCCGCCAGACGAGCTCACCCGCTATGTCGGGCCGCCACTCGCTGCATCGTTCGCTACCCTCCTCGGCACCTCGAGTCCTGAGACGATCGAACAGGCGATCATCGCGTATCGCGAGCGCTACGAACGGCTCGGTATGTTCGAGAACGCGCTCTATCCGGGGATTGGCGAAGCCGTCACGTCACTCGACGCGGCCGGGCACACGCTGTCGCTGGTCACCGCGAAGCCGCACGTGTATGCGCACCGCATTCTCGCCCACTTCAAGCTCGATCGCGCCTTTCGCGGCGTGTACGGTCCCGAGCTCGGCGATCGCCACTACACCAAGGAAGGGCTGATTCGCACCGCGCTCGCCCGAGAGGGGGCCACGCTCGCGAACACGGTCATGGTCGGCGACCGTGCCGAGGACATTCGGGGCGCGAAGGAGAACGGTTTACGGGCGGTCGCGGTCACCTGGGGCTACGGTGGACAGGCAGAGCTGTTGGAAGCGCATCCCGACTCGATGGTCGCGTCGAGCGCGGAGTTGCTCGATGTCATCAACCGGTGGTCCGCGGCCGCGTAGCGCTGGAGAACGCCCGGTCGATCGTGGGCCTCGCTCTGGTGGCGGGTGTGACGAACCGCCATTCTTTATATAGGCCTCACCGAGCACTCCTTCATGTTGCTGTACATCCTCGCTGGCATCGGCGCGCTGTTTGCGCTGATCCTCATCATCGCGGCGACGAAGCCGTCGGCGTTCCGGATCGAACGGTCGGCCACCTTCAACGCGCCCCCTGACAGGGTTTTCCCACTCCTCGACGACTTCCACAGCTGGCAGAGCTGGTCGCCGTGGGAGGGCAAGGACCCGAACCTCAAGCGCATGTTCAGCGGGCCGGAGCGTGGGGTCGGGTCACGATACGCCTGGGTGGGCAACAATCAGGTGGGCGAGGGGAAGATGGAAATCACCCAGTCGGTCCCGTCGTCGAAGGTCGTGTTCGATCTCGATTTCATCAAGCCGTTCCAGGCGCACAACACCGGCGACTTTACGCTGACGCAGGCGGGAAGCGGCACGCGCGTGGTGTGGGGCATGTCGGGCAATCACGCGTACATGATGAAAGTGATGTCGATGTTCATGCCGATGGAAAAAATGATTGGCAAGGATTTCGACACTGGTCTCGCGAATCTCAAGGCGGCTGCGGAGAAGTGATACGGAGATCCCTCATCGTTGGCGCTGCAGTCGTGCTCGCGGCCTGCAGCGGATCCAAGGACGCAACGGTCGTCGCGAAGCCCGACACGACGAAGAGCGCGATGGCCGGAATGCCGGGAATGGCCGGGCACGACATGTCGTCGATGAATCACGGCGCGCCGATCAGCATTCCGCCGGGCGTGATGTACAAGGTCGCCGACGTCGAGTTCATGCAGGGCATGATCGCGCACCATGCGCAGGCGATCTTCATGTCGCGACTCGCGAAGTCGCACGGCGCCGGCGCGTATCTGCTCAAGTTCACGCAGAAGATCGATCAGTCGCAGACGGCGGAAATACGCATCATGCAGGACTGGCTGCTCGCGCGGGACCAGTTCGCCCCCGACACCGCGTCATATCACCACGTCTCGATGCCCGGCATGCTCACCGCCGAGCAGGTGACGAAACTCGACGCGGCGCGCGGCAAGGAATTCGAGCGGCTGTTCCTCGAATACATGATCCAGCACCACGAGGGCGCGATCCAGATGGTGAAGGATCTGTTCGCCACGCCCGGCGCAGGGCAGGACGCTGATGTCAGCGTGTTCGCGAACGATGTCGTGTACGTACAGACAACCGAAATTCAGTTGATGAACCAAATGCTGGCAGACCTTTAATGGAGCGAAGTCTGATGGGAATGACTCGTGTGATGTGTGCGATCGCGTTGATCGCAGCGCCTGTTCTGCACGCGCAATCGTATCCGCCTCCGACGGACCCGCGGAACGGACTCAAGCCCGGCCGGTTCGACGCAGCGACCGCGGCGAACGGCATGAAGCTCGTGTCGTTCACGCACAAGCCGGCTATTCTCGACTCGACGTCGGGGCTCACGTTCATCAACTCGGACATCGCGTTCCGCGATCACTACGTCTACCAGGGAAACTTTGCGGGCTTCTCGATCTGGGACGTCAGCAATCCTGCGAAGCCCGTGCTCGAATCAGTGGTCCCGTGCATCACGTCACAGGGCGATCCGTCCATCGTGGGCAACCTGCTGTTCATCTCTGCGGAGAGTCAGGGCAACAGGACTGACTGCGGCAAAGGCGGGTGGAGTGATCCAAAGGATCACATGACCGGTCTCCGGATTTACGACGTGTCGAATCCGAAGCAGCCGAAGCTGATCAAGAATCTTCAGGCGTGCAAAGGTTCGCATACGCATACCGTGATTCCGAGCCCGACCGACAAGGGCGTGATCTACATCTATCTCTCGGGATCGCAGGCCGCGCGGCCGACGACCGAGCTCTCGTACTGCAAATACAACAACGATCTCACCGACGCGACGAACACGAAGTATCGGCTGGAGATCATCAAGGTGCCGCTCGCGCATCCAGAGCAGGCCGAAGTTATCGGCGGCGCAAGAATCTTTGACGGACTTGGCGCGCGGCCGCAGCGCGGGGGTGGTGGTGGCGGCGGCGCAAATGGCGGGCGCGGCGGCGGGCGCGGCGGACGAGGCGCCGATACGACTGCCGGGCGCGGCGCTGCGGGTGGCGGGCGCGGTGGACGTGGCGGACGCGGCGACGTGGATGCAGATGGTCGCCCCGCTCCCCCGGGACCGGCGAACTGTCACGACGTGACTGCGTATCCGGCGATGCACCTGCTCGCCGGTGCGTGCGGAAGCCATGGTTTGCTCGTCGACATCTCGAATCCCGAAAAACCATTCCGCACCGACGCACAGTCCGACAGCTTCTTCTCGCTGTGGCACACCGCGGTTTTCAGCAACGACGGCAAGAAAGTGGTGTTCACTGATGAGTGGGGCGGCGGTACGGGCCCGATGTGCCAGGCGACGAGCATGATGGAGATGGGCGGCAACACGACGCTCACCATCAGCGCGGACCACAAGTACACCAAGCACGGTTTCTTCAAGCTTCCCAGCTCGCAGACCGCGCAGGAAAACTGCGTCTCGCACAACGGCGGTCTCGTTCCCGTGCCGGGGCGTGACATCATGGTGCAGGGCTGGTATCAGGGCGGCGTCGATGTCATCGACTTCACCGATCCTGATCATGCATTCGAAATTGCGTATTTCGATCGCGGACCGATCAATCCTGCTCCGCCGCCGATGACCGCTGCGGATTCGGCGAAGATGTCAGCGTGCCAGGACTCGGTGCGCAACGCGCAGCTCGCGGCCGCTTCTGCCGCGGGTGGTGATGCCGCGCGCGGGGGCGCCGGCGGCGGTCGCGGTGGACGCGGCGGCCGAGGAGGGGGGTGCAATCCGACACCGGCGAACTCCATCGGTGGCTCGTGGGGCGCGTACTACTGGAACGGCTACGTGTATTCGTCCGAGCTCGACCGCGGCCTCGACATCTTCGAGCTGACGCCGACTCCGCAGCTGTCGGCGAACGAGCTCGCAGCGGCGAAGCTGGTGAAGTTCACCGAGTACAATCCGCAGAGCCAGCCGAAGATCGTCTGGCCGGCGGCGTTCCCGGTCATTCGCTCGTATCTCGATCAGCTTGGCCGCAATGACGGACTGCCGGCGGCGCGTCGTACTGCGGTGACGGCGGACCTCGCCGCCGCCGAAAAGCTGACCGGCGCGGCACGGGGCGCTGCACTCACGAAGATCGCGACGGCGCTCGACGCTGACGCAGCTTCGGCGAAGGACGCGGCGCGCGTACGCGCCATGGCCGCAGCCACGAGAGATCTGGCGGCGATCAGCAAGTAGCTTTCTTCGTTCGAAAGCGGACGGGTTCCCGAGGAAACATTCGGGAACCCGTTCTGCTTTTCGGAACACCACCGCCCAGTGGCGGTACGCCTGTCATGACCGCTGGTGTCGTACGCAAGCTCAATCATCGCAGGATCACGCGTCGACGCCGAAGCACAGACCCTGTTCTCTCCGCCCGCTCGGCGTCGCTGCACTACGTGACCGACCAGAGCGCCGGCATTCGTCGCGTTCGTTCGGGGACCGGCTTCTCCTATCGCACCTCCGAAGGCCGGACGGTGCGCGATGCGGCGACACTCAAACGGATCCGCTCTCTCGTCATTCCGCCGGCGTGGACCGAAGTGTGGATCTGTCCGCGCGCTGACGGCCACCTCCAGGCGACGGGGCGCGATGCACGCGGCCGAAAACAGTACCGCTACCACCCCGATTGGCGTGTGGTGCGCGACGAGTCCAAGTTCGAGCGTCTCGCGGCTTTCGCGCGCGCGTTGCCGCGCATTCGCCGAGTGGTGCAGCGCGATCTCGCGCGTGACGGGATTCCGCGCGAGAAGGCAATCGCGACGATCGTGCGCCTGCTCGAGACGACGTTCATGCGCGTTGGGAACGAGGAATACGCGAAGGCGAATGGCTCGTTCGGCCTTACGACGCTGCGGGATCACCATGCGCGTGTGAGCGGGACGCACGTAACGCTCAAATTCCGCGGCAAGTCCGGCAAGACGCACTCCGTCGACATCGAGGACCGCCGCCTCGCGCGGATCGTCAAGCGGTGCCGCGATCTGCCAGGCCAGATTCTCTTCCAGTACATCGACGACGCCGGGAACGTGCAGCCGGTGCAATCGAGCGACGTCAACGAATATCTGCGCACGATTTCAGGCAGCGATTTTACCGCGAAGGATTTTCGCACGTGGGCGGGCACGGTGCTCGCGGCGCGGGAGCTGTCGCAGCGGTTGGCCGACGCTGCCCCGGGAAAGACCGCATGCGTGGCCGCCGTCGCCGCCGTTGCCACCGCGCTTGGCAATACGCCCGCGGTCTGCAGGAAGTGCTACATCCATCCCGCGATACTCGCGGCGTTCATCGACGATGAGTCGTGCACACGCTGGAGTCATGCGGCACGCCGCGTCGCGACGATTCGCGGCCACAGCAAGGAAGAGTCTGTGCTGCTGCGATTCCTCGCGCATCCTGTGGCTGCGGCGGCGTAGAATTCGCGAATTGGCGTCGAGCGGTCGGTGACGTTTCGGCGCTGCTTGAAGTTTTGCGGCCACTGCGGAGATCCCGGCCTCTTGAACGCGGATTTCCGCGGAAGGGGCGCGGACACGGGCGGACACTTCATGGGGAAACTCCAACTGCGGGAACGCAAAGTGCGCTGACCGTTGCCTTGGGCTTCCCCCAGTTTCGATCGGCTCTGATCCGCGTGGTTCAGCGTGATCCGCGTTCACGAGGCCGAGGACCATCACACGTGCGCGGCACTGTGCGACCGCGCGCCGTTGACATGACCGCGGGCCGCGGACTGTCACACGTGCACGCGCTTGTGGGACCGCGCAGAACCCCGAAGACGCCAAGCGCTGGCATCAAGCTGGCGCGAGCACTAGCGTTCTCCGAGAGCGCTGAGGGGCGCCTCCAGTCCGCGGAAAGGGCCGTGCCCACCTGAACGACACGCTCGACACATCGAACTCCATTCAGCCCGACGCAAGCGGACCACGGGCGCGCACTGAAGGGAGATTCGCATGGACACACTACCGCTTCCCCCGCGGCCCAATCTCGAGCAGTACAAGAAGCTCGCGAAAGAACTCGTCGCCGCCGCGGCATCAGCCGACGAAAATGCCGTACACCGCTGGACCGCACGCTGGCTCGAGAATCTGGCGCGACTGAAAGGCCGCAAGATCACGCCGGCTGTGCAGGACAGTTTCGATCGGGCCGTGGCCGAGCTCGCGGAGCGCGTGCACGCATCGTCGAAGGAAGGCGGCTTCACCCTCGCCTCGGCGCAACATCTCATCGCGCGCGCACATAGCTTCGAAACGTGGAAGGCATTCGCTGATCATCTCGAAGGACTGGTGCGTGCCGAAGGCGGTGCCTTCGAGCGCGCAGCGGACGCCATCGTAAGTGGCGACCTCGATGCGCTCAGAGCGCTCATCGCGGCGCAACCTGACCTCGTCACCGCACGCTCGGCGCGAGAGCATCACGCGACACTGCTGCACTACGTCGCGGCGAACGGCATCGAAGATTTTCGGCAGCGGACGCCACCCAACGCGGTCGAGATCGCCCGGTTTCTGCTCGCCGCGGGCGCCGCGGTCGATGCACTCGCCGATACGTACAACGGCGGCCCCGGTCAGACGACGATGAATCTGCTGGTGTCGAGTACGCATCCAGCGCAGGCCGGACTGCAGTCGCAGCTCGTGACGCTGCTGCTCGAGCGCGGCGCTGCGCCGAACGGCATCGACGACAGTGGATCTCCCCTCATGACCGCGATCGCGTTCGGATATCCTGGCGCGGCCGAAGCACTCGCCCGAGGCGGCGCGCGGGTGGACAACCTGTACGCCGCGGCGTCGCTTGGCAGGCTCGACGTCGTGGAGCGACTCGTCGTCGATGCCAACACGCTTGCGCCCGGCACGAAGCACGTCGTACCCGGCTGGTACGATGCGCGAAAGACGGCGAAGGCCTACATCGAGCTCGCGTTCGTGCTCGCGTGCAAGTTCGGGCGGATTGACGTCGTGGGGCTGCTGCTCGACAAGGGCGTCGACATCGCCGCGACTGACGAGGCCACCGGACTGCACTGGGCTGCGGGCCACCGGCATCTCGATGTCGTGAAGCTGCTGATTGAACGCGGCGCGCCGCTCGAAAAGCTCAACACGTGGCAGGACACCCCCGCCGCAATGATCCTGTTCTTCGTGCGGAACATGCCGGTGAGAGGGCCGCTCGCGCCGAACGAAGCCAGTCATGCGACCGTACTGGACGTGTTGCTGGCGGCAGGAGCAAGTTCATCCGCCATTGCGTATCCGACCGGCTACTCTGACATCGACGCCGTACTCCAGAGGTACCGCACATGAATGTCGCGCTGCTCATCGCAGCAGTTGCACTGCAGACGCCGCAACCAGCGGAATGGAAGCTTTCCACGCAACCGCACGTGTCGATCGGGGGTGAGGGAGACCCGCACACCGAATTCCAGCGCATCGGCGGCGTCACGCGAGCACCGACGGGCGAGATCGTCGTCGTGAACAGCGGCTCGTACGAATTGCGTGTCTTTGACGCAGCCGGCAAGTATCTCCGTTCGCTCGGTCGGCGCGGCGCAGGTCCGGGCGAATTTCAGAGCGTGTACTGGATCGGACGGTCCGCAGACTCGCTGTTCCTCTACGACTTCAGCGGCCGGCGTATCACGATCTATTCCGTCGCAGGAAAACATCTCGGCGACAGAGTCGCACCGTCGTCGAACGCGCGCCTCAATCCGATGCCCGTCGGGCGGCTTCGAGGCGGTGGGTATCCGATTCTGCCGATCCCACCGACGACGATGCAGCATCCCGACGGCACATTCCGCGACAGCATCACGGTCGGCGTTCTGCCCGCGACGCTGACGGACACCGCGATGTGGATCGGCACGTTTCCATACAACACGCACATCGTGATCAACCCGGGCAATGCCGAACGTGCGCAGACGGTCGGCACCTATGCCTTCGCGCCCGGCTTTCGCTACGCCGTGACCGGCGACGTCATCTGGATCGGCGACACGGGATCGAATGAGCTGAAAGTGCTCGACCGCGCCGGAAAGGTGCTGTTACGCCCGCGCGTGCCGTGGACGCCGCGCGCCTTCGACCAGGCGGAGCTCGCCGCCGCAAGAAAACGCATGCTCGAAGCCATCTCCGAGGAATCGCAGCGCGCGCCGGTCGCCGCACGCTATGACTCGAAATACCTTCCGAAGACCGAACCGCTGTTCGCAAACCTGCTTCCCGGAGACGACGGCGCGGTGTGGGTCGAGCGCTTCCGGCTGGATAACGAGAAGCCCGGAGAGTATCTCGTGCTCGATGCGCGCGGACAGCCGAGGGCGCACGTCACGATTCCCACCGGGTTCTCGATTCGTGAGATTGGCGCGGACTACGTGCTGGGTATCGCCAGCGATGCTGACGGCGTGCAAAGCGTACGCCTCTACGGCCTGCAGAAGTAGATCACTCCTTCACTCGGACTCATGCGCACTCGAATTCCAATCGCGCTGGTGCTCACGCTGCCGCTCACGGTATTCGCCCAGGGCGGAGGCGGCGGTCGCGGTGATGCTCAGGCCGGTACACGGTGGACAGAGGAGCAGCTCAAGGCAGCCGTCGCCGGCTCGCGCGCGGGCCGGAAGCTCACGCCGAAAGTGTGGCCCAACAATTCGCGCGTCGCCGTATGTCTGAGCTTCGACGTCGACAACGAATCGTATCTGCTCGCGAGCGGCACGACGTCGCCCACGACGCTGTCGGCGGCCGACTTCGGCGCCCAGGAAGGATTGCCGCGCATTCTCGCGCTGCTCGACAAATACCAGATTCCGGCGTCGTTCTTCATTCCGGCAGTCAGCGCGCTGCTCCACCCCGAGCAGATTCCCGCGATCATGAAATCGGGACGCCACGAGATCGGCGTGCACGGCTGGATTCACGAGAATCCGCCGGCGCTGCAACCGGGCGAAGAAGAGCGTCTGCTCAACCAGGCGATCGACTACATCACGAAAGCGACCGGCAAGCGTCCCGTCGGCTACCGCGCTCCGTCGTGGGCCTTCAGCGAGAACACACTCGGCCTGCTCAAGAAGAACGATTTCTTCTACGACAGCAGTCTGCAGGCGATGGACGAACCGTACGAGATCGTCGCGAATGGCCAGCCGAACGGCATGGTCGAGCTCGGTATCGACTGGACGCTCACCGAGTCGCCGTATCTCGGACGCACCGGCACCATGCCGCTCCCCGAGAATGTGTTCAAGCTCTTCCGCGACGAATTCGACGGCGCGTATGATCTCCGCACGATGTTCGTGCTGACGCTGCACCCGCACATCAGCGGCCACCGCGCGCCGATGAAGTACCTCGAGGAGCTCATCGTGCACATGAAGTCGAAGCCCGGCGTCTGGTTCGCGACGTGCGAGCAGATCGCGAGGTATGCGAAGGACAGGGGGTAGGGGCAGGGGAGGGGGAAGGGACCTCACCCCGCACCGCGTACCCTTCCCCTTGCCCCTTCCCCCCTCCCCCTGAGATACATTCCCTCCCAGGCCTGCTCATCATGCGCCACTGGTCGCGCTGGCACCACGTCGTGCCGCGGACATGCGATGCCGAGGTTGGCTCGCTGGCTGCACAGTCGTCGAGGATCACGGGCCTCCCGCGTTACGGCCGCCGCAAGGCCGACCGTACGACCGGATGATTCCCATGGCACTGTTCGTCTGATGGCCGGCGGCGACGACGAAGACACGCAGCTTCGCGCGGGAGCGCCGCAGCACGCGGAGCTCGACCGCCAGCGGGCGCTGCTGCAGGCGACCCTCGAAGCGACGTCGGACGGGCTCATCGCCACCGACAACAGCGGCTTGGTGACCGCGTTCAACGAGCGCTTCGTTCAGATGTGGGGCCTCCCGCGTGAAGTCGTCGAAACGCGCGATCACGACGGCGTGCTGCACGCCATGCGACGCCACCTGGCGCAACCCGCGGAGTTCATTGCCCGCGTCGAGGCGATCCGTCACGACACTGCGCGCGCAACGAACGACGTGGTCGATCTCGCTGATGGCCGTGTGTTCGAGATCGTCTCGCATGCGCAGGTAATCGACGACGTCACGGTCGGCCGGGTGTGGCGCTACCGCGATATCTCGGAGCACCGGACCGCGGAAGAAACCGCCCGGCGTCTCGCGGCGATCGTCGAGTCGTCGCAGGATGCGATCGTCGGCAAGACGCTCGAGAGTCGCATCGTGTCGTGGAACACGGGCGCTGAGCGCCTGTTCGGATACTCCGCAGAGGAGGCGATCGGGAAGCCGGTGACGATGCTCATTCCCCCCGAGCGGCAGGCCGAAGAAGGGATCATCATCGAGCGGCTGAAACGCGGCGAACGGATCGAGCATTACGAAACGGTGCGCCTCCGCAAGGACGGAACGCCGATCGACATTTCGCTGACGGTGTCTCCGATCCGCGATGGCGCGGGCGTGATCGTGGGCGCGTCGAAGATCGCGCGCGACATCACTGCGCGAGTTCAGCGCGAGCGGTCGGCACGGTTTCTCTCCGACGCCACCGCGGCCCTCGCCGATCTCACGGACTCCGACAGCACGCTGCAGAAGCTCGCCACGCTCGCGGTGCCCGCGTTTGCGGACTGGTGCTCGGTCGACCTGGCGGGCGCCGACGGCGCCATGCAGCGTGTCGCGGTAACGACGACGCATCCAGGCGCGCGCCAGCCCGATAACGTCGCCGCGAACAAGTATCTGCGCGTCCCCCTTCGCTCGCGCGGGAAGACGCTGGGCGCGCTGACATTCGCGATGGCGGAATCGGGCCGCACGTACAGCGCCGTCGACATCGCCGCCGCGGAAGACCTCGGCCACCGCGCCGTCATCGCCATCGAGAACGCGACGCTGCTCGCGGCGCTGCGCGAGTCCGATCAGCGGAAGGACGAGTTTCTCGCGATGCTCGCGCACGAGCTCAGGAATCCACTCGCGCCAATCCGGAACGCCGTGCAGCTGGTGCGCACGAAGAGTCCGCCGCTCCCGGAGCTCAGATGGGCGGCAGACGTCATCGACCGGCAGGCGCTGCAGATGACGCGGCTCGTCGAGGATCTGCTCGACGTTTCGCGCATCACGCGCGGCAAGATCGAGCTGCGCAGGGAAGACATCGATCTGTCGGAAGCGATTGCCAACGCGATCGACGCATCGCGCGCCATCATCGACAAATGGGGACACGAGCTCACCGTGTCGCTTCCTCCGCAACCGGTGACGCTGAACGCCGATCCGACGCGTGTCGCACAGATTTTGCAGAACCTGATTCACAACGCGGCGAAGTACACCGATCAGGGCGGCTCGATCATGGTCTCGGCCGAAGAGCGGGACGGGTTCGCCGTGATCCGCGTGAAAGACAATGGTATCGGCATTTCCGCGGCGTTGTTGCCACGGGTGTTCGACATGTTCCTCCAGGCGGACCGCGCGCTCGAGCACGCGAAGGGCGGGCTCGGCATCGGGCTGACGCTCGTGCAGCGGCTCGTGGAGCTGCACGGAG
>JADMIO011538836.1_pt1 | contig 15592 bp, 12 predicted proteins | sample 8958161 | NCBI WGS metagenome assembly JADMIO01 (sample SAMN16585339, study PRJNA669376) | soil metagenome | isolation source: Crop rotation soil | place: USA: Cullars Rotation, Alabama | collected 2011
CGCCATGCCGTCACCGCCGATGCCGGAGGCGTCCGGCTCCACCACGCCAAGCGCGAACGACACCGCAATCGCGGCATCGACGATGTTGCCGCCGCGCTGGAGGATATCGACGCCGGCCTGCGAGGCCAGGGGGTGGCCGGACACGACCATGGCTCCCTGCGACGAGGCGGACTCCTTGATCAACGGCTGCTCGAGCATCATCTGATCGATAACATCCTCGAAGGCCGTCTCGGATGGCGCGGCCGAAGCACGCGGCCGGTACTTCCGTGCAAGGCGCTGCCATTCCTCGCTCGACGGTCCGCGCCGGTAGTAGAGCCGATCGAGCGTTCCCCACACGCGATCGAACAAGCGTCCCCACGGCGTCGGCTCCGCGGCGACATCGACAGGCACCACGCGAACATCGTCATCGGGCCGGCGCGGTGCCGGCAGCAGACGCAATTGAAACGCCCCGCGAGAGAATGCCGGCGGTGGATCGGCCGGATCGCGCAGCGGGTTGCCGTTGTAACCCGGCTCGTCCAGTGGCAGGCTGGTCATGGCGAGCGTTCGCCCATCCGGCGACCATGACGCGAGGCCTGCCCGCCTCGAAACCAGCACGGGTGGCGCCAGCGGCCGATCGCGCACCGTCGCGCCTGCCGACTTCGTGAAGGTGGGCACCGAAAACACCCAGAGCGTGCCCACGCCGTCGCGCACGGCGGAAGCCACGAGGCGCTCGCCGTCGGGTGCCCACGATGGCCGGTGCTCGTCACCGCGCGTCCGGGCGACACGTTCCGGCTCTGTCTTGTCGGGCCCGCCACCACCGGCACGCACGACCGCTCCCGGGAGCAGCCCCACCTCCCACACGTCGAGATCGCCATCGTCGTTCTCGCGATTCGACACGAATGCCACACGTGCGCCGTCGGGCGACACGGCCGGCTCGATTTCATCATCCGGCGACTGGGTAAGACGCCGTGGCTCGTTTGGCGGGCCCTTACCGGGCGGTGACGCCGAAACCACGGCCAGGTCCCACTGGGCATCGTCGCGAACGGCAAAGACGACGCGTCCATCCCGCGTCCACGACGGCCATCGTTCGTCTCCCGCCAGCATCGTGAGGCGCGTCGCGCGTCCGCCGGCAGCTTCGACGATGTAGAGATCGAATCCGGTCCCCGTGTCGGCGGCAAAGGCCAGACGAGAACCATCGGGTGACCATGCGGGATCACGCTCGGCCAACGGCAACGAATCCCAGACGACGAGCGGGCCCCTGATCTTGCCCTCGAGATCCTGGAGGTAGACCCGGTCATACAGGGTCAAGGCCAGCCGTCGTCCGTCCGGCGACCAGGCCGGGTCGCGTGCGCCTGCTGAATCGGTCCGGGCCGGCTCCTGTCCTGCGCCGGCCATCGCCCGGCCGCCGGAGACACGGACAGAACCGATGGCCATCAACGAGGCCACCACGGCAATCGAGACGAACGTCTGCGTCGCGTTCACGCGGCACTCAACTCCAGTACCGCAAGCACGTGATGCGCGGCGTCATGCTCGGTCACCGGCGGCAGCGACGAGCAGGCCCCCAGGACTTCCTGCGCGCGCGAGAGAAGGTCGGGTGCTCCCGTTCGCGACGCGAGCCGCGCGAGCACGCGTGCGGCGAGAGCATTCTGCGCCAATGAAAAAAACGGGCGTCCCAGCAAGCCGATTTGCTCGCCATCGGCCTGAACGGACGCGCGGTCCTGAAAGGCCTGAGCGTCGGGATGCCAGTGGATGCGGAGCGCGTGACGCATCAGTTCTTCTGCCAGATCGAGGTACACGCGCATCTGGCTGGCGTCGTGCGCCTCGATCAGCGCGGCGGCGGCCGAGACCTGGTCGCTCAACAATCCCTTGAGCCGTGGATTCGGATCGAGCACGTGCGCCAGACCGGTTCCGCGTTCGTATCCCGCTAGAGAAACCTGCTCGAGGGCAGCCACCGCCAGCTCCGCCAGGTCCGGAGCATCAAGCACGCTTGCGGCCTTCAAAAGAGCTTTCGCGGCCACCGCATTGCCATCGACGAAACGGCGGGCGTTTGCGCCGGCTGGCGCGTGTCCGCCGGTCCCGTGATCGACGAATCCACCCGCCGGGTGGTGTAAGGAGTGACGGATGAAGCTCACGACGGCCTTCGCACGTTCGAGGAGATCGTCACGGCGCAGCCGCCTTCCCGCGTCGATCAGGAACTCGACACACGCCGCGTTCGATTCGAGCCGCGCCGGGGAAAATTCCGCATTCGCCTCCAGGAGGTCCTCGACGTACGCCAGGCGGTGCTCGCCGGCCTCGAGGAGCTCGGCGACGAAATGCTCGACGAGGGTGTCGATCGTGGCCCGCGTTCGGGCGTCATCGGCACGTGAGGCCGCGACGACCAGCGCGTGGACGACGACCGGCTGCAGAAGCCGCCTGTACTCGACTTGATTCGGTGACCCTTCTAAGGTCTCCACCGCGCTCGTCAGGAACCGGAGCGGAGCCTCGTGATCGACGGGCGACCCGGCTGTCGGCAGCGGCCACGGCGATTCGGTCGTGCTGGCGGCAACCTGCTGGAGCTCGGCCCGCCGCTGGCGAAAGGCATCGAACACGCGGGCGAGGGCGCCCACGAGCCGACCCGTTGTCAGAGCCTGTCCCCCGGTGAGCACGTCGCCTTCCGGCGTGAGTACGAGGACGGTGGGCCAACCGCCAAGCCCGTAGCGCGACGCGATATCGGGCCGCACATCCACGTCCACTCGGACCGGAACGAAGTGGTCGGCGACAACCGCCTGCAGTGACGAATCGGCGAACACGGTGTCGTCCAGCCGTTCGCATTCTGCGGACCAGGAGGCCGACAGGTACAGCAAGACAGGGACGTTCTGCCGGCTCGCGTGCGCAAACGCCGTCGATTGCCACTCGGACCAGTCGAGCGTCCGCGAAACGGTAGGCATCAGCACTCCATTATAATGACCGCGTGCCCGGCCTTCGGTTTGCCTACCTGCTTGCGCTGGCGGTCTGGCTGGGTGGATTGATTGTGCTCGCCGGCGTGGCCGCACCGACCGTTTTCGAAATCCTGCAGGCGCGTGTTCCGGGCAATGGCAGCGTGCTGGCGGGGGCCGTCTTCGGCGCGGTCCTGGCGCGCTTCTTTCTTGTCAGCTTCGCATGCGGATTGCTGATGGGTGGCGGTCTGATTCTGATGGCGCTCATCGGGCCGCGACCACGCCCGTACGCCTGGCGCCTGGGGCTCATCGCCGTGATGCTGGGCCTCACGGCCATCGTGGCGTTTCCCATCGGCTGGCATATTCAGGCGCTCCAGGCTGCCGTGGACGGTTCGATGAGCGCCCTGCCAAGCAATGACTCACGCCGCACCAATTTCGAGCAGCTGCATGGTCTCTCCAGCCTGCTGTTGTCGATCAACGCCGTCTGCGGGCTGACGCTGCTCTTCTGGGAAGTCCGCGAGCGGCGAGGATAAGGATTGTCATGACCCATACGATCACGCTGATTCCCGGCGACGGGATTGGACCGGAAGTCACCGATGCGGTCACCCGCATCCTCAAAGCCTCCGGCGTCTCCATCACCTGGGATCGCTATGAGGCGGGCGTCAACGCCTTCGAGCGCTACCGCACGTCGCTGCCCAAGGAGCTGCTCGATTCGGTCGAGCGCAACAAGGTCGCGCTCAAGGGCCCCGTCTCCACGCCTATTGGCGAGGGCTTCACCAGCGTCAACGTCGGCCTTCGCAAGGCGCTCGATCTCTACGCCAACGTCCGGCCGGTGTCGAACCTGCCCGGCGTCAAGTCACGGTTCGATGGCGTCGATCTCGTCATCATTCGCGAGAACACCGAGGACTTGTACTCGGGTCTCGAGCACGAGATCATCCCCGGCGTCGTCGAAAGCCTGAAGATCATCACCGCCCGCGCCTCGGAGCGCATCGCGCGATTCGCATTTCAGTACGCCCGCGACCGCAAGCGGAAAAAAGTCTGCGCGATCCACAAGGCGAACATCATGAAGCTCGGTGACGGGCTGTTTCTCGAATCCGTCCGTACGGTGTCCCGCGAGTTCCGCGACATCAAGTACGACGAGCGGATCGTGGACGCCGCCTGCATGCAGCTGGTCCTCGACCCGGGGCGGTTCGACATGCTGGTGCTGCCGAACCTCTACGGAGACATCGTATCGGACCTGTGCGCGGGGCTCGTGGGCGGGCTCGGCGTCGTGCCGGGCGCGAACATCGGCGAACGCTGCGCGGTGTTCGAAGCGGTGCACGGATCCGCGCCCGATATCGCCGGACAGGGAATCGCCAATCCGACCGCGCTGCTGCTGTCAGCGCTGATGATGCTTCACCACATCGGCGAGAGCGCGGCCGCCGACGCCATCATGTCGGCGCTCACGCGGGTGATCAAGGGCGGAGAATCCGTGACGCGCGATCTGGGCGGTACCGCGACCACGCTGGAATTCACCGATGCCGTGTGTCAGGTGATCGACACCGCAGTCACATCGGAGAACCGCCGTTAGCCATTGGCCGTTGGCCTTTGGCAGTTGGCTTTCACAGCAGGGCAAACGCCGTCACCCGGCATCAAAAGGCTAATGGCAACGGGCCAACGGCCGAGGGCGAAGTGACGTGATAGTCCCCGTGCTATAGTCGCGGCGTGGAGGATGACCTCACGCGGGCGGTGCTGGCCCGCGAGGATGTCGCGCGCTATCTGAAGGCCGGCAGCGGGCTCACCGAGCTCGAAGCCCGCGAGCGCATTCAGGCGTATCTCGACGAGCTGCGGACCACGCAGCGGTACCCGATTTACCGCGCCCTGAAGCACCCGCTGTACCCGATCCTGCGCAAAGTCGATCGTATCGGCGAGCACATCGACATCGCCCGGCAGAGCACCGCCACCGGCCGGGTCCTCTACGTCTCGAATCACAAGAGCCACCTCGATTATCTGATCGAGCCGCTCATCCTCGACGACAACGGTATCCGGCCGCCGGTCATTGCCGCAGGCATCAACCTCTTCGGCGGTCCACTCGGCTTGATCCACCGGCACGTCACCGGCGCGATTCCCATTCGACGCGACGCGAAGGATCCGGCGTACCTCGTGACGCTGAAGGCGTACATCGCGGAAACGCTGAAGCGGCACGATCTGATGTTCTACCTGGAGGGCGGCCGCAGCTACAGCGGCGAAATCCGTGGCCCGAAAACGGGCATCCTGCATGCCGCGATGCAGGCCGACCGTCGCGACCTGGTGCTCGTGCCGGTGGCCATCTCGTACGATCTCGTCCTCGAGGACAAGATCCTCGCGCGTCAGGGGAAGAAGCGCGTGCAGCGTCCCTTCACGCGCGAACTGGCTGAAATGGTCGGCGCCGCGGTCGGCTACCAGTCGCGGGCCATCGTGACCTTCGGGTCGCCCGTGCCGCTGGGGGACATCAACACGGAATCGAGACGCGACATCCTGAAGCTGGCGCACGCCACGCTCGAGACGATCGGCCGTCTCTACAAGGTCGTGCCCACAGCGGTCGTGGCCGCGGCCATGCGTCCTTCGATGTCGCGGCGGGATCTCGCAACATCGATCTCCGCAATCCTCGACACCGTCATGGCGCGCGGCGCCAACGTCGACGTCACCGATCCACGGGCGGCACTCGATGCCGGCCTCGATCTCCTGGTGGAACGCGGCGTGGTCGTCCAGGAGCGCTCGATCGTGCGCATCCGCGACCGGCATGCGCTGCGATACTACGCGCGGACCCTCGAGCACCTGCTCATCGGTTCGAAACGAGCCCCCAGAACCCACTGACGCGCGTGTCTGCCGACATCTCCCCCGGCCGACATCTCGACAGATGAACGCGAGGCTTGCGGCCCTGGGCGGCGCCTCCATGCAGGCGCTCTCGAAGCGCTTCTTCCACTTCCTGGCAGGCAGCGCCGCCGTCAAACGGATCGCCTCCCGCTACGGCATGCGGCGCAGTGACAGCTTTGCACGGCGCTTCATTGCCGGTGAATCGCTGGAGGAAGCGATTGTAGCGGCGGGCCGGCTCGAAGCCATGGGGCTGCGGCTGACGCTCGATCAGCTGGGCGAGAGCGTCACGTCGCTTTCGGCGGCGGCAGCGGCGACCCGGACCTGGCTCGACAGCATTCCGCGCATCGTCGCAGCGGGCATTACCCGCAACATCTCGCTGAAGCTCACGCAGCTGGGCATTGACGTTGATCGCGAGGCCGCGCGCGACAACCTCCGGCGCATCCTCGACGCCGCACGGGCCGGCGACTTCTTCGTTCGAATCGACATGGAGAACTCACCGTACGTCGACGTCACGCTCGATACGTGGGAGCAGGTGTGGCGCGAGGGTTATCGAAACGTCGGGGTCGTGCTGCAATCGGCGCTCCGCCGAAGTGAAGCGGACATGCGCCGCGTGGTGGCGTTGGGCGGCCGTATCCGGCTCGTCAAGGGCGCCTACAACGAACCGGACGACGTGGCCTATCAGCTGAAAGCCGATGTCGACGCCGCGTTCGAACGCATGGCGCGAGTCCTGCTCGCCGAAGGAAATTTTCCCGCCATCGGGACCCACGACCCGCACATGCTCGAGACGGTCAAGACGTTGGTCGCCCAACAGCACATCGCGAGGGACCGCTTCGAGTTCCAACTGCTGTACGGCGTGCGCCGCGATCTGCAGACGCAGTTGAAGAACGACGGCTACGGCGTCCGCATCTACGTCCCGTTCGGGCGCGAGTGGTTTCCGTACTTCATGCGCCGCCTCGGTGAGCGCCCCGCCAACGTCATGTTCGTGATGAAGGGCATCCTGGGCGAGAAATAGGGAGATTGTCGACCTTCAACAGTCGCGGCCGGCCTTGAAGCCGCCGGCGCAGGTTGCTCATCAGCAGAATCGGCGGGCAAGGTCGACGAGGACGTTGCGGCAAGCTTCCACCTCGTCGATCCGGACGTATTCCTCGAGGCTGTGCAGTCCTGCTCCGCCCGGACCAAACAGGACCGAGGGGATGCCCGCGCCGCTCAGGAGTTGCGCGTCGGTCCAGAACGACATGCCAACAAAGGAGGACGAGCGCTGCAGGGCGTTGCAGGCCGCCGCCAGCTGTTGCGGTAGCTCCGCCTCGGAAGCGATTTCAAACGGGCTGCGGCTGAACGAGCTGTGCGCGGAGGCCTCGAACTCGGGATCCTGCCGCTTCAAGGCCTCGAGCAGGCTTTCGACCTCGCGCAACGGCCGGTCGGCGGCTTCGCCCGGAATCGTCCGCCGCTCGATCTGAAGGAAGCACCGATCCGGATAGACGCTCGGTTCCCGCCCGCCGTCGACATGCGAGGCGTGAAGCGACGCCGGCCCGAGCAGCGGATGACGATCGCCGGCCTGGAGATTGCGATCGAGCTGCTCGAGCAGGCCAATCAGCCGCCCCATCCGGAAGATCGCATCACGCCCTTCGGCAGGGCGGCTGCCGTGGGCCGCTACGCCGCGCGTTTCGATCTCGACGAATGCAAAACCTTTGTGAGCGACGCCGATCTCCAGATCGGTCGGCTCCGTCACGACCGCGCCATCACCGCGCCACTCCCGGACGAACGCCTCGGCCCCCGCGCTGGCCAGCTCCTCGTCCACCACGCAGGCCACGACGAGCCGCCCGCGGTCGAGACCGCCATGACGGGCGAGGTGACACGCCGCGTCCACCATGGCCGCGACGCCGCCCTTCATGTCCTGGCTTCCCCGCCCGTACAAACGGCCATCCTTGATGACCGGATCGAACGGCGCGGCCATGCCCTCCACGCCCACGGTGTCGGTGTGGCCGCACAGGATCAACGTGTGACCGGGCGAGCGGCCCTCTAGGACGCCGACGACGTTCGGGCGGCCGGCCTCGACGTCCGTGACGGTCGCATCGAGTCCATTTGCGCGGAAGACGTCCGCCAGATGTGCCGCGATCGCCTGTTCACCCGGTCCGCCGAGACCGAGCCTGGGATTTCGCGAGTCGATGGACACGAGATCGCGTAGGAGGGCAATCGCGGGATCCATGTCCGTGAGCGTTGGTCAGGACCTGCGCCGGGAATTCGGCGGGGGGCGGCTCACTTCTCCTTCCAATCCGCGATGAAGATGTTCGTGTCGGTCGGCTTGGCGTTGTTGCGGTTGGAAGCGAAGACCAGCTGCTTGCCGTCGGGGGAGAACATGGGAAACCCGTCGAAGGTGTCGTTGAACGTGATGCGTTCCAGATGGGGACCATCCACGTCGGTGACGTAGATATCGAAGTTGCGCCCCTTCGGATCCTCGTAGTTCGACGCAAAGACGACGCGCTTCCCGTCAGGGTGAAAGTAGGGCGCGAAGTTGGCGCCGCCCAGTTTCGTGATCTGACGGATCCCCGTGCCATCGCTCTTCATCACGAACAGTTCCAGGTCTGTCGGACGCCAGAGGCCCTCCTTGAGAAGGGTCCGGAAATCCTGCAATTCCTTCGCATCGGAAATCTGCTTGCCACGCCAGACGATCATCGACCCGTCCTTCGAGAAGAACGGACCGCCATCCGGCCCGGGGCGGTTCGTCAGCCGCTTCACGCCGGATCCATCGGCGTTCATGACATAGATTTCCATGTCGCCGTCGCGGACGCTGGTAAAGACGATGCGGCCGTCCGGTCCGATCGTGGCCTCGGCATCGTACCCGGGTGTGGTCGTGAGCGGTTGAGGGTTCGAGCCATCCGGCTGCGCGCGATAGATGTCGTAGGTAGGATAGATGGGCCAGACGTAGCCGCGCGAGAAATCCGGCACCGGAGGACACTCGCGTCCGCCGGCGTGCGTCGATGCATAGAGCAGGCTCTTGCCGTCCGGATAGTAGAACCCGCACGTGGTCCGGCCTTGCCCGTTGCTGACGCGGCGAACGTCGGACCCGTCCACGTTCATCGTGAACATCTGGTCGCACTTGACGCCGTCGCGCGTGGACTGAAAGATCAACCGCTTGCCGTCGGCGGAAAAATACGCTTCCGCGTTTTCTCCGCCAAACGTCAGCTGGCGGATGTTCGCCAGACGCGACTCCCCCGGCAGCGGCGCGACCGTCCGATTGGCGGGCTGAGGTTTCTGCCCTGCCGACAACCACGCGCCAGCCAGGACCAGCGCCACCGCCGCGAAGCCTCCACGCCGCCCCATCAAAGCCTGATGCATCACTGAGACATCCTCTCCACAGTCCGGATCATATCGTGAGACCTGCCCCGCACGCAGGCGGCGCCTGATCGCCGGCCAGCCCGCAGGCCGTACTGCGCTACCCTTCCTCATGCTCTCGTCGGCGCGCTCGGTCGCACTCATCACCGGCGGCTCCTCCGGCATCGGGGCCGCCTGCGCGCGGGTGTTCGTGGGGGCGGGCATGGACGTCGCACTTGCGGCGCGAGGACAGGAACGGCTCTCGGCCACGGCAGCCGAGCTGACGCGCGCGGGGGGCCGTGTGCTGGCGGCCACGGCGGACGTGACCGACGAGGCGTCGCTGCGTACGTTCGCCTCTCGCGCCTTGACCGCCTTCGGACGTCTCGATGTCCTGGTCTGCAGTGCCGGACTGGGGTTCCAGGGGCAGCTCGATGAGACGCCCCCGGACATCATGCAGCGAATCCTGAACGTGAACGTCATCGGCACGCTCAACGCGGCCCGCGCCGTCCTGCCGTACTTCGAGGCGCAGCGCGCCGGCCACGTCATCACGGTCAGCTCGATGGCCGGCAGGCGCGGCGTTCCAGGCTATTCTGCGTACTGTGCGGCGAAGTTCGCACAGGCGGGACTGTCAGAGGCCTTGCGCGCGGAGCTCCGCGGCTCCGGCATTTCCGTGACCACGGTGTTCCCGGTCTCGGTAGCGTCCGGATTTCGCGACGCCATCGCGCGCGAGTTCGGCGTGACGGTCGAGGGCGGTGGGCCCCGTCAGTCGGCCGACGCCGTGGCAAACGCGATCTTCCGCGCCCTGCGCACGCGCGCGCCCGAAGTGTATCCCCTGCGACGCGCGCGCATGCTGGTCTGGCTCAACGCGCTGGCGCCCGCGCTGGGAGACAGACTCGCTACCCGGTACGCGCGTAAACGTCGCGAATGATGGAGGCGTTTCGCTCCGAGTGCCAGGCCAGGCACGTAGAGCGCACAAAGCACCCGGCACCAGACACCTGGCAGTCGCAGAGGCGCGCTCAGATGCAAAGCGAATCCCCAGAATTCGAACAAGCGATGGCCATCGTGCGCGCCGTTCGCCAGGCGGGCGGGCGCGCGCTGTTTGTCGGGGGCTGGGTTCGGGACCGCCTCCTCGATCGCCCGAGCAAAGACATCGACGTCGAGGTCTACGGACTGCCATCTGCGGATCTTCGCCGCATCCTGGAGGGCATCGGCACGGTCAACACCGTGGGCGAGAGCTTCACCGTCTTCAAGATCGGTTCGATCGACGTGTCGCTGCCGCGCCGCGAATCCAAGGTGGGACGTGGCCACCGCGGATTCGAGGTCGTTGGCAACCCCGCGTTGTCGATCGAGGACGCCAGCCGACGGCGTGACTTTACGATTAACGCGATCTCCTGGGACCCTCTCACCGACACATACCTCGATCCCTTCGACGGACGTGGTGATCTCGCGCGACGGCTCCTGCGCGTCGTCGATCCCTCGACGTTCGGGGACGATAGCCTTCGCGTCCTCCGCGCCGTGCAGCTCGCGGCCAGATTCGAGCTAGACGTCGAGGCATCGACGAAGGACATCTGCCGCACCGTTCGCCTCGATGACCTCCCGTCCGAGCGGGTGTGGGGCGAGATGGAGAAACTGCTCCTCCACGCGCGCGCACCGTCGGCCGGACTTGCGCTCGCGCGCGATCTCCTCGTCGTCGATCAACTCTTCCCGGAGTGCGGTGCGCTCATCGACTGCCCGCAGGAACCCGAGTGGCATCCCGAAGGCGACGTCTGGATCCACACATTGATGGTGGTCGACCGCATGCGCGAGCGGATCGACGGACGGACACGCCCCGAGCAGATCACGCTGATGCTGGCCGCGATCGCGCACGATTTCGGCAAGCCGGCGACGACGGCGGTCATCGACGGACGCATTCGATCCCTCAACCACGAAGAGGAAGGGGTCGTCCCGGCCATGCGGTTTCTCGACCGGCTGAACATGAACACGATCGACGGATATGACGTGCGGCACCAGGTGGCCGGGCTCGTGGCAAATCACCTGAAGCCGGGGATGTGGTTCAAGGCTCCGGTGGTCGGCGATGCGGCATTCCGCCGGCTCGCGCAGAAGGTCGATCTGGAATTGCTGGCGTCGCTGGCCGAAGCCGACTGCCTGGGGCGCACGGGCTCGTTCGATTGCTCGGCGATGGGGTGGTTTCTCGATCGCGCACGCGCGCTCGGCGTGGACCGGCGGCCCCCGGAACCGCTGCTCCTGGGCCGGCATATCCTCGCCTTTGGTGTGAAACCCGGTCCGCGCGTCGGTGAAATCCTGAAAGCGCTGTACGAACTGCAACTCGACGGAACCGTTTCCACCGTCGAGGAAGCCCTCGTGCGCGCGCGGGAGCTCGTCGCAGGGAGACAGTAGGCTTTGGGCTTTGGGCTTTGGGCTTTGGGCCTGGAATTTTGACTCTTTGTGTCGACCAATGGCCAAAGGCCAATGACCAACGGCCTTCGGGCCTGTCGTCCAGTCCAAAGCCTGAAGTCCAAAGCGGGGAGCCCGCCCCCCACCACCTAGTCCGTCAAATGGGTGGGCGTGACCGGTTGTTCGAAGTTGGTGCGCATGACGTCGAAGACGGCTTGTGCGATCCGGAGGTAGCCGGCTGCCGTGGGATGCAGGCCGTCGGCGCCGATGAGCGACAGATCGCCGCCGAACGCGCGGTTCACGTCGACGAAGAGGACCTGCTGGCGCTGGGCCAGCCGCGCGATGCCGCTGTTCAACTCCGCCACGAAGACCGTGTCACCACGCTCTGGCCGCTGGGGGGGCAGGGATGCAAGCATTACCTTGGCGCCCAGCGCCCGCGAATCGCGCAGCATGTTCTCCAGCGACTCGAGCGCGAGCTCTACACCACCGGAGCCAAGTCCGCTGATATCGTTGACACCTTCCAGCAGTATCACCACCTCGGGTCGCGAGGCCCTGACGAGCGGAACCAGGCGTTCGGCGCCATCCTCCGCCCATTCGCCCATTTTTCCAGCGTTCTCGATCGCGAACGTCTGATTGCGGTAGCGTTCCTGCAACAGCGCCTGCAGTCGCGTGGGATAGGAATCGGCGATCGTCTTGATCAGGAATTGCGCGGTGGGCGCGACAAACCCCGACGTCATGCTGTCGCCAAAGCACAACACGCGCGACACGCCGAGCGTCGGAACGGGTCCTGGTGCTGGTGTCGGCGCGGTCGGAGTCGAAGGGTCCGGAGGCGTCGGCGCGACGGGCGATGGCGTCACGGTCACCACACCCGGTGCGGTGGGCGACGAGCCGCCGCACGCCGCCGCGACGATCATCCACCCGCACATGGCCAGACGGGTCGTCAACGCTGCGCCCTGCCGCACGCTCGTCTCTTGCACGGGAGATTATCGCACCGGAACTGCGTCCCGCCTCCCGGCCCTCCACGAAATCCGGTAGGATCCTGACCCCGTGACCGTTGGCATGTTCGTCTGGCGTTTCCCCCGTGTCAGGTGTCTCCCTGCTGGCGCGCTGATGCTGCTCACACTGGCGTGCTTCCCGTCCGGCGCCGACGCGCAGCCACCGCTGCCAATCACCGGTTTTGTCGTGGACGCGCGCGGGGCGATCCCGTTTCTGCCCAACAACAATTCGATTGCCGGGCCGCGCGAGACGACCGCCGAGCAGATGCCGGGTCTGGGTCTCGGCATCGACGTAGGTGCCCACGTGTATCCCTTTCGCTGGAAGGTCATCACGTTTGGCTTCGGCGGGAGCTACCACATGTCCCAGGCCAGCAAGACTCCGCCGACGCTGGAAGGCGCGACCAGCCCATCGGGACCAACCGTGAATAGTCGTTTTCAGGCGCTGGCGCCGCAGCTCTCGCTCAACTTTGGTCATCGCATGGGATGGAGCTATCTGAGCGGAGGCATCGGCCGGGCCACGTTCCGTTCGTGGCGCGCGGACCTTCCCGAAGATGAAGGCGAATCCACGAGGACGCTGAATTACGGCGCGGGTGCACGCTGGTTCGTCAACGACCACCTCGCGTTCTCGGTGGACCTGCGCTTCTACGCGATGAATCCGGTCGAACCGTCGGCGACCGCGATTGGCCACGCGCGGATGACGTTTGCCGTCGGGGCGGTAGGGGTCTCGTTCAGGTAACGCGGCCGGGCCGGTTGCCCGTGTCTACGCGCGCTCTTCCTGGCGGGCGTTGCGCCATTCCTCGAACAAACGAGGGATGTTTCGAGTCAGCGTGCCCAGTGTCGGCGTCCACCCGAGCTCGCGTGCCCGCGCGCTCCTCACGCATTGGTCGAGCACGAGGACGTCGGCCAGCGCACCACGCTTCTTGCGCGCTTCCCCGAGAGGCATATAGCGAATCTCGGGCTTAGCGGGCGCGTGCGTGGCAATCGCGTCGACGATGTCGCGGACGGTCTCGTCGCTGTCGTCGGTGGCGTGATACACGCCCTTGGCAGCCGGCGTGCCGAGCAGCCGGACGTAGAGCTCCGCGAGATCGCGGTCGTAGACGACGGACCAGTGGTTGTCGCCGGTGCCGACCACCCGCATCAGGCCGTTGTCGGCATCGGTGAGCATGTCGCTGATGAACCCGCGCGCGCCGCCGTACACCGTCCCGGGTCGCACGACCACGGTCCGCACGCCGCGCGCGCCGGCCAGCACACGTTTCTCAACCGCCGGACGCCACGCCACCAACGGCGGCGGATCGAGCGGCGTCTCCTCGTTGGCGGGCAGGAGTGTCGACCCGAGCACCCAGGTGGCCGACGTGTAGATCATGGTCGACCGTCCAGCCCACGCGGCGAGATCGAGCAGGGTCTCCGCGGTACGGTCTTCGATGGCGGGGCCCTGCGCGCTGCTGTCGAACGCCGTATGAATGTACGCGTTGTGCCCGGCCGCAGCTTCCTTGTACGAGTCCGGATCGCGGAGGTCGCCTTTGATCGGGTGTGCGCCGCGCCGGGCCACTTCCTCGCCCGCGGCACCGCTCCGGACGAGCGCGCTGACCTCGTGCGATGCACGCAGCAGCGCATCGAGCACGGCCGATCCGATATAGCCTGTCGCCCCGGTCAGAAACACTCGCATAATTGGAAGTCCGAAACCGCCTCGCGCCCGGACGCCGCCGTCCAGCGAGGCACTAGATTGCACGCAGAAGCACCCTGGAGGCAAGTCGCGGCAGCGCCACGAGGAACTCCGGCCGTTCCCGGCAGCGCCGCGCGTGCCGTTTCTGCGCACACGAGGGTCGCATTCGCGAGACGCCCTACACCGTCGCGTAGGCGCGCGCAACTGATTTTGTTGTGGACACGCGCCCGCAGACCGCGAAAAAAGGGCGCCGAACAATCACGCCCCACGCCGGCAGTTTTGTCAGATATCCCAGTGACGGTCGCGGTCGAAGAAGCTGATAAGTCCGTCCTCGCTCACCTTCAGAACCGCCCCGAAACGTCCCGCCGTCAGCGCCGCCGTCGTGCGCGCGCCCTCGACGCGTTCGGTCAGATCGACGGCGCCAGGAGGATGTCGGAGAATGGCTCCGGCGGCCAGCACGCGTCCCTCGGTATCGAACACCGTGGCGCCGTCGAGCCCGGCGAGGGCCTCGAGCACGTTGAGATCGAGCGAGAGCACATCGGCACCCGCCAGCAGCGACAGCAGCTCGCGCCTCGCCGCCACGTGCCCCTCCGTGTACCGCGCATCCGGGTCGAGCAGCCGCTCGCTGGGAGCAATCAGCTGCGGCACCGACTCCTCCGGATTGCGGAGCACGACGAACAGGGCGCCCTTGCGTGCGTCGCTCAAATCCAGCGCCGCCTGGAACAGGCGTTCGGCGACGCTGCGGTTGCCGACGGCGGTGGCCCAGTCTTCATAGTGCGCCTCCAGATCGAGCAGGTGCCACTGTGCGTTTCGAAACGAAAACACCTGCGCGCCTTCGGCAAAGACCTTGATTTCATGCGATGGGCTGAGCACGACACACACGTGACGGTTGCCTTGCGTGGCACGCGCGTGCGGCATGTAGCATCGCGTGCACGGCACCAGCAGATGCGACGAGCCCCGCACCTCGTTCGCCCATCGCTCGATGTCCACGGTCGCCAGCAGCCGTCCGTCCCGCGCCACGAGATACAACGTGTCGAGCCCGTTGCACAGACGATAGAAGGCCTTGATCGCGGTCAGACGGGTCGAATACGGGAGCGCCCACTCCACGGCGGCGCGATGGGGCGACGGATCATCGGCACAATCGAGCAACAGCACGCCGGACGAAATCGGGCGGTTCTCGTAGCTCGAAAGCGCCGCCACCCGCAACACCTCAATCGCCGACGCGATCAGATCGGCGCGCGACCCGCCTTCGTTGGCGGCGTAGGTGCCGGAATCGAGGAACGCGCCGACGTAGCGGTCTTCGATGGCGCCCTGAAACAGCTCGGGCCGCGTCGTCATCAAGTGGGGCTCGAACACCGCCCGATGGCGCGCCGAGAGCACGGCCCCAATCGCGCGCGCAAGCCGCACCTCGTGTACCGTGAACGGTTGTGTCTCCGGTACCCGCAAGACATGGCGGGTGCCAAACCACCTGACGGCGAGCGCGGCGGGATCCGACGTCG
>JADMIO011053162.1_pt1 | contig 15591 bp, 13 predicted proteins | sample 8958161 | NCBI WGS metagenome assembly JADMIO01 (sample SAMN16585339, study PRJNA669376) | soil metagenome | isolation source: Crop rotation soil | place: USA: Cullars Rotation, Alabama | collected 2011
CCGCCGCGAGCGACCACCAGCGCGACGCTGTCCGCCGCCGCATCGGCGTCGACGTCGGCGCCGACGACCCTGGCGCCATGTTCGGCGAAGATACGGCAGGCCGCACGGCCGACACCGGAGCCGGCCCCGGTGATGATCGCCGTCCGTCCCTCAAGCAATCCGCGCATAGACGTCATCCCCCGAGATTGATGCAGCTTTGCTGCTGGTAGATGCGCAGCCCCTCGACACCGCGCTCGCGGCCGATTCCGCTCATCCGGTGGCCGCCGGAAGAGATGTAGCTGCTCATGATCCCGGCGTTGACGTTGACGGTTCCGCTGCGGATGGCGAGGCCGACCTTGAGCGCGAGCGCCTTGTCCTTGCCGAGGACATAGCCCGAAAGCCCGAATTTCGAGTCATTGGCCATCGCCACCGCATGATCAAGGTCGCGATAGCCGATGACCGCCAGGACCGGCCCGAATATCTCCTCCTGTGCGGCGGGGTTGGCATTGTCCGGCAGATGGAGGGCGGTCGGCTCGTAAAAATAGCCCCGGTCGAGGTGGGCCGGGCGCGTGCCGCCGGTGATAACCCGGCCGCCATGTTCCACCGCGAGGGCAGTGAATGCCTCGCACCGGGTCCGCTGGGCGGCGCTGATCACCGGGCCCATCCGGGTCTCGGGATCGTCGGCCGGGCCGATGCGAACCGTTGAAAAACTCTGGGCGATCTCATCCATAACCCGGTCGATGCTGTCATCGGGAACGAAGATACGGGTGCCGATCGCACAGCCCTGGCCGGCATGGGCGGTACAGGCGCCGGTGGCGGCCAGGGCGACCCGATCGACCATGTCGGGCAGGAAAATCTGCGCCGACTTGCCGCCAAGCTCAAGCTGCAGGCGCTTCATCGTCGGCGCGGCCTGGGCCATGATCCGGGTGCCGACCCCCGAGGAGCCAGTAAAGGCGACCATGTCGACCGCCGGATGGCTGGACATGATCCGGCCGCCCTCCGTCCCGGCATCGACGACGATGTTGAGGACGCCCGGCGGCAGCTCCGCCTCGGCCGCCGCCAGCCCCAGCGCCAGGGTCGCGAGCGGCGTCAGGGGGCTGGGACGCAGGACCACGGTGTTGCCGGCGATCAGAGCCGGGACGATTTTCCACAGCGCGGTCAGCAGCGGATAATTATAGGCGGCAATGGCCGCGACGACACCGATCGGGGTGTAGCGTCGGACGCTCTGGATGACCCCACCCTGAGGCGTGACGCGCTGATGGAACGGCAGCGGATTATCCTCTGTCTCCGGCAGGTCGAGGAACAGGCCGATCGCCTCCAGCATCTGACGCTGCGGCTGGGCGAGCTGGACGGTCATCGAAGGGCTGTGCAGCGGACAGCCGGTTTCCCGCGACAACAGCGGAGCGAGGTCCGCATTGCGGGCAGCCAGCGCGGCGACGAGCCGGCGCAGGGCATCGGCTCGCGCGATCGGCTCCAGCCCGGACCAGACGCCACTGTCGAAGGCGCGGCGGGCGGAGAGGATGGCGGCGTCGACCTGTGCGGCGGACAGGCCCGGAAAGCGGGCGAAAAGCTCTTCGCTCGACGGGTCCTCGACGGCCAGTTCCTCACCCTCGCCAGCGACGAACGCGCCATCGATGAAGCCGGCGTCACCCACAGCCATTCTCCCATGAATTCGCAAATGCGAATTAGTTTTCCCATTGCTATCCAAGCCGCTATGATTGGTCAATCGTGACGGCGGAGCGGATGCGGGTCGCCCCGGGTGGCTATTGACGCTCCACCATCATGGATTTACCGGCTGTTCGAAATAGCGAATAGGGCGACATGGCGCGTTCATCTCCCGGAGCCGCGCGGGTGGCGGCGATCCTCAACTTCATGGCCGATCATCCAGGGCAGGCCTTTGCCCTGACCGATCTGGTCCGCGCCCTGAAGCTCAGCCGGGCGACCTGCCATGCACTGCTGACCGCGCTGGTCGAGGTCGGCTATCTCTTTCGCACCAGCGACAAAAGCTATGTGCTGGGCCCGGCGCTGGCGAATATCTGCCGTGCGGTTTCCAAGCAATTCTCGCCGCTCCAAGTCGCCCAGCCGGAAATGCGATTGCTGGCCGACATGTATGACGTGGTCTGCTCCGTCTATGTCCTGGAGGGCCAGACGGTCAGCGTCCGCGAGCGCGCCTCGTCAATGTCGCATCTGGGTGTCTCGGTACCGGTCGGCACCCGCCTGAAGTTGCGGGTGCCGTTCGCCGCGCCCTATTTCTTTCGGGCCACCGCCACCGAGGTCGAAAAATGGCTGGACGAAACCGACCCGCCGGCGACGCCGGAACAGCGGTCGGCATTCGCGGCGAGCATGGCATTCGCCCGCAGGCACGGCTTCGTCATGCTGTTCACCGATGGCGCCGATGCAAGCGCGGCACCGGCCGAGCAGATATTCGGCGACGAGACCTCGAGCTTTCCGGTGGTCCCCGCGACCGAAGATCCGGACCCCGGCAAATCCTGCCCGGTCGCCTCCATCCTGGCCCCGGTGTTCGACGCCGAGGGAAAGGTCGTCTTCGTCATGGGACTGACCGGGTTCAACCGGATGATGATCGGAGCAGAAGTGGATGAGATAGCGGCGCGGCTGATGGGTGCCTGCGGCCGGATCACCAGCTATATCGGTGGGCCGGCGCGCCAGGGCTGATGTCGCCGGTCAGTCCCGCGACACTTTCAGCCGCCGCGCGAGCCAGGCGTCGTCGGGGGGTGGAGCGCCGCGGAGCGCGGCCATTCGGATACCACAGCAGGACATTTTCAGCTGGGTGAAATCCTCATACCAATCGATCCCGTCCGGCGAGATGCCCGTGACCTCGCTCCACAACGCCAGGGTTTCCTCACGGGTACCCATGCCTTCGAGATGCGGCCGATCGGCCGTCGCGCCATGGCGGACCTGGGACAGGGTCAGCCACCAGGCGAGGTCGTGGAGCGCGCCGCCCAGTGAGGGCTGTTCCCAATCCATCACCGCGACAACATCGAAATTGTCGTCGAACATCATGTTGCCGATCCGCGCGTCGCCCCAGACCAGGCCGGCAGGCTGATTGTCGGGCCACAGGTCAGCCAGCCGAGCGAGCGCGGCGTCGAGCACCGGCCATGGCCTATCCTGCTGGACCCAGGCGACGAAGCGCCGATATTTGTCCCACTCCTGCGCCAGGCCATCGCGGGCGCCCTCCGGGCCGGCTAGAAAATCAAGCTCGGCCAGAGGCACCGATTGGATCGCGGCAAGCTGGCGGACGCCCTGTTCCCACATGTGGCGCCGCTGCCCCGGAGTCGCGTCGGCGACCCAGCCGACCTCGGCATAGGAAGGGATGCTGACCGGCACGCGCCCCTCGACCTTTTCCATCAGGAAGAAGGGCGCCCCGAGGATGGCGGCATCCGCCTCGAAGGCGAGCGGTTTGGCGACGATCACCTGACCGTCGTCGGACAGCAGCTTCATCAACCGATATTGCTCGGCGAACAGCATGTCGGGATAGACAGTGAAACGGCCCGGCTGGACCCGAACGACAAACCCCCGGCTGTGGGACTGGCCAGCCGCATGCCAGTGGGCGTCGAACAATATCGTTTCATGCGACTGGCCGGCGCCGCGTGGGTAATCGAGATGATCGACGCGGACGTCGGCGTCCAGCACGCCGCTCAGCCAGCGGCCGAGGACGGCGGCGACATCAGCGAGATCGCGCGTCTGGGGGGCGACAATGACGTCCGACACCATGATAGCTGCTCAGCCCTCCCGCTTAACCGGCTTGCCCAATGTCCGCGCCCTCTCCCACCTGGTCTCATGGCTTTCGGCGCGCAAGCGGCGGGCGGTCAAAAGGAGCAGGACGAGCGCGACGGGTACCAGCAGTTGCATACTGAGGACACCGGTGCGGAGCGAGCCGGTGATCGCGCTGACCTTGCCGGCCCAATAGGGGCCGATGCCCGAGGCGACGACGATCGAGAAGAGCGAGAAGGCCGAGGAGCCGGCGCCGCGCATGCGGGGCAGGACCATGTCCTGGATCAACGCCGCGAACGCCCCACTCCAGCAGGAGATCAGGATGTTGAACGCGAAGCTGGCGGCGAGAAAGTGGGTAACGTCTCCACTGTTGAGCATCACAAGCAGGCATGGCCCGCCGCCGGCCGCCGCGACCATCGCCATCCAGATCGGCGCGGCGCGGTCCCTGAGCTTCCACCGATCGGTGACGATTCCACCGACGACCAGGCCCAGGACCGCGCCGGCGGCGTTGATCAGGCCGAGCGAAAGACCGGTCTCCACCGGCGTCATACCGAGGGCGCGCATGGCATAGGGCGCCGACCAGGCCGTCACCGCGCCACCGATACTGGCGACCAGCGCCGAACCGCAAAGCGCCAGCAGGAATGTCGGGCAGCCGAAGGTCAGGCCATGGAGGGCGGGATCGCGATATTTCTGCACCTGGCCCCAGGTGACGACCGCATAGAGGCCGATCGCGGCGGCGGCCCATTGCGCCCAGTCGCCGGTCAGCAGGGTCAGCACGCCCGCGAGCGCGGCGGCACCCACCGCGACCGCCAAATTGCGGAGCAGGCCCGCGCGGCCGCCGAGGCGCGCCATGGTCAAAAGGGTCAGCGGCGGAATGGCGGCGGCCAGCTCGGTGCCGACGAACCGGCCGGCATGTGCGGCGCAGTGGGCTCGCGGCGGCTCACGCAGGAACAGCAGGGTGACGGCGATGGGCAAACCTGGCAGGCCGAGGGCGATAAGCGTCGCTTTCCAACCAGGCAGCGCGCAGGCGCCGGCAAGCGGCACGATGGCGCAGACTTGCGTCCAGTTCTGGACGAAATAGCCGCCGACGATCAGTGCGGCCATCGACCCGATGAAGGCCCCGCTGAGCCAGACGCTGAGCGCAAGCGCGCGGTTGCGGGGCGGAAAGCTGTCGGCGAGCAGCGAATGCGAACAGGGGCTGGCCGTGGCCTCACCGATGCCGACACCCATGCGCGCCAGGCCAAGCGTGACGAAACCACTGGCGGCGCCGCCGAGCATGGTCATGGCCGACCAGAATGCAAGACCGACAGCCATCAGCCGCTTGCGCGAGACGCCGTCGGAAATCCGGCCCATGGCAATGCCGATAACCGCGTAAAACACGGCGAAGGCGGTACCCATCAGAAAGCCGAGCTGGGCGTCGTCAAGGTGCAGGTCGGCCTTGATCGACTGGGCGAGAATGGAGAGGATCTGGCGATCGACGTAGTTGAAGACATTGGCCAGGGTGAGCAGGCCAAGGGTGGCGTAGGCGAAGCGCGGAATGCCGGAGTGGCTGACGGGCGAGGGAACCGGTTGCTCCTTGGCAAGCGTCGCCATCATCCCTCCCCCCTTCCCGGAAACCGGCAATCAGCCCAGACCGTAGAAATGCCGCGCCCGGTTGCAGATGATATCCTGGACATCCTTCACCGGCACTCCTTCGAAATCGCGCAGAATGACCTCGCGAGAGCGCGGGAATGTCGTTTCCGAATGGGGATAGTCAGACGACCACATGATGTTGCGACCGCCGGGCAGGTCGCGACAGAGAATGCCGGCCCGATCCTGAATGAACGAGCAATAGACGTTGCGGTCCATGTAGAAGCTCGGCTTTTCGGTCAGCGGGCTGTCGGTCCAGAAGCGCTGCTTTTCCCAGGTCCTGTCCATATATTCCGCGAACCAGGCGAACCAGCCGACCCCGCTTTCGACAGTGGCGATGCGCAGGTCCGGAAAGCGCTGGAAGATGCCGTTGAAGATCATGATCGCGATCGGCTCGGCCATCGCGAGTTTGCTCATCGGCATGTCGGCGAGGAAGAACTGCTTCTCGCCGAAACGTGGCACGCGGGCGCCGAGATGGAAGGTGATGGCAAGGCCGAGGTCGCACACCGTCGCCCACAGCCGGTCGAACTCGGGCTGCCAATATTGCCGCTCGCCCTTTGGGTCTCCGGTCAGGGCCGATACCTGCCCGTCCTTGAGCGCCTTGACCGATGAGGTCGTGCTCCAGCCGTCCGGGTTCTGCGGGAAGGCCGGAATGTTGATCGCGCGAAACCCCATGGCGGCAAGGCGCTTCACCTGGCCTATCGTCTCGTCGATGTCGCGCATCGGAACATAGCCGATCGGCACCAGACGTCGCGGGTCGGCGTCGGCGAAATCGCGCACCCAGCGGCTATAGGCCTCGAAACTCTCGATATAAAGGTCGCTGTTGAGGGTGCCGAGCGGGCCGCCGCCGAAGAGGATGGCGGTGTCGATCCCGTCGGCATCCATGTCGGCCAGGCGCTGGGTCGGATCCCAGGCGGCACGCTGCTCCGACAGCTTGCCGACCATCTTGAAATCCTTGCCGCTGCGTCCCGCCTGGTTGTTGATCATCCGGACCGGCCGGCGATTGCCCTCGAAGATAATCCAATCGCACTCCTCGCCCTCCTCGATCACCGGCGCGAGATCGCGGAGATGTCCGGGGAGGTAGGTTTTCCACATGTCATAAGGGGGGTCGATATGGGCGTCGGCGTCGACGATCGGGCCGAAGGCCCAGTCGCCCGCGGCTGTCGCCTCGCCGGGGCGCTCCGCCAAAGTGACGTCGACCATGTCCGTCTCCTGTCGAAAATTCTCTATTTCGAATTATCTATCGCTATTCGGAACGATGAGTCAAGCAAGCGGAAGCGGCGAATAGCGCGCCCAACCGTCGTTTCGACGCGTTTCGGTTCCCGGTTCAATCCCGCCGCAACAGCAAGGCGCCATAGCCATGGCCGCCGGCCGCAACCGCGCAGATCCGGGCTCCTGGCACCTGACGCCCGCCACCGCGTCCCCAGAGCTGGACACAGGCCTCATGGATATGGCCATAGCCATGGAAGCGTCCCGCCGACAGCTGGCCGCCGCTGGTGTTGAGGGGCAGTGCCCCCCCGAGACCGATCCGCGTGCCCCCCTCGACGAACGCGGCCGCTTCCCCCCGCTCGCAGAAGCGCATCGCTTCCAGCCAGAGCAAGGTGAGGATCGAGAAGCCGTCATAGATCTGAGCGACATCGACGTCGCCAGGGCCGAGATCGGTGCGCGCCCACAGCATCTCGCCCGCGCGATCGGCGGGCAGGCTGGTGAAATCGCCCCGGTGAAGGCCCATGCCGAGGCCGCTGATCGACATCCCCATCGCCTCGATCGCGATCGGCGGCTGGCGAAGATCCCGCGCGACGTCACGGCGCGACAGCAGGATGGCGGTCGACCCGTCGATATGGGTGTCGCAATCGAACAGACGCAGCGGCGTGCTAATCATGCGGCTGGCGAGATAATCGTCGAGACTGATCGGCTGGCGGTAGATCGCGTTGGGATTGTGCGCTGCCATGCCGCGACTGTTGACCGCGATGGCCCCCAGCTGTTCCGAGGTCGCGCCATAGCGGGCAAAATAGGCCTGGGCATAAAGGGCGTTCATATTGACCGGCGAGTGGGCGTTGAACGGCACCGTCCAGCTATTATACCCCTCGATCCGACCCGACCCGCCCTGACCGAGCAAGGTCGAGGATTTCGCCCTGAGTCGCGCGCTCGCCTGGGCCACCGTGCGGAACACCAGGACATGGCGGCACAGGCCGGACGCGATCGCCAATATCGCGTTGATCATCGCCCCCATATTGGCGTGGCCCTCGTTCGAGGCGCCGATCCACGTCGGGCGCAGCCCCAGCAACTCCATCGCCTCGGTCGACCCGACCGGCGAAATCCCGCCACCCTGGGTCGTGCCGCCGGGATAGGTGGTGAGGCCGTCAATATCGGACGGCACGAGGCCCGCGTCGGCGATCGCCGCCAGGCAGGCATCGGCGGTCAGCTGCAACGCACTGCGGTCGGACGGCCGCCCGACCCGCGACTGGCCGGCGCCGGTGATGCAGACCTGCTTTTCCGGATAGCCGCCGGCGCTCACGGTCCCGCCTCCGGCACGAACAGCGGGAGATGGATATCCTCCCGCGCCTCGAACATCACCCGCACCGGCAGGCCGACGCGCATCCCCGCCGGATCACCAAGGACATTGGTGAAGACATGAAGCTCCGTCTGCTCCTCCAGCTCGACCGCAGCGAAGACATAGGGCAGTTCGAGCCCGGGCAGCCAGCGCTCGACATTGACGGTGAAGCTGGCGACGCGGCCCCGACCCGAGACCGGCGCCGGTGCCATGGATTCGCCATGGCAGGAGGGGCAGCGCGGCAAGGGCGGATGCTGGTAGCGCCCGCAATCGCCGCACCGCAGGATACGCAGCCGGCCGTCGGCGCCGGAAGTCCAGAAGAAAGCCGTTTCCGGCTCCAGCGCCGGCAGCATGCGCCGCTGGGTCAAAACACCACCCCCGCGACCTTGAGGTCGATCACCGCCCCCTCGTCATAGCCAAGATCGGCGAGGATGGCGTCGCTATCCTGCCCCAAGGCCGGCGCCGGATGCGCCGGCAAGGCGGCACCGCCGAACTGCATCGGCACACTGACCATCGGCAGCGTCTGACCATCGGGAAGAGCGACCGGCTGAAGGTATCGGTTGGCGATGACCTGCGGATCGTCCTTCAGCTCGCCGACATGCTGGACCACGTCCCACTGGCCGTCCTGGCGGGAAAGGATCGCCCGCCATTCGGCCAAGGACTTGCCGCGGAACAGGGTGGTGAGCTCCGCAAGGCAGGCGTCGCTGTTGCGGCGGCGGGCGGCGGCGTCGACGAAACGCGGGTCCTCGGCCAGGTCCGGCCGCCCGGCGACGACGCAGAAGCGCGCCCAATAGCGGTCCGCCTGGAGCATGCACAGCGCGACGAAGCGGTCGTCGCTGGTCCTGTAGCTGTTGACCAGCACATTGTTCGGACGGCCGGGAGCGGGCCGCGACAGGCGGGGCACATTGTCGGTGGTCGCCTGCATCACCGCCCGTTGCATCGACCACATCGCCGCGCCGAGCAGCGAGACGTCGACGGTCGTCGCTGTCCCCGTCAATGCCCGTTGGGCAATCGCCGCCGCGATTCCGCCGGCAAGCATGGCGGCGCTCAGCGTGTCGCCAAAGGCTGGCCCGGGCGGACCGCCAGGTGTGTCGCCATCGTCGGGCATCAGCGACGAGGCGATGCCGCCGCGCGCCCAGAAAGTGATCGCGTCATAGCCGCCGCGGTCCGCCTCCTCTCCCTGCTGGCCGGCGCCACTGCCGCTGGCATAGATGATGTTCGGGAAACGGCCGCGGATATCATCAATGTCGATCCCCATCTTGCGCCGGGCCGGCGGCAGCAAGCTGGTCATGAAGACGTCGGCGTCGGCCAACAGCCCATGGAGCACCGCGAGGCCGCTTGCCTGGCGGAGGTCGAGGGTGATGCTGCGTTTGCCGCGATTATAGGATTCCCACGACAGATCGATGCCTTCGCGCGCGTCCGGGCCGGTCTGAAGGCCGCGGAGCGGGTCGCCGGTCGGCGGCTCTACCTTGATGACGGTGGCTCCCATGTCGGACAGGATCGCCCCCGCTGCCGGGACGAAGGCCCACATCGCGACCTCGACCACCTTGATGCCTTGCAGCGGCTTGCCCATCCTGTCCCTTCTCCTTCACGCACGGCGCGACTCTGTCATCGCAATATTCTCCATTGTGACGCAAGGAACGCAATATCGAACGACGACTCCACAGGATCGAGACGGATGACGGTGATGGAAGTGCGGGACGGGGCAGGCGTGCCGGTGCCGGCGACCCTCGATCAGGCGATGGACAGGCTGTGGCTGACCGAGGTGCTGGCATCGCTAGGCGATGGCGCCCCGGTCGTCGATGTCGAGCGGGTCGAGATATTGCGCACCGTCGCCACCAAGGTTCGATTCACCGTGCGGTTCGACGGCAGCGACGCGGTTCACCGTCTCTGCCTCAAGGGGTTTCTCGACGTCGACGAGCAGACCGTCCGCGGCGGCTCGACCATGGTCCGAGAGGCCGATTTCTACGTCAAGATCGCCGGAGGGGTCGACGTCCGCGTCCCTGAGTGCGTCGTCGCCGTCATCGATCGCCAGCGGCAACAGGCCATCGTCGTCATGCGTGATCTGATCGCCGACGGCGCCCGCTTCTGCACCGCGCTGGAGCCCTTTACCGCTGACCAAGCTGCGGTGAGTCTCCGCCAAATCGCCCGCCTTCATGCCGGCCGGACGCTGTTGGACGGGTCGCCCTGGATCACGCCGCGGATCGGCGTCCTGGCCGAGGCGCGCTATCTGACGGTCGAGCAGTTGCAGGCGCTGCTCGACGGCCCGCGCGGCGTTGGCCTTTCCACCGCGACCCGCGATGCCACCCGCCTGATCGCGGCACTGCGTGCGCTGGCCGAGCACGATGCCGCCCGCCCGCAATTCCTCGTCCATGGCGACTGTCACGCCGGCAACCTGTTCGCCACGTCGGAGGGATTGGGCCTGATCGACTGGCAGCTGTTGCAGCGGGGCGGCTGGGCGCTCGACGTCGCCTATCATCTGGCGGCGGCCCTGCCGGTGGAGGTTGCGGAGCGGGAAGAACGGTCGCTGCTGCGCCTCTATCTGGCGGAGATGCGGGCGCTCGGCTGTATCGTTCCGGAAGAGGAGATCGCCTGGCGCGAATATCGCGAGGCCGTGATCTACGGCTATTATCTGTGGGCGATCACCCGGCGGGTCGACCCGCCGATCATCACCCTGTTCGTCCAGCGTCTGGGCGCTGCGGTAACCCGCCACGCTAGCCATCGTCTCCTGGGCGTCGCCTGAGGCTTTCGCTCATCCACAAATTCCTATATAGGACGCGTTATTCACATAAGCGAATTTGGAGGATGCGATGGAGAGCGTGCTGACCGGCAACGATCCGCGCTATGGCCAGCTGTTCGATGTCGCCAAGGAGACGCTGGGGTCGGGAGGGGTGGTCGTCGGCGACCTTTCGCCGGCGATGAACGCTCTGCGCGCCGAGGCGCCGGTGCATCATGGCTCGCTCCGTACCCTGCTCAGGCTTCCCGAGGTCCATAAGGCCTTCGATCGGGAGCGCGACCATTATACCATATTGAGCTTCGCGCTGTGCGAGCGGGGCCTCAGGGAGAATCTGCTCTTTTCGTCCGCGGTCTATCGCGAGAGCCCCGGCGTCCAGAATTTCGGCAACACGATCCTGTGGATGACCGGCGACGAGCATCGCAGCTATCGCAAGATCGTCCAACCGATGTTCCTGCCCAAGCCAGCCCGGACATGGTGGAAGGACAACTGGATCCAGGAGGCTGTCGATGCCCTGCTCGACCGGCTGCTCGACGCCGGCACAGCCGACCTCAACATGGAGCTGTGCGCGCGGTTGCCGGTGCATGTGGTGACACGCGGCATCGGCATGTCGGGGGAGGATGCGCTGCTGTTTCGCGAGCATCTGCTGCGCAGCACAACCTTTGCCCGCCATTTGCCCGAGGCGGAGCGGGCGGCTTCCGCCGCCGAGGTCGGACGGATGCTGCGGGAGCTGATCAGCGCGAGGCGTGCAAGGCCGGGCGACGATGTCGTGTCGGGCCTGATCGCCGGCGACCTCGACCTGGTCGAGGGTGGCCGCAAGCTCAGCGACGAGGAGATTTTCGGCTATTGCCGGCTGATCATGCTGGCCGGCGGCGGCACGACTTGGCGTCAGTTGGGCATCACCCTGCATGCGCTGATGACCGACTATCATTTCTGGGAGGCCTGTCGCGCCGATCGCGGGCTGATCGAACAGGCGGTCAACGAGAGCGCCCGCTGGATGCCGACCGACCCGACATTCCCGCGCCTGATGACCGAGAATATCGAGCTGGAAGGCGTGCGTATTCCGGCCGGCGCCCGCGTCGACCTTTGCCTGGGCGCGGCCAACCGCGACCCGTCGCGGTGGGACGATCCCGACATCTATGACCTGTTCCGGCCGGAGAAATATCATCTTGGCTTCGGCCTGGGGCCGCATCGCTGCCTGGGGATGAATGTCGCCATCCAGGAAATGGTGACGGCCATAAACGGACTGCTCGACCGCTTTCCGGCGATGCGTCCAGACCCCGAGGCGCCGCCGCCGCAGCTGCTCGGCGGTCTGGAGCAGCGCGGCATGTCGGCGGTGCCCGTCCTGCTGCGCTGACCCCAGCAACCCGAAAGGCGCTTCAGATGGCGAACCAAGGCCCGGCGATCGATCAGCCCACCGACACCAGCCTGCTCGGCGACGAACATGTCCGGGTCTATCGCGAGACGAATGGCGAACGAGGCCATATCTGGAACGGCGTGCCGATATTGCTGCTGACGATGACGGGGCGCCGGTCCGGCAAGCGCCGGACGATCCCGATCATTTATACCCCCCATGGCGACGACTGGGTGATCATCGCATCGCGCGGCGGGGCGCCGACCCACCCGGCCTGGTATCTCAATATCCTCGACGACCCCGCCGTCGAGGTGCAGGTGAAGGGCGATATCTTCGAAGCGTTCGCCCGGACCGCAGAGTCGCCAGAACGAGAGCGACTCTGGGGCGAGGCGATCAGGGCCTGGCCCAAATATGATCTCTATCAGTCGCGCACCACCAGGCGGATACCGGTGGTCGTGCTGGAGCGGCAGGGAAGGAAATCCGGGCCGGCCTGATCAATCAGGAATAATAGGCCGTATAGCCGATATGGTCGGAGAGCATCGACCCGTCCGCCGCATGGCCGAACGGCACCGCGATCCGGTTGACCTCAAGGGCCCGGCTGCCGCCGGAGCGGAAGAATTCCCAGTCCTTGCCATGTGCCAGCGAGCGCCGCGCCTCACCAGACAGACCGTCGGGGCAATCCTGTCGATCGGCAGCGCAACGGGTCAAGGCATCGGCGAGCCGGGTACCGTCACCCGACAGGCGCGACAATTGCGACTGGGCATAGGTGCGACGTTCGATCGATCCGCCGATGTTGAAGTCGCCCGAGACGATCAGCGGCATGGTCGCGGGAACCGCGCGGGCGAGGAAATCCCGGACCCGGTCGATCTGCATCCGGTAGGCGACAAGCGATCGCGCATCGTCGACACCGGACGCCCTGCGCGAATTCAGATGGAGGTCGACGATGGCGACGGGCGACAGCCGTCCCGGCACCGCGATGGTCGCCGCGACGACGCCCTTGTTCGCGAGACAGTCGAAGCCGGCGCAGGCGAAGGCCGGGAAGGCGGCGCGGGCGGTCGAGAGGACCGGATAGTCGGAGAGGATCTGAAGGCCGCTGCCGACCCATTTGCCCTCGCCCTCACCCTTGCGCCACCGGCCCGCATCGGCGAAGCGCGCCTCGGTATCGGTCGGCGCGACCACCGGAGCATCGCCAACGGACGGGCCATCGACGATATAGCGATAACCGGCGGCGTGGCCGATGGCGCGCGCGCCATCGGAAAACGCCTCCTGCAGGACGACGATGTGCGGCTGGCGGCCCTCGTTCCGCAGCGCCCGAAGGCGCCGGGCGATGGCGTCGAACGCCGGCTGCCGCCCCGACCGCACCGGCCAGGGCAGGCCCTCGACATTATAGGTCATCACCGACAGGCCCGGTGCCGCCGGTCCCGCATCAAGGGGGAGGATCGCTGCCGGCATCGCCGGCCGGGCGTGCGGTGCAAACCCCAATATCACCGCCAAGCCGGCGATCTTCGCCGCATTGAACATTATCCATCCGGGCCGATAGGCCATGATCCGTGCTCGCCTTGTCCGTCCTGTGCCTATGACGGCACGGGGACGCGGGAGTCGCACTGACCCTCACGATGAATGGGAAAAAAACTGCCGCCGCGGCGGGCGTGGTTCAGAAGGCGGCGGCCCCGGCGGGCGTGCCGTTGCCGGTCGGGCCGTCAAACCCCGGCCCCGCCTGGCACAGATAGCTGCCCCCGCACTTGCCGTTGCTGCCGCTGGTGACGTCGTTGAGGCCCGCCGGCGCTGTCTGCCAGATCTTCTGAGCCGCGTTGGGCGCCGCGCTGACCGCGCCGAGAGCGCCGTAGATGCCGCCGATCAACGGCGCGGCGACGCTGGTGCCCCCGAAGACCAGCCAGCTTGTCTGCGAGCCCCGGCCGTTCGGGCCATAGACCGCGACGCCGGTCGCCGGGTCGGCAACCGCCGAGATATCCGCCACGGTGCGGCGGGCGCACTGGGTGTCGGTCTGCCAGACGGGCTTGGCGTAGACGGCGCTGCAGCCGCTGCCAGCGCCGGCCCAGGCGGTTTCGCTCCAGCCGCGCGCGGTGCCGGCGGCGCGCGTCAGGCTGGTGCCGCCGACCGCGATCGTGCCGGGCGAGCTGGCGGGAAAGCTGACGCCATAGCCGCTATCGCCCGAACTGGCGGTGACGGCGATCCCGGGATGGATATAGGCCGGGTTGTAGAGCGTCGAACCGGCCTCGCCACCACCATAGCTGTTCGAGATGACCCTGACGCCCAGCGTCGCCGCCGCCATGTTCACCGCGGCGGCGAGGTCAGCGAAGGATGCCGAGTCCGCCTGGACCAGCAGGATCGAGCAATTCGGGCACATCGCGCTGGCCATGTCGAGATCGAGCGCCTGTTCCTGGGCCCAGCCCGTGTTGGCGCGCGGATAGGATCTGCCGCCGCGCTGATCGATCTTGGTGAAGCAGCGGCTGGTCGACGTGCAGGGCGGCAGGCCATATTGGGCGCGATAGACGGCCAGATCCGCTTCGGCGCCAGCATAGCCATAGGCATCGACGATCGCGATCACCGTGGTGCTGATGCCGGTCGCGCCGACCCCATAGGCGATGCGCAAATCGGCGACACCGAGGCCCGCGGGCACGACATTGGGCGCCGCGCCGTCCGGCTTGCCATGAATGGGGTTGCCGGCCTCATCGACCCGGATGTGCGCGAAACAGCGGGCCTCGCCCCGGGCGATCGCACGGGCGCAGACCGCCTTGTGATAGCCGTTGCCACCATGCTCGACCGGTTCGTCGGCAAAGGCAGGGCCGATCCCGGCGACTGTCGCGACCAGACCAAGAGCCAGACGGCCCAGAATATTGAGAGTCATATGTTCCCCTCCCCATGATCGACATGGTCCTGCCCGACACGGCCCGGCGCTCACGGCCAACTCGAAGGGGCGGAGCGGGCTTCACCGCGGATCATGATCCTCTTTGCCGGCCTTTGCAATCAAATGCACCGCAGCGGCCGGTCTGGCGCGAACCTGGCTCCGGCGATAAACCGCTGGCACGGCCGGGATCGGCCGCTATGGCAATCGACATGGCGGTGCCGGGAAACACCCCGCGCACGTCAAGCAGAGGCGAATGGGAGAGAAGGATGCTGAATGCTGGCGAGACGCTGCGCGCGCTCATCGACAAGGGCGAGCATTTCATCGCGGGCGACAGCTATTCGGCGCTGACCGCGCGCATCGCCGAATATGTCGGCTTCCCGGCAGCCTATCTGGGCGGCCATGCCTGCAGCGCCTTTCACTACGCAATGCCCGACAACGGCATCTTCAGTCAGGTCGAGCAGATCGAGCAGGCGAGCCGAATCGCGAACCTGATCAACATTCCCCTGATCGCCGACGCCGACACGCTGGGCGAGACGGTCGCCGATGCCTATCATTTCACCCGCCGCTATATCCAGCAGGGGATCGCCGGCATCCATGTGGAGGATGAGCGCAACCCCAAACATTCCAAGCATGTGAACGGTCTCTCGTCGATCGCCGACCAGCAGGCGCGGATCGACGCCGCCGCCCGCGCGCGCCGTGACATGGGCCGCGACATCGTCCTGATCGCGCGGTGCGACGAG
>JADMIO010800055.1_pt1 | contig 15588 bp, 17 predicted proteins | sample 8958161 | NCBI WGS metagenome assembly JADMIO01 (sample SAMN16585339, study PRJNA669376) | soil metagenome | isolation source: Crop rotation soil | place: USA: Cullars Rotation, Alabama | collected 2011
CTTTCCCCCGGCTCTTGGAAGACGACCGCGCTCACGGCCCGCGCGGCGATCGGATCCCGAGCGACGTCGTGACCCATCACTCGCGCTGCGCCCGCCGTCGGGCGCACGGTCGTCGTGAGCATCCCGACCGTCGTCGATTTGCCAGCGCCGTTGGGCCCGAGCAGGCCGAAGACCTCGCCGGGCGACACCGAGAAGCTGATGTCCTTCACGGCTTCCACGCCGCCTGGATACGTCTTGGTGAGATGCTGCACGTCGACAGCGGGAGTTCGTTGCATGTTCCCGAGGACGACACTGCATTTGAAAATGTGACAGCTTCGACGCTTGTGACAACCGCGGTCGCATGTCACATTCAGCCTGGCTGCGTCGTCCTCTGAGGTGATGGATCGCGTGAACGAGGTCTGGTCGGAGAACCGCCGTTACCTCGTCGACCTCGCCTTTCGGATGCTCGGCAGCGTCAGCGAGGCCGAGGACGCTGTGCAGGAAGCGTTCGTGCGCATGCTCAATATCGACCTCGACGAGATCGACGACGTGCGGGGATGGCTCGTGACGGTCACCGGTCGTATCTGCCTGGACCACATGAAGTCGGCACGGGCGCGCCACGAGATCGGCGCCGAGCCGCCCGCCGAACAGCCGGGCGCTTCGCCGGATCCCGCCGACCACGTCACGCTCGACGACAGCGTGCGCATGGCGCTCCTCGTGTTGCTCGAGCGGCTGACACCGCCGGAGCGTGCCGCATTCGTCCTCCACGACGTCTTCCAGTTCTCCTTCGACGATGTCGCGTCGATCGTCGGTCGATCACCGGCTGCATGCCGTCAGCTGGCCAGCCGCGCCCGTCGACGCGTGCAGGAGGAGACGGCCCCTACCCGCTTCGCCGTCGAGGCCGCCGAGGAACGGGAAGTCGCCGAGCGCTTCATCGCCGCCTGCGCCGGTGGTGACATCGAGGGGCTCCTATCGGTGCTCGATCCGGACGTCGTCGGTCACGCCGAGATCGGCATCGCTCCTCACGTCGACGTGGAAGGCCGCGAGAACGTGGCACCGCGCGTGCTGGCCCTCTTCGGCCCGCAGACGAGCTCGACCCTCGTCTCCATCCCGGTGAACGGCGAGCCCGGCATCCTGGCGTTGCGAAACGGCCGCCCGTTCGCCCTCATGGTGCTGCGCACCCACCAGGGCCTGGTCGACCACATCAGCTCCATCGCCGACCCCCGCCAGTTGGCGTACCTGTCGCCATTGGCCTAACCGCGGCAACCACGGGGGCGACGGGGACCCTGGCTGGCCCTCGGGTGCCCAATCACGAACTCGTGCACTCGAATGGCTGTTGGATCCAGACAATTCGCCCGGGTAACGACCACTCGAGCGCACCAGTTCGTTTGAACCGCTGGAATGGTTGTTGGAATCCGACAAACCGGACGCGATCACAACCGAATCACCGGTTGGAAAAGTGAGCCATCCCCTTCAGAGCCGCAGTTGACACGCGTACGGCCGAGTCAGAGAGCGCGGCGCTCCCAGCCCGGGTCGACGGGGCCGATGCCTGAACCCAGGCGAAAGCCGGCGGCGATGGCGCGCTCGGCGAATCGTTTGGCGGCGACACACGCGTCGCCCGGCTCCATGCCCTTGGCCAGGCCGGCGGTGATCGCAGCTGAGAGGACGCAGCCGCTGCCGTGGTTGTGCACCGCTGGGAGGCGGGGCGCTTCGAGCCAGGTGATGTAGCCCTCGACGTAGAGGCAGTCGGGCGACGAGTCGCCCAGCAGGTGCCCGCCGGTGACGAGCACGACCGGCGGGCCCATGTTGCCGATGACCGCGGCGGCGTCCTCCATCGTCTCCCGGCCATCCACCGCCTGCTGGGCGAGCACGGCGGCTTCTGCCAGGTTCGGCGTGACGACGGTGGCAAGCGAGATCAGCTGCTCACGGAGAACGTCGATGCCGTCCAGGTCGAGGAGCGTCTCGCCGTGGGTCGACACGAAGACGGGGTCGACGACGAGCGGTCGGATGCCGAGCTGGCGCACCGTTTCGACAACTGTCGTCGCGGTGGGCGCGTCGACGAGCATGCCGGTCTTCGCGGCATCGACGTGGAAGTCGGACGCGGCCGACGCCATCTGGGCTCGCACCAGTTCCGGCGACACGCCCTGCTGCGCCTGAACGCCCAAGCTGTTCTGGGCGGTGACAGCGGTGACGGCCGCCGCGCCCCAAACGCCGTGGGCCTCGAACGTCTTGAGATCGGATTCGATGCCTGCGCCGCCGCTCGAGTCTGATCCGGCGATGGTGAGGGCAGTGGGTCGTCTCATCAGAAGTTGTGTTCCCAGCCGCCGGCATCGGCCGGCAACGTGCGACCGGCGAGCGTTCGCTCGGCGGGATCGGCGGTGCACGTCCCGATCCGTAAGCCGACCGGCACGCGCGCGGCCGGCGCGGTGAACACCAGCTCGTAGTCCTCGCCACCCGTGAGCGCCTGATCGAGCGTGGCGCCCGGCGCGACGGGGACCTCGTCAAGGGCGAAGCCGACGCCCGACTCCTCGGCGATGTGTCCGAGGTCGGCGACCAGCCCGTCGGACACGTCGATCATCGCCGTCGCCCCCGCCCCGCGCGCGTCGACGCCCTCCACGACCCGGGCCAGCGGCCGCCGGGTCCAGCCACTCGCGGCCGCCGCCCCGAGCGGACCGGTGACGTAGATCACCTCGCCGGGGCTGGCACCCGACCGGGTGACCGGCGTGCCGTCGACAGTGCCGGTGACGGCCACGCTGACGACGAGCGTGTCGGCGGTGGTCAGGTCGCCCCCCACGACCGGGCAGACGTAGGCCTGGGCCGCCTCGGCCACGCCATCAAACAGGCGGTCGAGGTCGGTGCCCGGCGGGGCCGCAACCGTCACCAGGAGGTGGAGCGGGCGGCCCCCCATCGCCGCGATGTCGCTGACGTTGACGACCACCGCCTTCCACCCCAGATCCTCGAGCGGGAGGTCGGGCGGCGTGTGCACACCGGCGACCACGGCGTCGGCCGCAAGCAGGAGCGGACCGTCCGGAGGGTCGACGATCGCCGCATCGTCGCCGATGTCGGCGAAGCGTTCACGAAGCCGCTCGATCACGGTGAACTCGTTGGTCAGTTTTCCGCTCCGGTAGCGTGCACGCACCGAGCGTAGGCAGGTGGAGGGCCGCGTTTGTGCAGGGAGTGATCAAGTCGTACGACCCGGGGACGGGGGAAGGCGTGTTGGTGCGCGACACCGACCGCAGCGAATACGACCTGGCCCCTGACGCCCTCGCGGGGTCGATCTTCCGCATGGTCCGCCAGGGTCAGCGGGTGGTCTTCGACCTCGACGGCCAGAACCGCGCCACCCGGCTGCGGCTGGGGTCCGAGGTCGACATGGGAACCCCGGGCACGCCTCCGCCGGTTGAACCGTAAGAGCAGCACCGAAGGGATTTCTGTAGTGAGCAACGGCGCCACGACGACGAACACCAAGCTCCTCGACTGGGTCGACGAAGTAGCAGCCCTCTGCCAGCCCGACCGCATCCACTGGTGCGACGGCTCGGCCGAGGAGTACGACCGCCTGGCCCAGGAGCTCGTCGACGCAGGCACGTTCACCCGCCTCTCCGACGCCAAGCGCCCGAACAGCTACTGGGCGCGTTCGGACCCGGCCGACGTCGCCCGTGTCGAGGACCGCACCTTCATCTGCTCCGAGAAGGAGGAGGACGCCGGCCCCACCAACAACTGGAAGGCGCCGGCGGAGATGAAGGCCACGCTCCGCAAGCTCTTCGAGGGCTCGATGCGGGGCCGCACCATGTACGTGGTCCCGTTCTCGATGGGCCCGCTCGGCAGCCCGATCGCCCACATCGGCGTCGAGCTCACCGACTCCCCCTACGTCGCCGTCAACATGCGGATCATGACCCGCATGGGCCAGGCCGTCCTCGACACGCTGGGCGACGGCGAGTTCGTCCCGTGCCTGCACTCGGTCGGCGCGCCGCTCGACGCGGGCCAAGAAGACGTGCCGTGGCCGTGCGACGCCGAGAACAAGTACATCGTCCACTTCCCCGAGACGCGGGAGATCTGGTCGTACGGGTCGGGCTACGGCGGCAACGCCCTGCTCGGCAAGAAGTGCTTCGCGCTGCGCATCGCCTCGGTGATGGCGCGCGATGACGGCTGGCTGGCCGAGCACATGCTGATCCTCAAGCTCACGTCGCCCGAGGGTGACACCAAGTACGTCACCGGCGCGTTTCCTTCGGCGTGCGGCAAGACCAACCTGGCCATGCTCGTGCCGACGCTGCCGGGCTGGAAGGTCGAGACCGTCGGCGACGACATCTGCTGGATGAAGTTCGGCGACGACGGTCGCCTATACGCCATCAACCCGGAGGCCGGCTTCTTCGGCGTCGCCCCCGGGACGAGCATGAAGACGAACCCCAACGCCATGCTCACCCTCGATGGCAACTGCATCTTCACCAACACCGCACTGACGCCTGACGGCGACGTGTGGTGGGAGGGGATGACCGAGGACAAGCCCGCGCAGCTGACCGACTGGCACGGCAACGACTGGACGCCCGCGTCGGAGACGCCCGCGGCCCATCCGAACGCCCGCTTCACAGCGCCCGCCGCCCAGGATCCGGCGATCGCGTCGAACTGGGAGGACCCGGCCGGGGTTCCCATCTCGGCGATCCTCGTCGGTGGTCGCCGCTCGTCAACCGTTCCGCTGATCCATGAGTCCTTCGACTGGGAGCACGGCGTGTTCCTCGGCTCGATCATGGCGTCGGAGACCACCGCCGCCGCGGCCGGCGCCGTCGGCAAGCTGCGCCGGGACCCCTTCGCCATGCTGCCCTTCTGCGGCTACAACATGGCCGACTACCTCGGCCACTGGCTCGAGATCGGCAAGGCCACCGACGCCGACAAGCTGCCGAAGATCTTCTACGTCAACTGGTTCCGCAAGGGTCCCGATGGCAAGTTCCTCTGGCCGGGCTTCGGCGAGAACAGCCGGGTGCTCGAGTGGGTCTTCAACCGGGTCAACGGCAAGGGTGGCGCCACCAAGACGCCGATCGGCTACGTCCCGTCGTCCGACGACCTCGACCTCGACGGGCTCGGCCTCTCACCGGAGGCCGTGGCCGAGCTGCTCAAGGTCGACGCCGACGAGTGGCGAGCGGAGGTCCCGTCGATCGAGGAGCACTTCGCCTTCCTCGGCGACCACCTCCCCCACGAGCTCCGCGACCAGCTTCAGGCCTTGGAGAAGCGCCTCTCCGACTGAGCCGTGCGCCACATACCGCCGAGCTCTCGCAGCATCGGCGGATAGACGAGCGCGTACCGGAACGGCTTGATGAACGCCATGTACGCCTCGCCGAAGAGGCCGTTCGGTTTCACGAGCACGGCCGCCTGAGGCCGGAAGCCGCCGTCCTCGACCGGCACCCGTCCGAGGTGCAGCACGCCGTGCATCGTCTGGTTGGCGACTTCGGCGGCGAACTCGTCGTCGAGCAGGTAGAGCGAGCGGAAGGGCAGCGTCTCGAAGGCGGGCGCGGGCGTGTGCTCGAGGTCGGCGGGCAGCCGGTCGCGCAGGGTCGGCACTCTCGATCCGACCCCGGCGTCGTCACCATCCAGGCCCAACAGTGCGCCGAGCTTCCACCGGACGGCGAACAAGTTGCGGACTGCGAACGAGGTGCTGTGCGCCGGGTCGTACGACGTAACCGTTCGCACGACGCGCTCGAAGTCGTCGCCCTCGCCGATATCGGGCGGACGCCAGACATCCTCGATGCGGAAGTCGGGCGCGATCTCGTGGATCCGCCACGGTCGAGACGTGTGCTCGGTTGTCGGCACGCGCATCATTGGCGAACCGCCTGCGCCAGCATCTGCGGGAGGCCGCGTCGGTGCAACGCCCCGACTGGGAACCAGATCGCGGCCGCGACGCGTGGGTGGTCGTAATGCAGCAACAGGCCCACTGAGACCCGGCCGTCCGCAACGCGACACACGGCCTGCGCTCTCGCGAACCACGAACTCGTTTCGACCCTGATCCAATCGTCTCCCCGCCCGACGATGCGCCAACCCTGGATGTGGTCCGGAGACGGGCGCGGCCCGAGCCGTAGGCCCAACGCCGTCCAGAGCAGCGGCGCCTTGCGGCCGATCGCCGTCCGTTCCATCACCACACGTGCCCACTCCTCCGCCGACCGCTCGACGCCCGCCGGCACGTCCGCCGTGCAGGCGTCGACGTAGTCGACCTGGCCGAGCGTGCCGAGATCGACGAGGGCGTCGGGCACGCGCGCCCCGACTGCGAGAGCTACCGCCATCGCGCTTGGACCTCCTCCTTCTGGTTTGGCAGACCGACTGATGGTCGGTCACCGACTGACAGTCAGTCTGCGACAATGGACGGGTGGCTGTCAAGACGCTGCGGGAGCGGCAGGCCGAGGCGACACGCCAGCTTCTCGTGTCGGTCGCACGCGAGCTCTTCACGGAGAAGGGCTACGCGGCGACGTCGATCGAAGAGATCATCAAGGGCGCCGGCGTCGCTCGCGGTGCGCTGTACCACCACTTCGCCGGGAAGGACGCGCTGTTCCGCGCCGTCTACGACGAGGTCCAGTCCGAGGTGGCGGCGCGTGTCGTGGCCACAGCGGTCTCGGCGGACGATCCGTGGGACGGCGTCCGTGCCGGACTCGAGGCCTTTCTCGACGCGTGCCTCGAGCCCGCCTTCCGGCGGATCGTGATCATGGACAGCGTCCCGGTGCTCTCCCAGGACGTGTGGGACGGCGGCATCGAGCACAACGAACTGCCGATGCTGCGCAGCGTCCTGACGCCGCTCGTCGAGGCGTCACTGCCGGGTGTCGCCGTCGAGCCGCTCGTGCACGTCGCCCTCGGGGGGCTCTATGGCGCTGCCCTCTACATCGCGCGGGCCCCGGACCCGAAGACAGCCCGAGCCGACGCCAACACGGTCCTCGATGTGTTGATCGGCGGCGTGCGCTCCCGGATGGAGGACGCGGGCTCCTAGTTCAGAACGGCTGCCTGACGGTCGGCCGAGATGAACGCGGGGAGGTCGCTCGGCGGGATCGGCCGCGCGAACAGGAACCCCTGCGCCGCGTCGCAACCGAAGTCGGAGAGGATCCGCAGCTGTTCGTGCGTCTCGACACCCTCGGCGGTGACGACCATCCCGAGGGCGTGGCCGAGAGCGGTGACGGCGGAGACGATGGCGCTGTCCGCGGCCTCGGTGCCGAGACGGGAGACGAAGGACCGGTCGATCTTGATGGCGTCGACCGGCAGGCGCTCGAGATACGCGAGCGACGAGTAGCCGGTGCCGAAGTCGTCGATCGCCAGGCCGACGCCGATGTCCTTGAGCGTGCGCAGGATCTGGATGGAACGGTCGATGTCCTCCATCAGCACCGACTCGGTGATCTCGAAGCTGAGCTGCGCCGGGTCGATGTCAGCCGCCGCGATGGCGCCGAGGACATTACCGATGAGGTCGGGACACGACAGCTGGCGACCGGAGAGGTTCACGGAGACAACACCACCGCTGACACCCATGCGGCTCCAGTGATGCAGCTGCCGGCAGGCCTGATGCAGCACCCACGCGCCAAGCGGCCGGATCAATCCCGTGTCCTCGGCGATGCCGATGAACGTGTCGGGTCCGACGAGTCCACGTTCCGGGTGCCGCCACCGCACGAGCGCCTCGACGCCGACGAGGGTTCCACTGTCGATGGCGACCACAGGCTGGTACAGCACGTCGAACTCGTCGCGAGTGAGCGACCGGCGCAGCGCCAGCTCCGTCGTCAGCCGGCACGTCGACTCGGTGTGTTCCGCCTTGGTCGCGATCTCGGCGCGCGCCCGTCCGTTCGTCTTCGCCTTGTACATCGCGGCGTCGGCGTCGCGAAGCAGGGCCTCGGGCGTGTCGCCCGCGCCGCCCAAAGCCACGCCCAAGCTCGCGCTCACGACAAGCTCGTCATCGTCGAGCACGATCGGACGCTGGATCTCCTCGGTCAGACGGTCGAGATAACGAGTGACGTCCTCGCTCGACGCGATGCCTTCGCGCACGACGACGAACTCGTCGCCACCGAAACGGGCAACAGTGTCGCCGCCACGGACGATTCCTCGGAGGCGTTCGGCGATCGCCAGCAACACCTTGTCGCCTTCCGCGTGGCCCCAGCTGTCGTTGACGAGCTTGAAACGGTCGACATCGAGGAACACGACGGCGACGAGGCAGTCGTCCCGTGCGGCCCGCGCAAGCGCCTGGCTGATGCGGTCGCGGAGCAGCCTGCGGTTGGGCAACGTCGTGAGCTCGTCGTGCAGGGCCTGACGCTCGAGACGCTCCTCGACGCCCTTTCGCTCGCTCACGTCGCGCGCGATGCCTTCGATCGCAGTGATGCGACCGTCTTCGTCGCGCACCAGGTTCAGGCGTTGCTCCACCCAGACCGGCGTGCCGTCCTTGCGACGCATACGGAGCTCCCACGACTGGTTGAGGTCGACGCGCTGGAACTCCTGCATCATCTCGACGTACTGCGACTCGAGCATCTCGTAGATGAGCTCGGGGTCGTCGTACAGCTCATCGGGCGTGTACCCGGTGATCGCTTCGCACGCGGGGCTGACGTACTCGAACCCGGGGTCCGGGGGCAGCCGGTAGCTGAAGATGAAGTCCTGTGCGTTCTCAGCCAGCAGGCGCAGGCGCCGTTCGCTGACCTCAACCCTCCGCCTCAGGCTCCGTGCCCCCACAGTGGCCGCTCCCCGTGCGCCGAGGCTGCCTGGATGGTTCAAGCTCCCCGCACTGCGCAGATTGCGCTCCTTGCGCACTTCTCGCAATAGCCCGCGGGAGCCATTTTCCCTTTAGTCACAATTCGTCACTTGGTCGACATCGTGCCTAGTCCTGTGTCATCGTGATCGCGGGGACGGCAAGGGGAAGAACGCTGGTGGCTGGGGAGTCGAGCGATGTGCTCTTCGATCATGCGGTGCACGCGGGCGCCGCGCTCTCGGCCGCGGACGCCGACGAGGTCATCGCCGAACTGCTCGCCCTCTCCCGCCGCCGGCGCGCGTCGCTCGAGGACGCGCTCGCGCGCATCCGCTACCTCCACCCCGGCGAAGACGTGTCGCGCGCGGAAGCCCTGCTCCGTTCCGCCCTCCGCAAAGGCGACGCCACCGACTACTGGCGCATCGACCTGACGGAGATGTAACCCGCTCACTCCTCCGTTCTTTGCGCGTTATCTGTTGTCAGACAACAGGAGACGCGCAAAGAAGTGAGTTGATGCGGTCCGCCGATACGCCCGCGCGATGAACGACCTCGTCCCACTCGAACTCGAGCACGTTCCACCCCAGCGAGCGAAGCACCGCCTTGCGCTCCTCGTCCCGCTTGATCTGCCGAGCCGTCGAGTGCCACTTGGCCCCCATGGCTTCAAGCGCGCCCAGGAGATCCGGATAGGCGAGGTCGATCTCGGCAACGACGATGCCGTCGACAACGACGGGATAGTTCCGCACCGGCATCCGGAGTCCGTACTCACGGATGACGTCGAGGAGGATCACCTCGAACCCGCTACGCGCGGGCCGGCCTCCTGGACGCATGTCGAGGACCCTCCGCAGGACCCCGCTCCCCCGGCACCCTCGACCGCCGACCTGAAGCAATCGCCTACGAAGCGCACCTTCGCTCGTAAGGCCACGACGAAAAGCATCCTCGACGGCGCGTTCAACAAGGATCGGCGGTACGACAGCGCCGTAGTCGATGAGGGTTCGGTTGACAGCTGTCACCGGGACCTTCCGCTTCACCGTAAGGTCGATCGGATCCCATCGAAGCGTTCGATGAAGTACCGCGCCCCGGGGCCGTGGACACTTCGTCTGGACGGACGTCAACTCGACCACTCCCTCGGTCGCACCGTCGAGCCAATGCAACGCAGCTGCCGCCCGATGCGACAGGACGCTGTTTGGCCCGCACGCCAGACAGGCGGCGAGCGCACGCTGCAGCCACGACGGTCGTGCCGATCCGGTCAGATAGACGCCGGGGTGCAGCTCCTGCCATTGCCGCTTGGACAGGCGCCACCGTATGTACTCGTCGGTGCCTCCGTGGGCGAAGACATCTGCGCGGCTCAGGAGCCCGAGTTGGGTTGCCGCGTGGGCGTGAATGGCGTCATCAGTCGTGCTCATGCCCCGAACATCCGCTAATCGGCTGTCAGCGGCGCTGTCACGCCACCTGTCACCTCCGTTCTTTGCGCGTTATCTGTTGTCAGACAACAGGAGACGCGCAAAGAACGAGAGGGGGCGGGGCGGCGGCGGGGCCTACTTTGCGGCGAGGAGTTGGCGGACTTCGTCGTCGGTGACTTGGCGGAAGTTGGCGTAGAACTCGCCGACCGCGAAGAAGGTAGGAGGCAAGGAGAGGACGACGACGTCGTCGTAGGCCTGGCCGAGGCGCTCGGCCGTCTGAGGCGGGGCGACCGGCACAGCGAGGATGCGGCGACGGGCGCCGGCGCCGGACAGCCAGCGGCCGACGGCGACGGCGGTGCTTCCGGTCGCCACGCCGTCGTCGACGACGATCGCCTCGCGGCCGGTGACGTCGAGCGGCGGACGGTCGTCGCGGAATCGGTGCTGGCGTTCGGCGACCTCCTGCCGCTCCTTCTCGACGGCGCGGGCGAGCCACTCGTCGGTCGCACCGACCCGGCGGGCGAGGTCGTCGTCGACGACGGCGGTGCCATCGGGGCCGACAGCACCGATCGCCAACTCTGGATTGTTGGGCGCGCCGACCTTGCGGGCGAGGGCGACGTCCAGCGGGATGCCAAGCACAGACGCGACCTCGGATGCGGTCACCACACCACCCCGCGGGATGCCGAGCACGACCGCGCCGGGACCGCCGATGGCGCGCGCCTTCAGCTCCTCGCCCAGACGCCTCCCCGCCTCGGCGCGGTCCGCGAACCTGTCTCCAGGCATTGGCCTACGATGCCTCAACCGCGGCGCGGGAGGGAGAACGGATGACCGTCAGCGCGTACGTGCTGATACAGACCGAGGTCGGGAAGGCCGCCCAGGTGGCCAGCGAAGTCGCCAAGATCGACGGCGTGGTCTCCGCCGAGGACGTGACCGGTCCCTACGACGTGATCGTCCGGGCCGAGTCCAACTCGGTCGACGACCTCGGCAAGATGGTCGTCAGCCGGGTACAGCTGATCGACGGCATCACCAGGACACTGACGTGTCCGGTGGTGCACCTCTAGTCAGCGGACTCACGGCCTCCACTCGCACGGAGCTGGCGTCGGCCAGCGAGAGGGCGGCCAGCATCAGCATCTCGCTGGGGGCCTCGTTCAGGTGAGCGCCCGGCACCCACGCTGAGGCCGACGTCCGGCTCAGGCAGTCGCGCAGCTCCGGCCGGCCAAGCCTCCGCCGCCGTAGCTCACCCGCCAGCTGCTGCCCCTCGACAATCATCGATGCGCCCCCTGTGCTGGAGGCCTTCACCATCGAACAAACGGCCTGTGGAGCACAAGGAGGGAAAAGGTGTGGAAACGGACGGTGGATTCTGTGGACTCCCCTAGCGCTCCAGCTCTCGTCGCCGTCCGATGCGGCTCGACCGACGAGCGTGGCGGTCGACAGCCAGCTGGACCAGCCGGTCGATGAGCTCCGCATAGGGCACACCGGACGCGGCCCACATCTTCGGGTACTGGGAGATCGGCGTGAACCCGGGGATGGTGTTCACCTCGTTCAAGAGGAACCCTCGCCCGCCTTCCTCATAAAAGAAGTCGACGCGGGCCATGCCCTCGGCCTCGACGGCTGCAAACGCGGCCAGGGCGAGCTCCTGCACTGCCGAGGCGTCGTTGGCCGACAGGGGCGCCGGCACGAGTAGCTCCGCCCCATCGACGAGGTACTTGTCCTCGTAGTCGTAGAACTCGCGGCTGGGCCGGACCTCGGACGGCACCGACGCCGCCGGGGGATCGCCGAGCACCCCGACCTCGATCTCTCGCCCGTCGATGGCTTCCTCCACGAGGGCCCGCTCGTCATAGGAGAACGCCAGCTCCAGCGCGCCGGCCAACTCTCCGGCGTCTCGGGCCTTGGACACCCCCACCGAGGACCCCAAATTCGACGGCTTCACGAACACCGGCCACCCGAGCTCCCGGTCGACTCGGGACCCGAGCTCACGATCGGCGCTGCCGTGCCGAAGCCCGATCCACTTCCCCTGGGGGATCCCGGCCTCGCCGGCCAGCCGCTTGGCCGTGATCTTGTCCATCGCCACTGCCGACCCGAGCACGCCGCTGCCGACGTACGGCACGTCGGCCAGCTCGAGCAGGCCCTGCACGGTGCCGTCCTCGCCGAAGGGGCCGTGCAGCAGCGGCAAGACGACGGTCTGGGCGACGGTCTCCATCGGCTCGACCGTCGGCCCTTCGGCGACCAGCGCCGGCGGCAAGGCCGAGGGCCCGCCCGCGGCCAGCACCTTGGCCGCATCCTCGGCCAGCACCCAACGGCCTTCGTGGGTCACCCCGACCGGGACGACGTCGTACCGCTCCGGGTCCAGCGCCTGCAGCACGTTGACGGCCGTCGTACACGACACCTCGTGCTCGGCCGACCGTCCGCCGAACAGCACGACGAGCCGCACCCGATCAGGACTCACGGCGTCACGTCCGCCCGACCAACAGCGCCCGGATCCCGAGCCCCATCACGAACAGACCCCCGAGCCCGTAGAGCAGGTAGAGCCGGTGCCGAAGCTGCGCTCGGTACGAATAGATGATCCCCACGGCGATGATGGCGACGAATCCGTAGAACATGTGGAACTGCGGTGCCTTGATGTGCTGCCCGGCGACGAGCCCAACCCCGAGGCCCACCTGCACGAAGACGGCCAGCTCGGCGAAGGCGGTGAACCACCACAGGGCCCGCGTCCGGAAACTCGGCCAGTAGTTGGCGGCCAGCGCCCACGCGCCCGCAAGCCCGTTGCCGACGATGACGAACCAGGCCCACCCTTTGTGGACCTGCAGGAGTGTGCCGAGAACCAGAGGTCAGGAAGTCAGGAAGCGGCGGCCGCGGGCTCGCCGGCGGCGGCGGCCGACCGGGCCTGGGCCTCGGCGAACGCCTGGGCGGCGACGTCGACCAGCTCGGTGATCTCGTCGTCGGTGAATCCGGCCAGGCGACGGAACTTCTTGGCCAGGTGGATGGGGTTCTCCTCGTCCTCGCCGCGGAAGCCACCGAAGCTGAACAGGTGGTCGACGGCCCGCTGGAAGTCGAGGGCGGCCTTCTGGCGCTCGGGGTCCTTGGCCGTGAGGCGGCGGAGCCAGTCCGAACCCATCTTCACGTGGGTGACCTCGTCGGCGAGCATCCAGTCCTCGCAGAACTCGAGGATGGGGTCGCCAGTGGCAACGCCAAAGTCGCGCATGGTGTTGAACACGTCGATGGCCAGACCTTCGAGCGCCCGGTTCACGCCCGTCAGACGCAACACCGGATCCGGGTTGCACGCGGCCTCGTAGAGCATCGTCTGCTCGGCGAACTCGCCGATCTCGGTGCCCATGTGCTCGGTGAGCTTCACCGAGATCTCGACGTGGCGCGACTCGTCCCAGCACTGACGGGCCATGTCGAGCTTGAGCTCGAACGGCGCCTCTTCGCGGCCGGCGCCGGTGTCGAAGTCCCAGCACGTGCGACCCGCGCCCTCGAGGGCCTGGATCTCACCGACGAAGATGCTGTGCATCAACTGGCGCGACGCGTCGGGTGCGTCGGGGTCGGTGGCCTTGAAGGCGTTGCGCTGCGAGCGGTCGTCGCGCACGGCGTTGCGCGGGTCAAAGACGACTTCCTCGATGTTGATGCGCTGGAACCGCGTGTCCCGCGCCAACTCCTCGACGGGAAGGATCCTCTTCATCGAATGAAGGCCTCCTCTTGGGTCTCTGCTTCGAAGCTTACCCGTGCGCCCAATTTGGCATGGGGGCGCCCACGAACAGCTGGGCTGCCACCGACGGGACCAGGCCCTTGGCTGACGTGCCGTCCAGGAAGAGCATGTACGGCCCGGCCGGCGCCACGGCGCTGTTGGGCGGCTCGGCCAGCGTCACCGTCCCCGGCGTGCGGCTGACCACCGGGAGGATCAGCGTGCGCTGGTCACCGTCGGTCAGGTGGGTCACGGCCGTGTTGCGGACGAGCGCGGCGTGGTCGATACGTGCCGCGTCCGGCGTGGCGATGGTGATCGTGTGGCCCCATCCGATCGAGTTGGGCGCCGCCGTGATCGTGGGCCGTGGGCCGCGGAACAGATAGGGCGGGCTGAAGATCTCGAACGACGGGTCGCGGTGGTTGGGCGAGAACGGCCCCGGCAGGTCCGTGTTGGTCGTGTAGAGCGTCGGGATCGGGGCGTGGCCACCGACGAGCACACGCCCGTCAGGGAGCAGCACCGCGGTGTTGTGATACGTCCGCGGATGGTTCTGCATGGCGGCCGCGGTCCACTTCCCGGTCGCCGGGTCGAAGATCTCGGCCTGCTGCACGGGGATCTCGGTGCCGGGGCTCACGACTTCGTCGCGGTCGGCGCCCGAGAACGCAGCCACGGTTCCGTCCGGCAGCTGCACGGCGCTCGAGTACCAGCGCGGGTGGTTGAGGTTTCCCGTCGCCTTGGTGCTCAGCGCGTCGCCCTTCGCACTGTCGATCGTCGTGATGTTGCTGAACGGATTGGCGACGTAGCTGCCCGGCGTCGGGAACAGCACGCCGCCCGCCGACAGGAACGACGCAGACGTGTACGGCGGTGCCAACGGCAGCATGATCGAGAACGTCGACCCGCGGAAGCCGGGCGCCGCGGTGCCGATGCCGGGGATGCCGACATCGGTCCACGACTTCTTGGCCGGGTCGTACACGCTGTCGACGTTCCACAGCGCCTCGTCGTAGGACTCACCGGCCGGACTGAACACCTGGCCGGCGCCGTCGTAGAACACCTTGCCGTCCGGCAAGAGATGCAGTCTGGGGAACAGCGGAAGGCTGCGCTTGCCGGACGTCCCGTTGTCGGTCCACTTGCCGGTGGCCGGGTCGTACGTCTCGGTCTGCTCGACGTTGGTGCCCGAGTCGGCGGGGCGATCGAGGTAGAGCGGCTTCAGCAGCTTGGTCACGCCACTCGCCACCAAGACCTTGCCGTCGGGCAGGGTCACGAGCGCGGGATACCAGCGGGCGTAGTTCATGCTCCCGGTCTGGCTCCACGTGTTGTCGGCCGGGTTGAAGATGCGCGTGCCCTTCACGCCCTGCAGCTCGGCGACGCCGTAGGGCGTGCCGGGGATCTGCGGCTCGGAGTACCAGTTGGTGCCACCGGTATCGAGGACCTTTCCGTTCGCCAGTTGCACCTGGTCGGAGCAGAACAGGTCGCCGTCGTTGCCGTGGTTCGGGTCCTGAGCGGCGCTCCCGGTCACGCCGGGGATGAGGTACTGCGCGTCGTCCTTGGCTCCGCCGTCCGACGGCGACGGCGTGGACCACGACGGGGCGTCGTTGGCACCGAGGGTCAGCACGCGGCTCTGGCTGTTGGCCGCCGCGTCGCCCGCCTCGGCGACGGTGTTGAGCTTGATGTTCTCGGTGCCCTCGAGGTTGTTCCAGTAGAGGATGTGGCCGTTGGCCAGCACGATCGATGCCGCGCCCGCCGGCTTGCACACCTGACCGCCGCCGGGCGCCGGGGCACAGCGCGGCCCGGGCTCCTGGAACGGGGCGCCGAAGCTGCCGCCGACCGCGGGCGAGACCGCGGCCGACCGG
>JADMIO012784984.1_pt1 | contig 15586 bp, 15 predicted proteins | sample 8958161 | NCBI WGS metagenome assembly JADMIO01 (sample SAMN16585339, study PRJNA669376) | soil metagenome | isolation source: Crop rotation soil | place: USA: Cullars Rotation, Alabama | collected 2011
GCCGCGACTTCAAGTCACGTGAATTCCAAGCTTCGGATCCCACTGTGCTGGAAAGGGCGGTGGTAGGTGAGAAAGAAGCTGCCCCCGAGTTCGGTGCTTGCATCGATCAAGGCGCGAAAGGTGTCTGCCGTGCGGGTGACTCCCGCCGTGTCGTGCGGCGTTCTGAGGTTGAAGACGATGCACGCGAAGTCGCCCTTGGCCCACGGAAGGTACGAGGTGGTGTCGCGAAGGATGGACCGGATGGTGCCGTAGATCACCTCGGTGCCGAACACGCGAAGCACGTCGCGCGCTCGCTGCATGAAGGCCAGCAGCCGATGCCTCGGCACGCAGTGCTCGCCGATGACCAGCGTCTCTTTCGAGGCATCTGGGCCCGTCTGCCTGCTTGCGAGAAAGTCGGCATAGCTCGGGATGTAGGTGCTGAGCTGCATGGTGTCCGACGCGTAGACCTTGCCGTGGGTGTCGAGGTAATGCCTGGCGTACTGCGCGAAGGCGGCCTTCTTGTCGTGGTGCGCGAGCTCCAGCAGTTGCAGCCAGGTGGCGGGCGTCAGGTCGGCTGGTTCCGTCTCACGTTGGCCGGCTGCCGCCGCCGGCTTGTAGCAGGCGAGGACGCCGCGGCGCAGGAAGTGTTCGTCCTGCGCATCGATGGCGAACTGGAAGTCGCCGTAGAGGCAGCCCTCATCGGCACGGCGGAAGACGGCGTTCACCGCATCGTCCAGGTCGAGCACATCGACGACGCGCCTGACGAGAAGACGCGGGCACAGGCGCAAGGTGGCGGCATAGACGATGCCGAAGAGGCCGTAGCCGCCGATCGCCAGCGAGAACAGCTCGGGGTTGCGGCTGCGGCTGCAGAACACCACGTCGCCGCGCGCGTCGACCAGGGTGAGATCCTCGATGTCATGGCCCAAGGGCTGCATTGCCAGGCCGCGTCCATGCGCATTCGCCGCAATGGAACCGCCCAGCGTGACCTCGTCGACACCGGTCTGCTTTTGCCGAATGCCCCAGCGTCCCTGGCCGCCGACGTTCATCGCGTGCGTCGCCTCGATGATGCGCGGCCAGTCGGCGCCGGCTTCGATCTGCAACAGGCCGCGCAAGGGGTCGCACTTCAGGACCTGGTGGAGGCCTCGCATGTCGATGTGCAGGGAGTCTGCGGCAAACTGCTGGCCGCCCATCGCGTGCCGGCCGCCGCCGACCGAGATGCGCTGACCCGCGACGGCTGCTCGCCTGACCGTGGCCTGCAATTCGGACAGCGTCCGGGGCTTGCACACCTGCGCCACCCTGGTGGCGTTCATCCGGGAGTGGACGTCGTTGAGGACTTGCTTCATTGCTGCCGCGCCGGGGCGGTGGGTTGTGGCGAGGTGCGCATCATTGCCAGGCCTTCCGGGCCGGCTTCGATCGTCATCGTGAAGGTCGCCGAATACGCGCCGCGGCGTACCGGATGCCGATACTTCGCTCAGATCAGATTGCGCATCGCCTGCGCCGTCTCGCGCAGCAGGGGCAGCACGCGGGCGACCGCGTCATCGCTGCTTTCATGGCCCATCGGCATGGTGATGTTGAGCGCCCCGACCAGCTCGCCGCGCCGGTCGCGCAGCGGCACCGCGATGCCGCGCGAATTGAGGTCCAGCTGCTGCTCCGACAGCGCCCAGCCCTGCGCCCGGATGCGCGCCAGCTCCAGCTTCATGCGCTCCTTGCTGGCGATGGTGTGCGAGGTGAAGACGCTGAGCTCGTGCGTGGCCAGCCACAGGCTGCGTTCCTCGTCGCTGCGCATCGCCAGCATCAGCATGCCCGAGGCCGTGACCTGCGCCGGCACCCGCGCGCCCAGCACGTAGCCGGTGCTCATGCTGCGGTTGGGACCGTTGCGAGCGATGTAGACCACCTCGTCGCCGTCCATCACGCTGAGGTAGGCGATCTCGTGGGTGCCCGCGGCCACGCGCTGGAGGAAGGGCTGCACGATGCGCGGCAGCCGCGCCGATTCCAGGTAGGACTGGCCCAGCCGCAGCACCCGCGGCGTCAGCCAGAAGAGCTTGCCGTCCCCGGCCACGTAGCCCATGTGCTGCAGCGTGAGCAGATAGCGCCGGGCGGCGGTGCGCGTCATGCCGGTGCGCTGGCCCGCCTCGCTCGCCGTCATGCGTGGATGGGCGTCGTCGAAGGCCTCGATGATGGACACGCCACGCTCCAGGCCGGCGATCCAGTCGCGCTTCTCGAGCCCCGGCGGCGCAGGGGAGTTGTCGATGGTCATTGGGGATAAACCCTGAATTCGTTCGATAGTCGATCGCAATCGAGCGATGAGCGCGCCATTCTGCGGCCTTCCTCTTGGGCGGCGCAAGCAGGCGCCCTACATTAGCGGCGCTCCCGTCCATTTGCGCGATCGCAGAACAACACCGAGCGAGACAGAGCCCATGTTCCCCTTCATCGCAGGCAGCACCGACCTCTACCTGATCCCCGGCGATCCGGTGACCAATGTGCGGCTGCCGCGCATGTTCAACGCCGTCTTCGAGCGCTTCGGCATCGACGCGGTGATGGCGCCGGCGCACGTGGCGACGCGCGACTTCGCGGTCTTCGTCAAGGCCGCCTTCCTCGCGAGGAACGTGCGCGGCATGGTGATCGCGCCGCCGCACAAGCCGCTGGCGGTGGACCTGCTCGACGGCGCCGGCCTGTTCGGACGGGTGGCCGGCTCGGTCAACGTGGTCAAGCGCATTGCCAACGGCGAACTCGAGGGCGACCTGTTCGATGGCGAGGGCCTGCTGGGCGCGCTGGACCACTACAACATCCCGTTTCGCGGCAAGCGCGTGCTGATCCTGGGCGCCGGCGTCAGCGCCGCCGCCGCCGGCGTGGCGCTGGCCGAGGGCGGCACGGTCAATGGCGCCGAGCACATCGCCTTCCACGACATCTCGGCCGGCAAGGCCGCCGGCGTCGCGGCCAAGCTCGATGCCTTCTTCGACGCCACCTCGGTCGCGGTCGACAGCAGCGACCCGGCCGGCTACGACCTGGTCGTCAACACCACGCCGCTGGGCCTCAAGGAGGGCGACGCCCTGCCGCTCGACGTGGCGCGCATGGAGCCGCATGCGGCGCTGTTCGACATCCTGCTGCGCAACCAGCCCACGCCGCTGGTGCGCGCCGTCCGGGCGCGCGGGCTCAATGCCCAGGCGGGCTTCGAGATGCTGATCCAGCAGATGCCGTACTACCTCGACTTCTTCGGCCACACGGCCGCGGCGCACGGCGTGCGCGAGGACGCGCGCTTCCTGCGCGAGCTGATCTATCCCCAGGCGATGGCGGCGGAGATCGACGCGCCGCTGCGCTACCACTCGGACAGCGTCGCCTGAGGGCGCGCTCACGGCACCATGGCCATCTCGCTCGACCGCTTCGGCTTCAACACCGTCACCATGGGGGGCGACCTCGGCCACAAGCTCGAATGCATGAAGGCCGCGGGCTTTGCCGGCGTCGAGCTCTGGGCGCGCGACCTGATCGCCCATCCGGGCGGGGTCGAGCAGGCGGCGCAGCTGGTCAAGGCCAGCCGCATGAAGGTGACCGACTTCCAGCCGCTGCGCGACTTCGAGTGCGCGCCCGACGCCATGCGTCCGCACCGGCTCGAGATGGCGCGCGAGCAACTGCGCCAGATGGCGCTGGTCGGCGCCGACCTGCTGCTGGTGTGCTCCACCACCTCGCCGCTGGCCATCGACGACCCCGAGCGCGCGGCCGAGGACCTGCGCACCCTGGCCACGCTGGCAACGCCGCTGGGCATCCGCATCTGCTACGAGGCGCTGTCCTGGGGCCGGCACGTGAACCGCTGGTACCAGGCCTGGGACATCGTGCGGCGCTGCAACCGGCGCAACGTGGGCCTCAACCTCGACAGCTTCCACATGTCGGTGCACGGCGACGACACGCCCGGGACGCTGGCGCAGCTGGCCGAGCTGCCGGTGGAGAAGATCTTCCTGGTGCAGCTGGCCGACTACTTCTTCGAATACAGCGACCGCCAGGCCGACATGATCGAGCTGGCGCGCCACCAGCGCCTGTTCCCCGGCGAGGGCCTGCACGACGTGCGCGACCTGGTGCAGCTGCTGGAGGACAAGGGCTATCGTGGCCACTACACCTTCGAGGTGTTCAACGATGACTACGTGAACTCCGACCCGATGGTGGTCGCCCAGCGCGGCATGAAGAGCGCGCGCTGGATCAGCGAGTCGGTCATCGGCGCCTGGACAGCAGAACCTGCAACAGCCGGAGCAAGGCAATGACAAGAATCTTCTCGTGGTCCTGCCCGGGGCTGGATACAGTCCGCAGGTAGCCTCGTCGGGGCCTGAAGGAGAGCGCCATGGGAAAGCTGCGTCTCGCGATCGCCGGTGCCGGCCTGGTTGGCCGGGCCCATTGGAAGCGCATGCTCGCGAGCAGCGCCTGCGAGCTGGCGGCCTTTGCCGACCCCTTTCCCAGCACGGCCGCGCTGGCCGCCGAGGCCGGCGTGCCCCTGTACCCGGCGCTCGAGGCGATGCTGGCCGCCGAGAAGATCGACGGCGTGGTGCTGGCCACGCCGAACGGGCTGCATGTGTCCGGCGCACTGGCCTGCATCGAATCCGGCGTGCCGGCGCTGGTCGAGAAGCCCGTGGGCGACTCGCTGGACGAGGCCAGGCAGCTGGCCGAGGCCGCCGAGGCGGCCGGCGTGCCGATGCTGGTCGGCCATCACCGGCGCCACAGCGCCATCCTCGAGGCCGCCTGCGCCACCATCGCCAGCGGCCGCCTGGGCAGGCTGGTGGCGGTGACCGGCAGCGCCACCTTCCACAAGCCCGACGACTATTTCGCCGCCGAGTGGCGGCGGCAGAAGGGGGGCGGCCCGATCCTCATCAACCTGATCCACGACATCGACAACCTGCGCGCGCTCGCGGGCGAGATCGTCGAGGTGCAGGCCTTCGGCTCCCACGCCGTGCGCGGCTTCGAGGTCGAGGACACGGTCGCGATCAACCTGCGCTTCGCCAACGGCGCGCTCGGGACCTTCATGCTCTGCGACGCGGCGGCCAGCCCGCGCAGCTGGGAGCAGACCTCGGGCGAGAACGTCACCTTCGACCACCATCCCGACCAGGACTGCTACGTGATCGCCGGCACCCGCGGCTCGCTGCAGGTGCCCACGATGCAGCTGTACGAGTACCTGGGCCCGGCTTCCTGGCAGAACCCGCTGGTGAAGAGCCGGGTCGAGATCCGCGACATCGATCCGCTGGCGCACCAGCTCGAACATTTCTGCGCCGTGGTGCGGCGCGAGGTGCCGCCGCGCGTCACGCTGCGCGACGCCATCCGCACCCTGGCCGTCACACTCGCCGTCGACGAGGCGGCACGAACCGGACTTCGGGTCCCCATCACATCATGACCACCATCTCAGGCAAGACCACCCTCATCGCGCACATCGGCTATCCGACCGAGAGCTTCAAGGCGCCGATGATCTACAACCCCTGGTTCGAGGCGCGCGGCATCGACGCGCTCGTCGTGCCCATGGGCGTCAAGGCGGAGGACTTCGAGGCCTTCTTTCCCTTGCTGTTCCGCATGAGCAACATCCGCGGCGCGCTCGTGACCATGCCGCACAAGGTCACGACCATGTCGCTGGTCGACGAGCTCACGCCCGCGGCCAAGATCGCCGGCGCCTGCAACGCGGTGCGCAAGGAGGCGGACGGCCGGCTGGTGGGCGACCAGTTCGACGGCGCCGGCTTCGTGCGCGGCGTGCAGCGCAAGGGCTGCAAGCTGAACGGCGCGCGCGTGCTGGTCTCGGGCAGCGGCGGCGTGGGCTCGGCCATCGCGGCCTCGCTGGCCGCGGCCGGCGTGGCCGAGCTCTCGCTCTTCGACACGCGGGCCGAATCGGCCGAGGCGCTGGGTGGGCGGCTGAAGGCGCATTACCCCGCGCTGCGCGTGGCCACCGGTTCCAAGGACCCGGCCGGCCACGACCTGGTGGTCAATGCCACGCCGCTGGGCATGAACAAGGACGATCCGCTGCCCTTCGACATCGACCGCATCGCGCCCTCGACCTTCGTCGGCGAGGTCGTGATGAAATCCGAATACACGCCGCTCCTGCGTGCCGCCCGCGACAAGGGCTGTGCGGTGCAGGTCGGCACCGACATGCTGTTCGAAATGATCCCGGCCTACCTCGAGTTCTTCGGCTACGGCAGCGCCACGCCGGATGAACTGCGCGCCGTCGCGCGCGTGGCCTACTAAGCCTTGCCATGAGCATCTTCGAGGGCTTCCTCTCCACCTCCGAGACCCTGGCCGCCTTCAGCGACCACGCCTTCGTCGCCGCCATGCTGCGCTTCGAGGCCGCGCTGGCGCATGCGCAGGCGGCCGAGGGCCTGATCCCCGAATCGGCCGCCCGCTCGATCGTCGGCAGCTGCAAGGTCGAGCTCTTCGACGTCGCCAAGATCGTGCGCGACAGCGGTCGCGCCGGCAGCGTCGCGATCCCGCTGGTCAAGAGCCTCAAGGAGTCGGTCGGACTCTTCAATGCGGAGGCCGTGCCCTTCGTGCATTTCGGCAGCACCAGCCAGGACGTGATCGACAGCGCGATGTCCCTGGTCACGCGCGAGGCCGTGGCGCTGGTCGAGGCCGACCTGCGCAAGGCCGCGCAGGCGCTGCTGGCGCATGCGAAGCAGCATGCCGCCACGCCCGTCCTGGCGCGCACGCTGATGCAGCCGGCCTCGGTGACCAGCTTCGGCCTCAAGTGCGCGGGCTGGGCCGCACCGCTGGTGCGCAGCCGGGCGCGGCTGGCCGAGGCGGCGCGCCGGGCATTGCAGGTGCAGCTCGGCGGCGCCGTCGGCACGCTGGCGCAGATGAAAGGGCAGGGCCCGGCGGTACGCCGCCGGATGGCAGAGGAGCTGGGCCTGGGCGATCCCGGCCAGACCTGGCACACGCAGCGCGATCAATGGGTGGCGCTCGGCTGCGAGCTCGGCCTCATGGTCGGCAGCCTCGGCAAGATCGCCAAGGACATCGCCCTCATGGGCCAGTACGAAGTCGGTGAACTGGCCGAGCCCAGCGAGCCCGGCCGCGGCGGCTCCTCCGCCATGCCGCATAAGCGCAATCCGGTCGCTTCGATGGTGGCGCTGGCCGCGGCGCAGCGCGCGCCCCAGCGCGTGGCCGCGCTGCTGGCCGCCATGCCGCAGGAGCACGAGCGCGCCCTGGGCGCCTGGCAGGCCGAACTGGGCGAATGGCCGCAGCTGCTGATGTGCGCGCACGGCAGCGTGCGCGCCCTGGCCGGCGCCTTGCCCGGCCTGCAGATCGACGCCGCGCGCATGCGTGGCAACATCGAACGGCTGCGCGCCGAACTGCCGGCCGAGGCGGCCGGCGAATGGTTCGACCCGGCCATGGCCAGCGCGGCTTCCACCATCGCGCTGGCGCAGGTTCATGACCTGCAGGACCAGCTGAACCCAGGGACCAACGCACGATGACCCGATCCTCGCCACCTCCTGCCGGCGACTACGAAGCCGGCCTGCTCAACCGCCGCCGCATCCTCGGCGATGCCTGGGTCGACAAGTCCCTGGCCAACCGCAATGCCTTCAACGGCGAGTTCCAGGAACTGATCACGCGCCATGCGTGGAACGACATCTGGGGCCGTCCGGCCCTGGGCGACAAGACGCGCCGCTTCATGGTGCTGTCGATGATGCTGGGCATCCATGCCTACGAGGAGTTCGCGATGCACGTGCGCGCCGCGCTCGACGGCCCGCCCGAGTCGCGGCTTTCGCCCGAGGAGATCAAGGAAGTGATCATGATGGCCGCGATCTACTGCGGCGTGCCGGTGGCCAACCATGCCTTCGGCATCGCCACCGCGATCCTGCGCGAGAAGGGCCTACTCGAGGAACGCAAGAGCGAAGGAAAGCCATGACCCGACTGAACATCCTGCGCGAGGGCGAGGGCCCGATCGTCGTGTTGAGCCATGCGCTGGGCTGCGACCTGCACATGTGGGACGGCGTGGCCGAGGTGCTCGCCCGTGCCCACACGGTGCTGCGCTACGACCACCGCAACCACGGCGCTTCGGAGCGGGTGCCGGGGCCGCTGACGATGCAGGCCCTGGCCGACGACGCCGCCGAGCTGATCGCGCGCGAGGCCGAGGGCGAGCCGGTGCACTTCGTCGGCCTCTCGATGGGCGGCATGACGGCGCAGGCGCTGGCTCCGGCGCATCCCGAGCTGCTGCGCAGCCTGGTGATCGCGAATTCCTCTGCGTGCTACGCCGACCGCGCACCGTGGCGAACACGCGTCGAGACGGTGCAGGCCCAGGGCGTGGCGGCCATCGCATCGGGTGCGGTGGCGCGCTGGCTCACGCCCGCCTACGTGAGCACGCCGGAAGGCGCCGAGGCAGCGCGCCGGCTGCACGAATCTCTGGTCGGCACGGATGCCGCGGGCTACATCGCCAGCTGCGAGGCGGTGGCCGCCATCGACTTTCGCGAGAGCAACCGCGCCATCCGCACCCCCACGCTGGTGATTGCCGGCAGCCAGGACGAGGCCACCCCGCCGGCCATGTCCGAGGCCATGGCGCAGGCCATTCCCGGCGCGAAGCTGGCCCGCATCGATGCCGCGCACCTCAGTGCGGTGGAGCGGCCGGTGCAGTTTGCCCAGCTGCTGATCGACTTCTGGCGCAGCCTCTGATCCATCACACCCGTTGACGCCGCCCTGGAACCCCGAGGCGGCGCGCGTTACTCAAGGCAGGCGGACATCCCTCGGAAGGGATGCGCGTCCGTTCCCATTGCCTGGAGACAACGCTTGTGAATTTCCATTTCGACCCCGAATACATCAGCCAGCGGCTTGGACAGATCGGGCCTGAGACCGAAAACCTTTCGGTCATCGTCCAGGACGACGCATCCACCTGGACGCTCGCCTTCGAGAACGAAGCCACGGTGCTGGTGCTCGTCGAATGGGCGGAGGAGCCGGCTCGATTGGTGTTGAGCGCCGACATCGGCACGCCGCCTGCCAGGCGGGCCGCCGAGGTGCACCAGGCTGCGCTGTCCTACAACACGCTATGGCGCGACACCGGTGGTACCCGTATCGGGATGGGGGGCGAGGAGGGGGATCTGCTCCTCTTGCGCGAGTTGGACCCGGAGAGCGTCCAGCGTGAGGAGTTTCCTCGCATCCTGGAGCAGTTTGCCGAGGTCGCGCGGTGGTGGGAAGGCTATATCACCAGTGAAGCGATCGATATTTCCGCCTCCGCGCCTGCCATGGCGCACATGGCGGCTCGGATTTGAGGGGAAGAATGAATGACTAAAGTCAGTAGCAGCAACAGCAACACGCCGAAACCGAGGCTTGTTAGCTTGGCGAGCGCTTTGGACGATGTCCTGGATCCCGCGGCCGAAGGCCAGGAAGAATATATTGTTTTTAAGAAGCAGAAGGGCGATATCGGAGTGGACGGCTGCAAGGTCAAGATCCTTGACCGGAGAAGGATAGAGGATGACTTCTACGGGGACATGAAGAATAACTATAAGGAAGCCGAGAAATTCATCAGAAAATTGGTGGCGGATTTTTTACGTGACCGTACCAAGAAAGACCTGGAAGCGACGAAGGCAGTAGGGGAGCTTGTGGAGCTGCTTGCAAAAAGCAAAAAACAAAGCTACGTCAAGTTAGGTGACAACCAACGCAAGGCGCTCAAAATTGTTACCGATGCCATCAAGATGGGAGCCCAAGAGGCCGTGGCACCGGTGGTGGTGAACGATCTGAGCGCGAGGGATGGCGGAGTAGTTCATTTCATTGAGCACGCCGTGGTCAGAAATTCACTTCCCAATGGCGAGCCGAGAAAACCACTTGAAAACGAGGCGCTTGAATGTGCCAAGAAAGGCGGTAGTCAGAAGCTATTGGGGGATATCTGGAAGATCAATGATCGAGCGAAGAACCTTTGTTCTGAGTTGGCCAAGAAGCCCAACTCCCCAGTCGCCAGGCGGCTGAAGCTGAGGCGCCGATCCTTCACCGCACCTGAAAACACAGGAAACGCTTCCTTCAAAAAATATAGTCTTCTGGACAAAATTGCCGACTGGCCGGGAACTGATTTGCGGGATAAAACGGCGCGATTCCTTGAAATTTCAACTCAGCCCGACTGTGACATCAAGAAATTCAAGGAGGCGAGTAAGGAGTTGCTCCAGGCCCTGCGCGAACAGGAGTGCTACCTGGAATTGGTGCAGCGTCAGCTGACAACCGATCCCGAGACGATAGAAAAAGATCCGGAACAGTGGCACGACCTGGGCATGATGGCCGGGCAACTTCTCGCCAAAATTCGCGGGAACAACTCGCCTTTCACGAGGCTGAGAGACCTGGCTATCGTGGCATATAGCACGCCGAAAGAGACTGCCAGGGAAATTGCTGTCCAGACGGGCCACTTTCTCCCGGCTACGAACTATCCGTCGCCGCCGCTCGTCGTGCCGGTGGCAAATCCGCCGCCAGTATGGATAGGCGGGCCGCCACCCACAACCTTGCCACCACCGCTGTTCTTGAACAATGCGCCGCCGCCGTCTGACAATCCGCCGGCTCCGTTGGACAATCCGCCGCCTCTTCAGCCGGTAATTCAAGGTGAGGAGCAGCCTCTTGACAACGTGGTGCCGGGCAACCATCCGAAACCTTCGAACTCCGGAAATCCCGCTCTGGCATCTAATAACCAGCTGCCGCCTGCGCACAAGGCCAAGGGCGACGCAGCTCCTTTGCGCCCCCTGCCGCTAATTCCTGATTCGAAGCCGCTTGTCCCGGCGCAACAACCCTCGAGCCCAGGGGCCCCCAATGCAGCAGTTCACAACGTGCTGCCGCCGAACGATGCACAGTCTCCTCGGAGCGTCAAGGAACGGGTGGCGCAATTCGAGGCTGCCAACCTGGCTGGCTTGCTGCCGCAGTTTCCTGGCGAGTCGGGCAGCCTGTGGGGCAGCCGTTGAAGCCCGGGTTGGCAAATAAGAGCCAAACATCGCCGGACGAAAATTCGCCATCTCCCGCAACCGTTTCGCCGCAACCCTCGAACTCTGCAGCATTTCACAGCCTGCCGCCGCAGGACGTCGCTTCGCAGATGCCCGACCTGGTGCCTCCTGGCAACGTGATAAAACGCAAGGCGCATTTGTCGGCTGCCAATTCGAGCGGCTCGTCTCAGAACAAAAGCAATGCGCCGACGATTGCCGTCGTACCGCAGTCGCAGCTGCTTGAACCAACATCGGCCGAGACCTCTTTGTCTTCTCTGGAAATGGTGGCGCTGGTGCAATCTGCACAGCCTGCCAGCCAGCCGCCGCAGTCGAAATCCATCTTGCCAGTTGCAAATGCGGTAAATCTGAACCCACCGCCGCCGGCTGACGATCCACCGCCGCCGGCTGACGATCCACCGCCGCCGGCTGACGATCCGCCGCCGCCGGCTCACTTGCAGCAGCCTCTTGGTGGTGTGGCGCCTGCCAACGCGTCACCGGCTGTTGTCAGCGTGCCGCCCCCCATGGGCGTGCCCAGCAAACCCCGGCCGGATGACACGGAGCCGTCCCGGGCGAGCCCGCAGACGAAGCAGTTCACCGAACAGAAGCTCCAGGAGGCCATTGACGGTGTTTGGCCAAACAGGAAGGCTCTCGATGCGGCAGGGCTAAATGAGACGTTTATGACTACCTTGAGCACGTCCCATGGAGACGGCGTCCATCTAACTGTCAGCAAAGTTGAGGGCGATGGATACCGCGTCGTCAACAAGAAAGGCATAGTCCTCTACCTCAAGGTCGAAGAGAGCAAAGGGCACCATAGATTTGACCAATTGAATCCGCGCAGGCGTAGCCAAATCAAGCAGGCCAAGCGTGCGATAAGGGCATTGGTGGAACATTCCGAGGTCAGCGGACTGGTGGAGAGAGCCAATCAAAACCAAGAGGCTCTGCGCGATGGGAATAAAGTAGCCATGAAGTGGGTCAAGGAATTATTCGGCAATTCGAATATTTCAAACGAAGTGTCTGCACATGCACTGGAATTGATTAAAGAACAAGCAGCTCAGGATGAAAGCCGTGCACGGCTGGAACGGGCGGAAAAACTGCATGCGCAATTCGAGGCAGCTGCCTCTGCAGAGCCTGATCTCAGCGTCGCTGCTCTCGTGGCTGAAAATTGGTTGCCTCGCGGACAGGATGGTCAGCGGCAGCACATCCTCGATGAAGTAAAAGATCATTTTAAGAAAAAAGAGAACGAGGAGAGCATTCACCTCGATGCTGATGCTGATTCTTCCGCTGCTCGCCGGAATGACTTCGTAGACAAGATGTTGGCCGTCAATCAAGCGGGCAATGAGGCCAGTATGTGGTTGGAGATGAGCGGTAAAGAATTTTACAAAAGAATTGAACCATGGACGCGCCATGTACGAGGTACCAGTGGTGAAATCCAGAAGCCGGAGGTGGTACTGAACACGATGATGCGGTTTGCTATTCAGACCCCTGCATTGGTCATGAACATCGGCGACTCGGTCAAGCGCCTTGTCACGTTGTCCGCGCCCACCGAACCTGAAACAAAGTTCAAGTCATCAGCAACATTGGTGGGGCCGCAAATAGTCAGATATTTTGACCAACTGCAAGAGGCGGTGGAGCTGTTCACGGATGAGCAGTTTCTGGCGGAGGTTCCTTCCAATCTCCGAGGAAAGTTGGTCAAACTTGGCCAAGCGATGAAGGAGTTGGCCAATGCGGTACTTGACCCGCAAGGTCCTTTTGTCGCCGTGTACCGTCTGGCCGATGCTGCAGTTGCGGAACCGGCAGCAGTCAGGGCGGATATCTACCTAGCCACAATGCCCCCACCGTCCGAGCTACCGCCGCCGCTGAACCCCATCGCAGCTGAGGCCGCAGCATCGTAAGCGCCAGTAAATGCGGGGCCAGACTGCATAGCCCGTAGGGCCATGACCGCCTCGGTTCTCGCATGGTCCTAGTCACCCGCATCATGGCGGCTTTCTCCAGCCGCCATCCATCGCTCATGCCCTCCCACCTCCACATCGACTTCGTCTCCGACATCACCTGCCCCTGGTGCGCGATCGGCCTCGGCGCCCTCGAGGCTGCGCTGCAGCGCCTCGCCCCCGACATCACGGCCGAACTGCACTTCCAGCCCTTCGAGCTCAACCCCCAGATGCCGCGCGAAGGCCAGGACGCCTACGAGCATCTGCACCAGAAATACGGCTCCACGCGCGAGCAGCAGGCGCAGATCCGCGAAGCCATCCGGGCCCGCGGTGCCGCGGTGGGCTTCGAGTTCCGCACGGAAGGGCGCCGGCGCGTCTACAACACCTTCGATGCGCACCGCCTGCTGCACTGGGCGGCGCTCGAGGACGCGGCGAAGCAGGTCGCGCTCAAGAAGGCGCTGCTGAAGGCCTGCCACACCGATGGCGAGAACCCCTCCGACCCCGAGCTGCTGGTGCGGCTCGCGGGTGAATCCGGGCTCGATCGCGAGCGGGCACGCGCCATCCTGGAGAGCGACGAGTACGCGGCCGAGACGCGCGAGCGCGAGCGTCTCTACACCGATGCCGGGATCCACTCGGTGCCCGCGATCATCATCGACAACCAGCACCTGATCTCGGGTGGCCAGCCGGTGGAGGTGTTCGAGCGCGCGCTGCGCCAGATCGCCGGCGCGGCACCGGCCGCCACCGGCCTGGCCTGACGCGGCACGGCGCACGCCGCGCCGTAGTGGTCGCGGTGCAGGCCCGCCCGCAGCTTTCAGTTTCAATGGCTGCGAGCCGGCGGGCTTGAGCGACCTTGCCCGCGTCGGCGCGCAGAATGGGTTCCCATGCGCCGCTTCGTCATCCTCTCGTTCCTGAGCACCCTCGTGACCTTGTCCGGCGCGGAGGTGATCCGTTGTGCCGACGCGGCTGGCAACGTGAGCTACACCGATGGCGCCTGTCCGGTCGGTGCAAGGCCGGTGGGTCGAGTCTCGATCCAGCCGCCGCCGGAGCCGGCCGAGCGCGACGCCGATATCGGCCGGCCGAGCACACTGCCGAGATCGGCGACGGAGGCCGCCGCGCCCGCGCCGCCGGCACCCTCCGGTCCGGTCATCATCGACCCGCGCGGTGCAGATCGCCCGGTCGATTCACGCCGCAGCGACCGCGGCGACGACAACGGGGTGAGCGACGACGGCTACGCCTATCCCGGCGCCTATCGTCAGCCCCGGCCGCCGCGCGACATGCGCCCGCGCATCCGCAACTGCGACGCCGCCGGCTGCCGGGACACGCAGGGCAACCACTACGACCGCTCCGGCCAGTTGGACCGCTACCAGACTCCCGACGGCAAGACCTGCCGGCCGGTGGGCACGACCACGATCTGCCGCTGAGCCGCTCGGTCACAGCCTCTTCAGCCCTTGTTCAGCATCTCGATCAGCCGCGCCAGCGCCACCGAAGGCGTGCCGCGCCACAGCAGGTGGGTGCGGTTCACGCGCATGCGCTCGGGCAGCGCGTGCTGGCGCACATCCGCCGTGGCGCGCAACGCCTTGAGCACCGACAGCGGCACGATCGCGAAGCCCGTGCCCGCCGCCACGCAGGCGATCATGGCCTGGTACGACGAGAACTCCAGCGAGCGCGCGGGCAGCACGCCGCCCTTGCCCAGCCATTGCTCCAGCAGCCGCCGATAGGAGCAGCCCTGCGCGAAGGCGATCAGCGTGGCGCCGGCCAGGTCGCCCGGGCGCGTGACCGAGGCCACGCTGCGCGCGGTGATCAGCACCAGTTCTTCGTCGAACACCGCGAGCGACTCGAAGCCGGCCGCGGAGAAGGGCTGCGAGACGAAGGCGGCCTCCACCTCGAAGGCTTCCAGGCGCTTGAGCAGCGCACCGGTGGTGCCGCTGACCAGCTCGACCACCACCCCGGGATAGAGCTTGTGATAGCGCGAGAGCACCGGCGGCAGCCGGCTGCCCGCCGTGCTCTCCAGCGAGCCCAGCCTGAAGGTGCCGGCCGGCACTTCGCTGCGCAATTCGCCCTCGGCTTCCTCGGCCAGGCGCAGTAGCCGGTCGGCGTAGGGCAGCAGCTTGCGCCCGGCCGGCGCCAGCGCCAGCGAGCGGCCCTGGCGCAGGAACAGCTTCTGGCCCAGCCGCTCCTCCAACTGCCGGATGCGGGTGGTGACGTTCGACTGCACACGGTTGAGCTTGGTCGAGGCGCGGATCACGCCGCCCTCGCTCACCACGGTGCGGAAGATCTCCAGGGAGTCGAGGTCGATCGTTCTCATGGTTCTCGAATGGAGAATGGTTGTTCTCGATAATTCATTTGTGGCGCATCCGGATTCTGCGTCCAATGGAGTCCCATGTCGAACCCCTCCCTCACCATGCCGCGGCCTTCCTTCGCAGCGATCTGCCTGGCGGGCCTGATCGCACTGGCGATCGCGATGGGCATCGGCCGCTTCGCCTTCACGCCCATGCTGCCGCTCATGATCCGGGCCGGCAGCGCCGACGTGGCCGCGGGCGGCTGGCTGGCCGCCGCCAACTACGCGGGCTACCTGCTGGGCGCGCTCAGCACGGCGCGCCTTCCGCTCACGCCGCAGCGCGTCGGCCTGCTGGCGCTGGCCTTGATCGTGGCCTCGACCGCCGCCATGGGCTGGACCGCCTCGCTGCCGGCCTGGCTGCTGCTGCGCTTCGTGGCCGGCGTGGCCAGCGCCTGGGCGCTGGTGAGCACCAGTGTCTGGTGCCTGGCCTGGCTGTCGCGCTTCGA
>JADMIO010806566.1_pt1 | contig 15585 bp, 12 predicted proteins | sample 8958161 | NCBI WGS metagenome assembly JADMIO01 (sample SAMN16585339, study PRJNA669376) | soil metagenome | isolation source: Crop rotation soil | place: USA: Cullars Rotation, Alabama | collected 2011
CTTTCCCCGGGGCGGCGCCCGTTTGCTCACAGGGGGTCATCGTCACGGTTCCATGCTCGAGCCCACTGTACTTACCGGGACGAAGCCTGAGATGAAGGTCAACTGCGAAGAAGTTTTTGCGCCGGTCGTCACCGTGGAACCCTACTCGGAATTCGGCGCGGCATTGCGCGAAATCAATCGCTCCGCCTATGGATTGCAAGCCGGCGTTTTCGTGCGAGATGCGAAGCTCATCTTTCAAGCGTACGAAGAACTTGAAGTAGGCGGGGTAGTCGCCGGAGATGTTCCCTCATTTCGAATCGATCACATGCCTTATGGAGGCATTAAAGACTCGGGACTGGGACGTGAGGGTCTGCGGTATGCGATCGAAGACATGACGGAGATCAAACTGCTGGTCATGAATCTTCGCTGACTACTAAGCTACTCACGTTTGGGATGAAGCCTTGTTTAAAAAACCATCAGTAGTTTTCTCGGGAAATACTGCGCGCGCAAATTTTTCTAAGAGCGTGCGAACAAAACATCCCTTGCTGCTATAATCACGAGTTTTCGTGTGCGGCATCACGGCGACTTGTGACTGCCGTACTTGGCAACTGCGATCCTCCGGGGTTCTCGCAAGAGTCCCCGCTCATGGAATTCAGACTCGATGCAGATTTTCCATCGCAGTAGTAACGCATTGGCGCGGGCGTCGCTCTTCGGCGCGGTGTTCATTGTTGCCGCTCTGGGCTGGGTCCTTATGGAACTTCAGCGCTCGCCGTACATCACCAATGCCGGTGTTCATAAGGCGCAGCCCGTTCCGTTCAGTCACCAGCATCACGTGACCGGGTTAGGGATCGACTGCCGTTACTGCCACACCTCGGTGGAGAAGTCTGGTTTCGCAGGAATTCCACCCACCAAGACCTGCATGAACTGCCATTCTCAAATCTGGACTACGAATGCGCAGTTGCTGGAGCCCGTGCGTGCCAGCTATCGCACCGGCGCGTCGTTAGAGTGGACGCGAGTCAATCAGCTGCCTGATTTCGTTTACTTCAACCACAGCATTCACGTGACCAAGGGTGTGGGCTGCAATACGTGCCACGGTCCCATCAACCAAATGCCGCTGACGTACCAGCAATATTCGCTGCAGATGGAGTGGTGCCTCGATTGTCATCGTGCGCCCGAGAAATTCCTGCGGCCTCGTGATCAGGTTTTCAACATGAACTACGAGCAACCCAGCTTCGGCCACGTAGTCACGTTCGAAGGAAAGAACTACACCGACCAGGATGCCTTGGGACTGGACCTCGTTCACAAGTATCAGTTGCGCACGGTGCGGGACATTACCAGTTGCAGTACGTGTCACCGCTAAATCTTGCAAGGACGTTGGAGTGAAGGCCGCTGGCCATGAAGATGGAAGACGCTAACCCAAATCAGAAACGCGAAGACGTCTGCCCCGGAAAGAAAAAGACTTTGGACCGCGCCATTGTCGAGCAGCAACTCGCTGCGGCGAAGGGACCCGAGTATTGGCGCAGTCTCGAGGAGCTTGCCGGCACGCCGGAGTTCCAGGAGATGCTGCATCGTGAGTTCCCCAAGGGAGCTTCCGAATGGCTGGACGACTTCTCTCGCCGCGGTTTCCTCAAGCTGATGGGTGCATCACTCGCCATGGCGGGCATGACCGGCTGCACCAAGCTCCCTGTGCAGGAGATCGTCCCTTACGTTCGCCAACCTGAGCAAGTGGTTCCGGGCCTTCCGATGTACTACGCGACTGCTTTCACGTTAAGCGGTTACGCGTATCCACTGCTCGTGGAGAGCCATCTTGGACGTCCTACCAAGGTAGAAGGCAACAATCTGCACCCAGCAAGCCTCGGCGGGACGGATGTTTTCGCGCAAGCATCCATCCTCGGCATGTACGATCCGGACCGCTCACAGACGATTTCGCGGTTGGGTGAAATTCAAAGCTGGCTTTCTTTCGTCAACGCCATCAAGGGCCCACTGAGCGTTCAGAAGGGTCTGGGCGGCGCGGGCCTGCGAGTTCTCTCGCAAAGCTTCTCTTCTCCCACGTTGAAGGACCAGGTGGCCGCATTCAAGGCGATGTATCCACAGGCAACATGGCACGTGTATGAGCCTGTGAACCGGGATAACGCGCTTGAGGCCGCGAAGATGGCCTTCGGCGAGCCGGTTGACGTGCAATACAAATTTGAAAATGCAAACGTCATCCTCTCGCTGGATGCAGACTTCTTGAACTCGGGCTTCCCGGGAAATGTTCGCTACATAAGGGATTTCGCCAAGCGGCGCGACCCCGATGGCGAGATGAATCGGCTCTATGTGATTGAGAGCAATCCGTCACCAACCGGGGCGAAGTCAGATCATCGTTTGCCGGTTCGCTCGGTCGAAATCGAAGGTCTCGCAAGAAGCCTGGCGGCGGCCCTGGGTGTCGGACACGGTGGTGGAGCATCCGGCGCTGCGGAGAAGTTCATCCAGGCGGTTGCCGCCGACCTGCAGGGCCAACGTGGCACAAGTCTAGTTGTCCCGGGTGAACACCAGTCCCCAGCGGTGCATGCTTTGGCGCATGCCATGAACGCTGCACTGGGCAATGTCGGCAAAACTGTCGTTTATACCGAAGCCGTCGATGCAAATCCCGTCAACAATCTTCAATCGTTGCGGGAATTGATCGCCGACATGCGCGCGGGCAGAGTCGATCTGTTGGTGATTCTTGGGGGCAACCCGGTTTATGACGCACCGGCCGACTTGGGCTTCACCGATGCATTGAAGAGCAGCAATGTCGGATTCCGTGTCTATCACGGCCTCTACCAGAACGAAACGGCTGAGTTCTGCGACTGGAATGTGAACGCTACGCACTACCTCGAGGCTTGGAGCGATACGCGCGCCTACGACGGAACAATCACGATCGTGCAGCCCTTGATCGCGCCTCTTTACTCTGGGCGGACTGTTCATGAAGTGGTGTCTGCGCTCATGGGTGCTCCTGACGCAACGAGCTACGATCTCGTCCGTGCATACTGGCAGAAGCAGCACGCGGGTGCGGACTTTGAAGCGTGGTGGCGTAATACCCTGCATGACGGCTTCATCTCAGACTCCGCTTATGCAGTGAAGAATGTGACGGCGAAACCAGCCGCACTTCCCGCTGTGACCGCGGCCGAGGGTTCGCTGGAAGTCAATTTCCGCCGCGATCCATGCATCTACGACGGGCGCTTTTCCAACAATGGCTGGCTGCAGGAATTGCCGAAGCCGATGTCGAAGCTGACGTGGGATAACGCCGTCCTTGTCGGGCCAAAAATGGCTGCCCGCGAAGGTCTAAAAACCAACGATGTCGTTTCGCTCGAACTCGGCGGCCGCAAGGTGAAAGGGGCTGTCTGGATTCAAGCTGGACACCCGGATAATTCCGTGACGGTGTATCTCGGTTACGGCAGGCGGCGAGCTGGTCGCACGGGTACCGGCGCTGGGTTCGACGCCTATAGCCTCCGCACCTCCAATGCGCTTTGGTTCGCAACCGGTGGCAAGTTGAGTAAGACGAGCGAACAGTATGTGCTCGCCTCCACACAGGGCTACCAGACAATGGACACGCCGAACGGCGACAGTCGTCCACTGGTGCGCGAGGCGACACTTGAGGAATATCGCAAAGAGCCCAAGTTCGCACAGGAAGATCAGCCGTCGCGCGAGCTGACCTTGTATCCCAATTACGACTATAAGAAATCTCCTGACGCCTGGGGCATGGCAATCGATCTCAACGCGTGCGTGGGATGCAATACCTGCATGGTGGCATGCGTCTCCGAGAACAACATCGCGGTGGTGGGTAAGGAGCAAGTCAATCGCGGGCGCCACATGCATTGGATCCGCGTCGATGCCTACTACCAGGGCGATCGCGACACTCCAAAGGCATATTTCCAGCCCGTGCCTTGCATGCAGTGTGAAAACGCTCCCTGCGAGCTGGTATGTCCGGTAGGTGCTACGGTGCACAGCACGGAAGGCCTGAACGATATGGTCTACAACCGCTGCATCGGCACTCGTTACTGCTCCAACAACTGCCCGTACAAGGTGCGCCGGTTCAATTTCCTTCTGTTCCAGGATTGGGAGACGCCGCAATACAAGCTCATGCGCAATCCGGATGTTACGGTGCGCAGCCGCGGTGTCATGGAGAAGTGTACGTATTGCGTGCAGCGGATTACCCGGGCTCGCATCGATGCAGAAACCGAAGCCGTCAGGGAAAACCGCGAGTTCCACATTGCAGATGGCTCGTTCCAGACTGCTTGCCAGCAAGCTTGCCCGGCAGACGCCATCATTTTTGGCAATATCAATGATCCCGAGAGCCGCGTCGCAAAACTCAAGGCGCATGACCGGAACTACGGGTTGCTCGCCGAACTGAATACTCGGCCACGTACCACGTACTTGGCTGAGGTTCGCAATCCGAATCCGGAAATCGAAGCGTAAGCGGAGCGTAGTTCGTCATGGCAGATCAATTGGAAGAACTCGAGGTCGCGAACCAAGGGCCACCGGTCATTGAGCCCGGGCATACGTTCGCCACGATCACGGACAAGATCAGTTCGATCGTGCTGACGCGGCCTACCTCGCTCGGCTGGATTGCGGGCTTCGCGTTCACTTTCGCGTTGACGAACATGCTGCTGATGGCGATCAGCTATCTGTTCGCCAAAGGCACCGGAATCTGGGGCATTAATATACCCGTCGGCTGGGGCTTCGCGATCGTCAACTTCGTCTGGTGGATTGGTATCGGCCACGCCGGTACGCTGATCTCGGCGATTCTTTTGCTTCTCCGTCAATCGTGGCGCAACTCGATCAATCGGTTCGCGGAAGCCATGACGCTGTTTGCGGTCGCTTGCGCCGGCATATTCCCGCTGATCCACACTGGTCGTCCTTGGCTCGCCTACTGGATGTTCCCGTACCCGAACACAATGAATTATTGGCCGCAGTTCCGCAGTCCGCTGCTGTGGGACGTGTTCGCGGTTTCTACCTACTTCACGATTTCATTGCTGTTCTGGTTCATCGGACTGATCCCTGACCTCGGCACGCTGCGCGATCGCGCTGAGAATAAGTATGCGCGAATGATCTTCGGCATGCTGTCGATGGGTTGGCGCGGTTCGGCTCGGCATTGGCATCGTTACGAATCTGCGTATCTGCTGCTCGCGGGATTAGCTACGCCTCTCGTGCTCTCAGTGCACACGGTTGTGAGCTTCGACTTCGCGATTTCCATCGTGCCCGGCTGGCATACCACAATCTTCCCGCCGTATTTCGTCGCCGGCGCCATCTACTCTGGTTTCGCGATGGTCTTAATGCTGGCCATCCCGATCCGCAAGATCTATAACCTCGAGGATTTCATCACCGACCGCCACCTGCAGAATTCCGCGAAGGTGATGCTCGCCACCGGGTGGATTGTGGCTTACGGGTACGGGATCGAAGCCTTTATGGGCTGGTATAGCGGAAATCGGTACGATTCCTTCCTGCTTTGGAACCGCCTGCATGGTCCATACGCGTTCTGGTATTGGTTCCTGCTTGCGAGCAACATCTTTATCCCGCAGGTGCTGTGGTTCCGCAAGTTCCGCAATAGTCCGGGTTGGTTGTTCCTGATCTCAACGGTCATTCTGGTCGGCATGTGGCTCGAGCGCTTCGTCATTATCGTCATGAGCTTGCATCGCGACTTCCTCAATTCGTCCTGGGGTATGTACTACCCGACGAAGTGGGATTGGATGACCTACATCGGAACGCTCGGCATGTTCATGATGGCGATGTTCCTTTTCGTGCGCATCCTTCCGATGATCTCCATCTTCGAGTTGCGTACGCTCCTGCCTGAGGCGGAGGTTAAGCACGAATGAATAACGGCAGCACTTCGATCTACGGACTGATGGCCGAATTCGATTCCGCCCGCGATCTGATCGACGCAGCGCGGCAGACGCACGATGCCGGTTATAAGAAGATCGATGCATACAGCCCATTTCCAATCGAGGAAGTGGCCGAGGCCATCGGCTTCCATAAAAATGGCGTGCCCTTGGTTACCTTGATCGGCGGCATCATTGGCGGTCTTACAGGTTACTTGTTGCAATATTGGGTCGCGGTCATCAACTACCCGACCAATGTCGGCGGCCGCCCGTTTCACTCATGGCCTTCGTTCATCATCATCACCTTCGAATTGACCATTCTGTTCGGAGGTATCTCCGCCGTGTTTGGCATGCTGGCCCTCAATGGTCTGCCGATGCCATACCACCCGGTGTTCAACGTGGAGCGTTTTGCGCTCGCCAGTAAAGACCGGTTTTTCCTGATCGTGTTCTCGTCTGATCCGAAATACGACCCGAAGGGCACTCGTCAGTTCCTCGAGGGCCTCCAGCCCCGATCCATCTCGGAGGTCCCGAGCTAACGTCATGCAGAACTTCCGCAAGCTCGTACCGCTCGTGCTCGTGGTGATGGCCGCAAGCGCATGCCGCCTTGATATGCATGTGCAGCCGCGCTATAACCCGCTGGCTAAGAGCGACTTTTTCGCTGACAAGCGCGCGGCGCGTCCGCTGATCGAAGGAACCGTCGCCCGAGGCGATCTGCGTGCCGATACCTATTTCTACACGGGCAAGATCGGGAGCAATGCCGGCGACTATATGCCGTTTCCTGTGACCAAAGACGTTCTGGAGCGCGGTCGAAACCAGTACAACGTTTTTTGCGCCCCTTGCCACTCGCGAGTGGGTGATGGAAACGGGTTCATTCCTTCGCGCGGTTTCAGCCGCGTCCCGCCCTCGTACCACATTGAGCGCCTCGAGAAAGCGCCGATTGGCCATTTCTTCGACGTGATGACCAACGGATACGGGATCATGATGGACTATTCAGCCCAAACTACGCCGCGTGATCGCTGGTGCATCGCCGCCTACATCCGCGCGCTCCAACTCAGCCAGAATGCGACTCGCGCGGATGTGCCGGCTGGACAGGAAATTCCGTCAAAAGCGCCGAGGTTTGAAGATCCCGGCACAGGGGCAACGCTGCCAGTTTTGGCTCCGCCGCTAGCTACGTCCGGGAAGGGAGAGTCGGAATGAGCGGGGTGAATACAACCAAGCTCGACCTGAGCGCTCCTCCGGTCATCAAGACGATCCAGAGCCGGTCGCTTGCTATTGCAGGCGTCGGTATCGTCATCTCTCTCGCCGTAGCGTTCACGCGCCCGACTGAATTTTTCCGAGGCTATCTCCTGTCCTACATGGACCTGTTTGGAATTTGCCTGGGATCGATGGCCATCCTCATGATCAATTACACGACAGGAGGCGGATGGGGCATCAGCATTCGGCGCCTGCTCGGTGCGGCGATGCGAACATGGCCAATGTTTGCGGTCCTGTTCATCCCGTTTGGGATTTGGGGTGCGCCGCGGCTTTACCAGTGGTGGTCTCCGGAACAGGCTTCTGATCCGGTTATCCGGGAGCATCTTGCAAAGCATAGCTTCCTCGTTCACGACTACTTGAACCACGAGGGCTTCTGGATTCGCGCCATCATCTATTTCGTTCTTTTCGGCGGAATGTCCTACCTCCTCTCCAAATGGTCGTTCGAACTGGATCAGCCTCCGGTGCGCAACCTCAGTGCGAGGTTCAAAAAACTGTGTGCTCCGGGAATGATCGTCTACGCGTTCGCCATCACCTTCGCGGTGATTGACTGGGTGATGTCGTTAAATCCAAGTTGGATTTCGACCATCTACGGCCTGATCTTTGTTGCCGGACAGTTGATTGCTGCACTCGCGTTCACCATTGTGATTGAGCGCATCCTCTCCCGGTATCGCCCCATGGGGAGCCTGCTGCGCCCCAGCTACGTGCACGACCACGGCAAGTTCCTGCTCGCCTTCACCATGCTCTGGGCGTATTTCTCCTTCTCGCAGTGGCTCATTATTTGGGCCGGGAACCTGCCGGAAGAGATCAGTTGGTTCATGCGCCGCTTACATGGTGGTTGGCAATATGTCGGTCTGTTCCTGGTTGTCTTTCACTTCTTTGTGCCGTTCTTCCTGTTACTCTCTCGGCCTTTGAAGCGTGATATCTCTCGCCTGGTTTGGGTCGCGGCCTGGATGCTGTTCGCCCGCTATGTGGACCTGTTCTGGCACATTGAGCCCAGCTTCTCGCAATCCTTTGTCGTCACCATTGCTGATCTCGCGATTCCGTTTGCGATGGGCGGCCTTTGGTTCGCCTATTTCTGCTACAACCTCAACAAGTGGCCGTTGATGGCTGCATACGATGCCACTGCGCAATCTGTACTGGAGCCGGAGCATGGCTGAGGAGATGAACAATCAACCGCACGCGCTCGATCATAACGACTACGAGCGCGAAGATCTCAGCCCGGGTGGAGTGCTCTACTTCATGGCTGGGCTCGCGATCGTGGGAATCGCCATCTACTTCATCGTGGTCGGAATGTATCGCTTCCTGGACCGCTATGAACAAGAGCATCAGGCCGCGGGTAGTCCGCTCGTGAAGAGCCAACCTTATTCTCGCGTGATCCCACCGAACGCGAACCAGTCCTTTCCCCAGCCGCGCCTCGAGATCAATGAAAGAACGCAACTGAAAGACTTCATTCAAAAAGAAGACGAAACGCTGGCAACCTACGACTGGGTCGATAAGAACAAAGGGACGGTACGCATCCCAATTGATCGCGCGATGGACTTGATTGCGGAGCGGGGCTTGCCTGTTCGGCAGGAGACGGCGAATCCTTCAGGTACGAATTCGGCGCCGAAAGGCGAAGTACCTGCGGAAGTTCCTGCGACGCCCCAGCAATAACCGCTCCGGCCGGTGCCGTTGATAAGCGGCGCGCCGGAAAAGGAAAAATGCAGTGCGCAGTATGAAACAACTCGTGAATCCGGTTCTGACCACGACGCTGAGCCTTATGCTCCTGGCGGCGTGTGCTTTTGGGCAAGGGATGCGGAGCGGCATTATGTCGCCGCCCGCGAACGTACGTCCTCCCGGGTTGAAAAACGTCGGCATCACCCAGAATCTGAATACGCAGGTGCCCGCGGATCTGCAATTTACTGACGAGACGGGCCGCCAGGTGCGGCTGGGAGATTATTTCGGCAAGAAGCCGATGATTCTCAACTTCGTCTACTTCTCGTGCCCCATGCTTTGTGGCGAAGAGTTGAATGGACTTGAAAGCTCTTTGCGTGTGCTGAAGTTTGATGCGGGGAAAGAATTCGATGTCCTCACCGTGAGCTTCGATCCGCGCGACACGCCGGAAGCGGCTGCCGAGAAAAAGAACCTTACGCTGAAGCGCTACAAGCGGGCGAGCGCGCAAGAAGGCTGGCATTTCCTGGTAGGCAAGCCAGACGCCATCGCAGCAATCACCAAAGCCGCCGGCTTCCAATACGAGTTCGACGAGAAATCGGGCCAGTTCGCGCACACCACGGCGATCATGATTCTCACGCCGGAGGGCAAAATCGCTCAGTATTACTACGGCATCGAGTATTCGCCGAAGGATTTGCGCCTGGGCCTGGTGGACGCCTCACAAAGCAAGATTGGCAATGTCGTCGATGAGTTGCTGCTGTACTGCTATCACTACGATCCCGAGAAAGGGAAGTACAGTGCAACCATCTTGCGCATAATGCGCCTGGGTGGGGTTGCCACCATGCTCTTTCTTGGCACTTTTTTATTTCTGATGATGCGCCGTGATCCGAGTCGCGACGCTCAGGGAGCCGATCGGGTCAGCTAACTATGTTTCAACACGTCCCACTGTGGCCAGATAGCGCCTCCACCATGAGCGGATGGGTGGACGCTCTCTATATCTTCCTCCTGCTGGTTTCGGCGACAATGACTGCCCTCATCTTCACGATGATTGGCATCTTCGCGGTGAAATACCGTAAAAAGCCGGGTCACCGCGCCGAGCAGATCGAGGGTTCCACGATTCTCGAACTCGGCTGGTCGATCATTCCTTTCGGCGTCATGATGATCTTCTTCGTGTGGGGAGCGCTCATTTATTTCCGCGAGCACACACCACCGCAAAATGCGGCAGAAGTTTACACCGTCGCCAAACAATGGATGTGGAAGTTCGAGCACCAGGAGGGGCAGCGCGAGATCAACGAACTCCATGTGCCGATCGGCCGCGACGTCAAGATGATCATGACTTCGCAGGATGTGATCCACAGTTTTTACGTACCCGCGTTTCGCATCAAGCAGGACGTCTTGCCTGGCCGCTATACGACGATTTGGTTCCATGCCACTAAGCCTGGGACCTATCACCTGTTCTGCGCGGAATACTGCGGCACGCAACATTCGGGCATGATCGGCTCTGTCGTCGTGATGGAGCCAAAAGACTATGAAGCTTGGATGAGCGGCAGCGGCGCCCAACCCTTGGCGGTGACTGGGCAAACGTTGTTTTCGCAACTTGGCTGCGTAACTTGCCATCGCGCTGATACCCAAGGCCGAGGGCCGAATCTTACAGCCACCTTCGGCAAGTCCGTCATGCTTCAGGATGGTAGGACCGTGACTGCCGACGAAAACTACGTCCGCGAATCTATCGTGGATCCGGCTGCCAAGATCGTGCAGGGCTTTAAGCCAGTGATGCCCACTTATCAAGGACAGCTCAGTGACGAACAACTTAACGCGCTGGTGGCCTATGTGAAGTTCCTGGGCCAGCCGCAGTCGGGACAGTCGGCGAATGCTACGGGCATCGCCGCTGCAACCCCGCAACCCTAGTTTTAACGGGTATAGGTGACGAGAATGGCTACCGCAGCAGTTGTCGAACAAGGCGAACGCGAGAATTACCTGAATGCCACGTACGGGCTTAAGTCTTGGCTCCTTACCGTGGATCACAAGCGCATCGCGTTGTTGTATCTGATCTCGATTACGTTCTTCTTTTTCATCGGCGGATTCTTCGCCCTGCTGATCCGGTTGGAACTCCTGACTCCGGCCGGCGATCTCGTGCAGGCCGATACGTATAACAAGCTCTTCACCATGCATGGCCAGGTCATGGTCTTCTTCTTCCTGATCCCGGCCGTGCCCGCCGTTCTGGGAAATTTTTTGATCCCCATCATGATCGGCGCGAAGGACCTTGCCTTCCCGCGGATCAACCTGATTAGTTGGTACCTGTACATCATCGGCGGCATCCTGATGCTGTACACCATCCTTGCGGGTGGCGCTGATACGGGCTGGACGTTCTACACGCCTCTCAGTACTGAGTTCCTTAACACCCACGTGATCACGGCCGCCCTCGCAGTCTTCGTGGCGGGCTTCTCTTCGATCCTCACGGGTTTGAATTTCATCGTTACCACGCACCGCATGCGCGCTCCCGGCATGACCTGGAATCGCTTGCCCCTGTTCGTATGGGCGCACTATGCCACTAGCTTGATCCAGGTCCTCGGCACACCCGTTCTCGCGATCACGATCGTATTAGTGGCTCTCGAACGCTTGTTCCATCTCGGAATCTTCAATCCGGCGCTGGGCGGCGATCCTCTGCTCTTCCAGCACTTGTTCTGGTTCTACTCCCATCCCGCCGTCTACATCATGATTCTGCCGGGCATGGGCATCATCAGCGAGGTAGTTTGCTGCTTCTCGCGAAAGCGAATCTTCGGTTACAAGGCGATGGCCTTGGCTTTACTCGGGATCGCTGTGGTCGGCTTTCTGGTCTGGGCGCATCACATGTTCGTAGCTGGAATTTCGCTTTATGCTGCCCTGATCTTCTCGCTGCTTACCTACTTCGTCGGCGTTCCTTCCGCAGTCAAAGTCTTCAACTGGACTGCCACGATGTACAAAGGCTCGATTCGCTACGACACGCCCATGCTCTACGCCTTCGGCTTCATCGGGCTGTTTACGATGGGCGGTCTCACCGGTCTCTTCCTCGCTTCTCTCGGCCTGGATGTCCACGTAACCGATACATACTTCGTCGTGGCGCACTTCCACTACGTGATGGTCGGCGGCATGGTCGTCGCCTATCTGGCGGGCATTCACTTCTGGTGGCCCAAGATTTCCGGACGCATGTACCCCGAAGGATGGGGCAAGTTAGCTGCGTTGCTGGTTTTCGTCGGTTTCAACCTGACGTTCTTCCCGCAATTCATCCTCGGCTATCTAGGCATGCCGCGTCGCTATCATGCGTATCCGCCGGAGTTCCAGGTTCTGAATGTGCTATCGACCGCGGGCGCAACCATTTTGGCGGTCGGATACCTGCTCCCGATGGTGTACCTGCTGTGGTCGCTGCGCTTCGGCGAACCTGCCCCGGCGAATCCCTGGGGCGCCTCTGGCTTGGAGTGGCAAGTTCCTTCTCCGCCACCCACTTTTAACTTCGACGATCATCCGGTCGTGACTTGGGAAGCCTATAACTACGACGAGATTCCGGAGCCCGAGGAGGTTCCCGTTGGAAAATAGTCAAGTTGCCGTCGTCGAGGCGCACGCCCACGACAACCCGGCCCTCCTTCATCATTTCGCAAGCGAGACTCAGCAGAAGAATGCTGCCAGCCTCGGGATGTGGCTCTTCCTCGCGCAGGAAGTCATGTTCTTTGGCGGCTTGTTCTGCGCCTACTTGGTCTATCGACACTGGTATTACCCAGACTTCAGTGCCGCGAGCGAAACCATTGCGATTCTGCCCGGCGCCATCAACACGGCCGTTCTTATCTGCTCTAGCTTGACGGTTGTGCTCGCGGTTCGCGCCGCACAACTCAGCAAGCGCCTGCAACTGGTCTTCTGGCTGCTTGCCACCATCGTTCTCGGTGTCGCGTTCTTGGGAATCAAGGCTTTCGAGTACTACGAGAAGTATGTCGAGCACCACATCCCTGGAATGAATTTCAGCTTCATCGAGCACATTCCGAACCAGCCCGGCGTTATGGCCAATCCCCATCACGCGGAGATGTTTTTTTCCCTATACTTCGCGATGACCGGCATGCACGCGCTGCACATGATCATCGGCGTCGGACTCTTCGGCTTCCTCGCCTTCGAAGCATGGCGTGGCAAATACAACTCGGAGTACTACACGCCGATTGAAAACTCCGGCCTGTACTGGCACTTCGTCGACATCATCTGGATCTATTTATTCCCGCTGATCTACTTGATCGACCGTCACCGGTGAGTGAAACTATGGCGAATCATTCCACGACACAACACGGCACTTCCGAGCACATTTCCAGCATCGCTTCGTCAATCACGATTTGGCTGATCCTGCTGGTGTGCACCGGCCTCACGGTGGGTGCTGCATTCATCGATCTCGGACCGCTCAACACGGTGGTTGCACTCAGCATCGCCACCTTCAAGGCCACCTTGGTTGTGTTGTTCTTCATGCACGTGAAGTACACTCACGAGCGCCTCACCCCGCTTGTCATCGTCTCCGCCCTGTTCTTCCTGGGCCTGCTCCTCTCGCTAAGCATGGCCGACTTCGGTACGCGCGGCTGGCACTGACACATTACGCAACTAACATCAAGAGACGCGGCGAGCCGCGTCTCTTTGCCTTTTTTGGCTCGGTACTCGCTATCCGACACTCGGTACTCGCTCCTCTGCCCTTGTGCTCCCGCTGTTTTTCCTTGAACATGGAACGTTCCGAGAATCACCATGGCTCCTACCGATCCCTTCCCGATTCTGACCGACACGAATTTCACCGCCCGCGCCGAGGCTGCCAAGCACGTCCACGTTAAGGCCGATGAGCTTGCCGAGGCTTTGCGCGCTCGCGTCGACGGTGAAGTTCGCTTTGACGCTTCGAGTCGCGCCCTCTATGCCACCGACGGCTCCAGCTATCGCCAGGTCCCCATCGGCGTCGTCCTTCCGCGCCACTCCGAGGACGTGCTCGCCACCATCGCAACTTGCCGCGACTTCGGAGCCCCGGTGCTCTCCCGCGGCGGCGGCACTTCGCTTGCCGGGCAGTGCTGCAACGCCGCCGTTGTCCTCGACTTCACCAAGTACATGGCAAACATCCTCGCCGTCGATCCGGAGCGCCGTATAGCGCGAGTTCAGCCTGGCGTGATCCTCGACCACCTCCGCAATGCCGCTGAACGCCACCACCTCACTTTCGCGCCCGACCCCGCCACTCACGACCGCTGCACCCTGGGCGGCATGATTGGCAACAACTCATGCGGTGTGCACTCGGTGATGGCGGGCAAGACCGACGACAATATCGAAGCGCTCGACATCCTCACCTACGACGGCCTTCGCATGACCGTCGGCGCAACCAATCCAGAAGAACTTGAGCGCATCATTCGAGAAGGTGGGCGCCGCGGTGAAATTTACGCGGGTTTGAAATCGCTGGCCGACACTTACGGCGATCTCGTCCGCAAGCGCTACCCCGACATCCCGCGCCGAGTCTCTGGATACAACCTTAACTACCTGCTTCCCGAAAATGGCTTCAACGTTGCTCGCGCACTGGTCGGCTCCGAAGGAACCTGCGTCACCATCCTCGAAGCCACCTGTCGCCTCGTCGAAAGTCCACCCGAGCGCGTGCTGCTCGTCCTCGCCTATCCCGATATCTACCAGGCCGCCGACCACGTACCCGATGTCATGGCGCACAAGCCCATCGGCCTCGAAGGTATCGACGACCTACTCACCGAATACACTCGCCGCCGCGGTATCAACGCGGAAGGTCTCGCATTACTTCCTCCCGGAGGCGGTTGGCTTCTCGTAGAATTCGGCGCCCAAACCGAGGCCGAAGCTGAAGCTCAAGCGCGTGGCTTGATGGTCGACCTTTCCCGCTCAGCCGTCGCCCCTAACATGCGCCTTTGCACAAAAGCGCAGGCCAAACATGTCTGGACCGTGCGCGAGTCGAGTCTCGGCGTCATCTCACACGTACCGGGCGAGCCCCTCAGTTGGGAAGGCTGGGAAGACTCCGCTGTGCGCCCCGATCAGCTTGGCCTCTATCTCCGCGATCTTCGCAAGCTGATGGGGAACTACGGCTACAAAGGAACGTTGTACGGCCACTTCGGTCACGCCTGCGTTCACACCCGCATCAACTTCGACTACGAGACCGAATCCGGAGTCGCCGCCTTCCGCAGTTTCATGAATGAGGCCGCCGATCTTGTGATCCGCTACGGCGGATCACTCTCCGGAGAACATGGCGACGGTCAGGCCCGCGCCGAACTGCTCCCTAAAATGTTCGGCCCGGAACTTGTCCAAGCTTTCAATGAGTTCAAGTCGATTTGGGATCCCGATTGGAAGATGAATCCGGGCAAAGTCGTCGAGCCCTATCGCATGGACGAGAACCTCCGCCACGGCCCAGACCACAAGCCTTGGGAGCCCCCAACGCATTTCAAGTTCCCGCAGGATCACGGTTCGCTCGCGCACGCCACCCTTCGCTGCGTCGGAGTGGGGAAGTGCCGCCATTACGAGGGCGGTGTGATGTGCCCAAGCTTCAGGGTTACGCGCGAGGAAGAGCACTCCACCCGCGGTCGCGCCCATCTGTTGTGGGAAATGACTAGAGGGGAAGTGATTCAGGACGGCTGGCAGAGCGAGGAAGTGAAGCAATCATTGGACTTATGCCTCTCCTGCAAGGGCTGTAAAAGCGATTGCCCAGTCTCCGTCGACTTGGCGACCTACAAAGCCGAATTCTTGTCGCACTACTACGAGGGCAAGATCCGCCCTCTGAACCACTATGCTTTTGGCAATATCGATTTCTGGGCCCGCCTTGCCTCGTCAGCCCCAGGTCTGGTTAATCTGACGACCCAGTTGCCCTTCCTCGGGAAAG
>JADMIO011430611.1_pt1 | contig 15581 bp, 17 predicted proteins | sample 8958161 | NCBI WGS metagenome assembly JADMIO01 (sample SAMN16585339, study PRJNA669376) | soil metagenome | isolation source: Crop rotation soil | place: USA: Cullars Rotation, Alabama | collected 2011
GGGTTTTATTTGCGCGCAGAGCTAACAGAGCCAGCAGAGGTAATGCTAAGAGGACGAAAGGGAAAAAGAGGTGTTGCGCTAAGCGTTCAAAAGAGGAAAAGAACCTTTGCCAGGTTTCATTTGCGCGCAGCGCTAACAGAGCCAGCAGAGGTATGCTAAGAGGACAAAAGGGAAAAAGAGCTGTTGCGCTAAGCGTTCAAAAGAGGAAAAGAGCCTTTGCCCGGTTTTATTTGCGCGCAGAGCTAGCAGAGGTAATGCTAAGAGGACAAAAGGGAAAAAGAGTCTTTGCGCTAAGAGTTCAAAAGAGGAAAAGAGCCTTTGCCGGGTTTTATTTGCGAACAGTGACAGAGCGAGCAGGGGTTCCGCAAATACATCCCACCAATCCCATTAATCCTAAAAATCCCGGTTCAGACAATTTTTGCGCGGAGCGCTAACAGGGCAAGCTGAGACAATAAGCCGAACTTTTTTTATGACCGGCTATTTTAATACTGATTTCATGAAGCAATCAAAACAGCTTGAAATATCAAACCTCTGTTGGCTCTGTTAGGTCTGTGCGCGTCTTTATCTCTGCTGCGTAGCAGCCCCATCTTACTCTTTTTCTCTTTCATTCTCTTAGCCGTTTAGCACAATATTATCTATTAGCCTCACATCACCCTGAAATGCAGCAACAAGCGCCACCAGTTTTTGTTTGCCGTTCCATTCAACAACGGGTTCAAGCGTTTGCGCGTCTGCAATGGCCACATAGTCTGCCATGAAATCCTGTTGTTGCAGCAGGGTGGTAGCTTTTTCTATTAAACCTGCAACCGGGCCAGGTTGGAGCTCATCTTTGATCATTTGCAAAGCGCCGGAAATGGCAACGGCTTTTTTTCTTTCCTCCGTATTAAGCCGAGTATTGCGGCTGCTCATGGCCAGGCCGTCTGGTTCGCGCAGGGTGGGGCAGGTGTGCAATGTTGTGGAGCTGTTTATAATGGCGAGCAGGCGGTTTACCACCATGCATTGCTGGTAATCTTTCTGTCCCATATACAAGTTATCCGGCTGAACGATATCCAACAGGCGGTGCATCACTTTACAAACCCCCTGAAAATGCCCGGGACGGGTAGGGCCTTCCAGCACCGTTTCCAGGAAACCCAGATCATAATTTTCTGGTTGGGTATATCCCTGCGGATACACTTCATTTACCGATGGCACAAAAACCACCCCGCAGCCTGCTTTTACCAGCATCTCTATGTCCTTTTCAAGGGTGACGGGGTATTTTTCAAAGTCTTTTTTGTCGTTAAACTGCGCGGGATTCACAAATATGCTGGCCACCGTTAACTGACCTGGTTGGCGGGAGGCGGCAATAAGCGATAAATGACCGGCATGCAGCGCACCCATGGTAGGCACAAAACCGATGCGGTTGCCCTGCTCCCTGGCAGCCCGCAAAAAGCGTTGCAAGTCCGCCGATTTTTTGAATATAAACATGTTATTTACAATGAAATGGGCTGTGATACTGAATTTCGGTATAAAAGTCTTACCTTTGCCCACTATTTTTTAAAAACGTCTTTGCTCAACAACTTAAGCCGCGAATGTCAACAAAGAAAAGAATTTTATTCATAGCCAGCGAAATGTCTCCCTACCTGGAAATGACGGAGTTTTCGGAAATTGTAAATAAGCTGGCCATTAAGTCAAACGACAGTGGTTTTGAAATTAGGTGCATTATGCCGCGTTTTGGGGTGATTAACGAACGCCGGCACCGTTTACACGAAGTAGTGCGTCTTTCGGGTATCAATGTTTCGGTTGAAAATGACGATTATCCCCTCCAGATTAAAGTGGCTTCTTTGCCCAATGCCCGTTTGCAGGTATATTTTCTTGACAATGAAGACCTCTTCAAACGGAAATATATATTTCATGATGAAAAGGAAAAGTGGTTTGAAGACAATGGCCTGAGAGCTGTTTTCTTTTGCAAAGGCGCGCTGGAAACAGTGAAGAAATTTGGCTGGCCGCCGGACGTAATTCATTGCAGCGGCTGGATGACCGGGCTCATACCGCTCTACCTGAAAACGGTGTATAAAAAAGAGCCGGTATTCTCTCATAGCAAAGTCATCTTTTCAATCGGACAGAATACATTCAAAGATAAACTGGGCAATGATTTTGTGAAGCTGGCTAATATCAATCCCGCATTATTGAAAGATAAAGACCTTGAAATTTTTAAGGAAGCTACTAATACGGCAATGTTCAGGGGTGGCGCGGCGTATGCGGATGCTATCACTTTCGGTGCTGAAAAGATTGAAAAGAAATTGGTGGATGAATTTGGTAAAGTAAAAGGCAAGAAGGTACTGGCCTATAACGCAGAGAGCGATTTAACAGACTATTTGCAACTCTATACCGATCTTGCCAAATAGTTATTATTCCGATTACAACCACTAATCTTTGTAGCTTGTGAAGCATCTCTATTACTATGTTGCCCTGCTTTCCTCCCTCATTCTTTTACAATATTCCTGCGCTAAAATAGATACCACTGTGTTGGGCAGTGATCTGATTCCGGTTGTAGACAATGTGAATACATTTGACACCGTACTGTCAGTCATTACAGATAATGATTACTTGCCTGATACATCTGCCATCACCTACGATGAAGACAATGCGCTGGGCACCATCAATGATCCGAGTTTTGGCTCTACCAAAGCAGATATATATGCTGAAATTGTTGCGCCATCTTATGGGCTTACCCATCCCTTCAGCGGTAAAGACAGTGTGAAAGCCATTGATTCTGTAGTGATGACCGTTGCTTACCGTACGGTATACGGAGATTCTATGATGCCGCTGAATGTGACAGTTTCGGAAATTGACCCCACCGCCAGCTTTCAGGATTCATTGACGGGATACCGCATCAACTCTGCCGATTTTCCATTAAGCGGCCCGCAACTGGCCAATACCAATATTGATATCACCAAACTGAATGATTCAACACTGGTGCAGTTTCCCGGCGATACCGTTAAACTGGTGAATGTGCTGAGGCTCCGGCTGGATAACAGCATCGGCTTCCGCCTCGCAGCTTTTGACACCGTTGCAGGCGCTGCTTACAACAATGATTCTACTTTCAAAACAAAATTCAAAGGTTTTGCCATAAAAGGCGGCGCAGCCGGTCAGGCATTGGTGTATTTAAACCTGTTAGACGCTGCCTCAAATCTGACGGTATACTATCGCGGTCCCAAAGGGGGTAAGACGGACAGTGTGCAGCGCACCATCTTCACCTTTGCGCCCTATATGCATGCCAACCTGGTAAAACGCAATCCTTCCGGCCCTTATGCTGCCAATATGGGCAACGGTACGGTAAATGATCCTTACCTGTACATACAATCCGCACCAGGCTCTTACGCCAGTATCAAAGTGCCTGGTTTGAAAGGACTCACCAACCGCGTTATTCACCGTGCGGAGCTGATTGTGGAGCGTGACCAGACGGTGACGGTTCAAAACGAAAGCCTGTTGCCGCCGCCCATCCTGTTTATAGATGCGGTGGACTCAGCAAACAATCAACGCGCGATTACTATTCCCAACTACGATTTCAGGTCTGAAAACAATTCATACAATCTCCTGGAGTTTGGTGGACTGTTAAAACCCGATGATACTTACCGCTTTACGCTCACGCGATATATTCAGGGCATTGTAACCCGCGGAGAAAGTGTGTATACGCTGCGCCTGCATGCTCCTTACTTTATTGCCCCTTACTACAAAGACCCCACCTACGGGTACATTAAATACCCCTTCACCGTAAGCACCAAAATAGCTTATGGCAGGGTAGCGGTGAGAGGGGGTGGATATCCTGACGATAAAAAGAAAATGCGGCTTAGAATTATTTATTCTAAAATATAAAACCGGCATTTATCTTTGCGCCATCTGAAAAAACGGCTTGTATGCTAACAGCGTGCATTGCCCGGTATTTTTTGGTAGTCAAACGCTTTTATTAATTCATTAAAAACAATTCCTCTCTATGCCTTATTTGTTTACGTCGGAAAGTGTTTCTGAAGGTCACCCTGATAAAGTGGCCGACCAGATATCTGATGCCCTCATCGATAATTTCCTCGCCTTTGATGCACAATCTAAAGTTGCCTGCGAAACATTGGTAACTACCGGTCAGGTGGTACTTGCAGGTGAAGTGAAATCAAAAGCTTACCTGGATGTGCAGGAAATTGCCCGTGGCGTAATCCGCAAAATTGGTTATACCAAAAGCGAATACATGTTTGAAGCAAATTCATGCGGTATTCTCTCAGCCATACATGAGCAATCAGCCGATATCAACCAGGGCGTAGATAAAAAGAAGAAAGAAGAACAGGGGGCAGGCGACCAGGGTATGATGTTCGGTTATGCTTCCAATGAAACAGAAGACTATATGCCGCTGGCGCTGGACCTGGCACATAAAATATTACTTGAACTGGCCGCACTCCGCCGCGAGAACAAACAAATCAAATACCTGCGTCCCGATGCAAAGAGCCAGGTTACGCTGGAGTATGATGACAATAACCAACCTGTGCGCATTGACGCTATCGTGGTATCTACCCAGCACGATGATTTTGATTCGGAAGCAAAAATGCTGAAGAAGATCCAGGATGATATTGTAAGCATTCTTATTCCCCGCGTAAAAGCTAAGTATAAAAAATATGCGAAGCTGTTCAACGATAAAATCAAATACCATATCAACCCCACCGGTAAATTTGTAATTGGTGGTCCGCACGGAGATACTGGTTTAACCGGCCGCAAGATCATTGTAGACACTTACGGTGGTAAAGGCGCGCATGGCGGTGGTGCTTTCAGTGGTAAAGACCCCAGCAAGGTAGACCGTTCTGCAGCGTATGCTACCCGTCATATTGCCAAGAATGTAGTGGCAGCCGGCCTTGCAGACGAAGTGCTGGTACAGGTATCTTATGCTATTGGGGTGGCACAACCGACTTCTATCAACATCAACACCTATGGCACTGCCAAAGTAGATATGAAAGATGGCGACATCAGCAAGGTGATTGAAAGCATTTTTGATATGCGTCCTTATTTTATTGAGCAGCGCCTCAAATTGCGCAATCCCATTTACAGCGAAACAGCTGCCTACGGACATATGGGCCGCAAATCGGAAGTGGTGGAAAAAACATTTAAATCCCCCGACGGAAAAGAGATCAGGAAAAAAGTAGAGCTGTTTACATGGGAAAAACTGGATTATGTTCCCAAAGTGAAGAAAGCATTCGGTTTGAAATAAGTTATTCTTGTTAAGAAAAGCCTCTCACTTGTGGGAGGCTTTTTAGTTGTAAGTTGTAAGTAATAAGTTTTAAGTTCTTTTGCGCAGGCAAAGCCCCGTCCATTGCGGCGAGAATTATAACTTACAACTTCTTGCTTTTTTAGTTGTAAGTTGTAAGTAATAAGTTTTAAGTCCTGTTGCGCAGGCAAAGCCCCGTCCATTGCGGCGAGAATTATAACTTACAACTTCTTGCTTTTTTAGTTGTAAGTTGTAAGTAATAAGTTTTAAGTCCTGTTGCGCAGGCAAAGCCCCGTCCATTGCGGCGAGAATTATAACTTACAACTTCTTGCTTTTTTAGTTGTAAGTTGTAAGTAATAAGTTTTAAGTTCTTTTGCGCAGCCAAAGCCGCATCCATTGCCGCGAGAATTATAACTTACAGCTGAATGCTTTTTTAATGCAGGTTGTAAATGATAAGTTTTAAGTCCTTTGCGCAGCCAAAGCCGCGTCCATTGCCGCGAGACTTATAACTTACAGCTGATTGCTTGTTTAATGCCGGTTGTAAATGATAAGTTTTAAGTTCTTTTGCGCAGCCAAAGCCGCGTCAATTGCGGCGCGAATTATAACTTACAGCTGATTGCTTTTTTAATGCAGGTTGTAAATACTAAGTTTTAAGTTCTTTTGCGCAGCCAAAGCCGCGTCCATTGCGGCGAGAATTATAACTTACAGCTGATTGCTTTTTTAATGCCGGTTGTAAATGATAAGTTTTAAGTCCTTTTGCGCAGCCAAAGCCATCCATTGCCGCGAGAATTATAACTTACAGCTGATTGCTTTTTTAATGCAGGTTGTAAATACTAAGTTTTAAGTCCTTTTGCGCAGCCAAAGCCGCATCCATTGCCGCGAGACTATAACTTACAACTTCTTGTTTTTTTAATCTATGCTGTAAGTTATAAGTTTTAAGTCCTTTTGTGCAGCCAAAGCCCCGTCCATTGCCGGAAGACTTATTACTTACAACTTAGAACTTACAACTCAAAGCCTACCCGCCTTTCCACAAAACTTACTACTTTTATCGTGAAATTACATTCATTGAAACAATCATCACTCATCATTGGCCGGCAACCGCTGATTGAAGCCATTGAATCCGGCCGGGCCATTGATAAAATTTTATTTCAGCGCAATGTGAGCGGTGAATCTATTGGTGATATCCGGAAACTCGCGAAAGAAAACAATATTCCCATTCAGCAAGTGCCACCGGAAAAACTACATGGTCTCACGCGCGCCAATCACCAGGGGGTCATTGCTTATGCCGCCATGGTGCAATACATGAACCTGCAACAGGTAATAGACCTTGTAGTGAGCAATGGTGAAACGCCCTTGTTTATTATGCTGGATGGTGTTACCGATGTCCGCAATATCGGCGCCATTGCGCGCACCGCGGTTTGTTGTGGAGCCCAGGCTTTGATAATACCTGATAAAGGGGTAGGTGCACTGAACGAAGAAGCTTTGAAGTCTTCTGCGGGGGCGCTTGAAAAAATACATATCTGCCGCGTAAACAGTTTAATGAAAGCGGTAGACGAACTGCATTTAAACGGTATTGCCGTATTCGCCAGTGAAATGTTGGCTACTGTGAACCTGCACGAGCTTCCGCTGGCACAACCCGCTACCATCATTATGGGCAGCGAAGACAATGGCGTATATCCTGCATTGATGAAGATCTGTGATCAACAATTCAAAATTCCCATGACCGGGAATTTTGAATCATTGAATGTTTCAGTGGCGGCGGGTATGATTTTGTATGAAGCGATGAGGAAACGCGCTCAATAAAAACATACTTACTTCATATCCGGCCGGTTCATAAAACTGCTACCACACCGGCTATAAATTTGGCCGCTACTTCGTACTTAGTAATAATCGCCAGTATCTTACCGTCCCAGTTAGGATTGGTTGTCCATCCAATATTACCATCGGCGAAAAAGGCCGGAGTAGTTTTTTTAACCGCTTACGCAATAAGATACGGGACCAGGTAGCGCGCCTTGATTAATACTTGCTATTTTTGCTTTCTCATGCAATCAAATTCAATCGTAAAGCTGGTAGAATGTCCGCGTGATGCCATGCAGGGCTGGAAACACCTGATACCCACTGCCCGCAAAATTGAATACATCAACAGCCTGCTGGCAGTGGGTTTTGACACTATTGATTTTGGCAGTTTTGTTTCGCCCAAAGCTATACCGCAAATGGCGGATACAAAAGAAGTAATCAAAGGATTAAATACGGGTTCGGGCACATCCAAATTGCTGGCCATTATTGCCAACCTGAGAGGAGCGCAGGAAGCAGTTGTTTACGACGAAATCAATTGCCTCGGCTTTCCTTTTTCTGTGTCAGAAACTTTTCAGCAACGCAATACCAACAGTTCCATTGAAGACTCATTTGCAATAACAGAAGAGATCCAGGAACTGTGCATGAAAAATAATAAGGAACTGGTTGTGTACATTTCTATGGGCTTTGGTAATCCTTATGGCGACGACTGGTCTGAGGAAATTGTTTTTAACTGGGTGGATAAACTGGTGGCACTCGGTATTAAAACTATTTCATTGGCAGATACCGTTGGTGTGGCCACACCCGCACAGGTATTTGCGTTGACGGATTACCTGGTGAAAGAACTCCCGGAGCATGAAATCGGCGTACACCTGCATTCATCACCTGCCAACTGGCAGGAAAAGCTGGAAGCAGCCCTGAAAGCGGGTTGTAAAAGATTTGACGGCGCGCTCAGAGGTATTGGCGGTTGCCCCATGGCGGGAGACGAACTGGTTGGCAATATGAATACGGAATTGATGATACCTTATTTCGAAGAAAAAGCATTGCTGCTCCCCTTGAACAAAACAGCATTGGAAAAAAGCAGCCGGCTGGCAGCTGGTCTTTTTATATAGCCTGCCCGGTCAGCCATTATTTACATCGCAATAATGAACATGGAATTTCAACTACCGATACGCATAAATTCATTGCCCGCACCGCTTACGTACAACAGTCATATCCTGTTGGTGGGTTCCTGTTTTACGGAACACATTGGCAATAAACTACAGGAATTGAAATTTCCCATTCTGCAAAATCCCAATGGTATTTTGTTCGACCCGCAAAGCGTGGCACAAAGCCTGGTATCGTATATACAACCGCGTGTCTACACAGAACAGGATCTTTTTTATTTGAATGAAGTATGGCAGAGCTGGCAGCACCACAGCATATACAGCCATACAGACAGGCACGCCGCACTCACGCAGATCAATCAATCGCAACAAGCAGCGCATGTGTTTTTAAAAAAGGCTGACTGCATTATTATCTCACTGGGTTCTTCCTTTTCTTACCGGTTAACAGAAGAAAGCAGGCAGATACCTGATGCAGCCGCCACGGGTGTATCCGTTGCCAATTGTCACCGCGCGCCTGCGCAATGGTTTACCAAATATCTCATGCCCATAGAGGAGATCAATGCGGTGCTTGATAATTGCATTCACCAGTTGTTGCATTTTAATCCGAAACTGCAAATCATTTTTACGGTTAGCCCTGTACGCCATATCCGCGATGGCGTGGTAGAGAACAACCGCAGCAAAGCACGGCTGATAGAGGTGGTGCATAACCTGGTCAATAAATTCAACCGGCTATATTATTTTCCGGCCTATGAACTGGTAATTGATGTGCTGCGCGATTATAGATTCTATGATATTGATATGGCACATCCTAATTATCCTGCTACAGAATTTGTGCTGGAGAAATTTATACAGCATTGTATAGATGCATCTGCGCAGCAAATTATGGAAGACGTGAAGAAAATAGTGGTGGCTGCACGGCACAAAGCTTTTCAGCCGGCTACCAATGCGCATAAACAGTTTTTGCAGACCCACCTGCAAAAGGCGGTGGAATTACAACGCAAATACCCTTTCCTGCAACTTAATGAAGAAATAAGTTATTTTGGTAAGCAGTAAGCAACGCTGCTATTGTCTGGCCTCCGTAAATGCTTCCAGTTTTTCCAATAATATCAACTGGTTAAGCGCCCGGTTCAGGTTTTGTTCGGGGTAGGTGGTTTTATAGTAAATATCATTGTTCAGGAAGTCGGTCACAAACCGGATACATTGCATATAGGTGAGCATCAATCCCGGCTGGTGGATATGCTTTTTTTCTGCGGCAGTCAGTTCATTCCCCATGCCTTCTGTATAGCCATTGATGATGGCATGGTAATAATCGGGTTTTACATCAATCAGTTCCCAGGCGGTACTGTTTTCTTCTTCGGTACAGGCCATCGTGCGTACCATATCACCTATATCTGAAAAATATTTACCGGGCATCACCGTATCCAGGTCTACCGGACAAATAACTTCATGCGTAGCCGTATCAAAAAGTATATTGCTGATCTTGCAATCGTGGTGCATGGTGCGGGTGGGATAATCAGTCTCATTGCTGTTCACTTCATTGTAAAAATTAACCAGGTGTGTTCTGTCGCGTATCTCCGAAATTACATGTGTGGCCTTCAGCAACCGGCTGATGTGTGCGGTTTGTACCGTGTCTTCAAATTGTTTGTAACGGTAAGCCAGGTTGTGAAAATCGTGAATAATGATCTCCAGCTGGTCGGCCTTCAGGCCATGAAGTGATCGGGTAAAGGATGCAAAGGATTTGGCAGCCGTAAAAACAGCGCCGGCATTTTCAGGTATGGAAGAAGCATACGCATTGTTGAAAAAAGCAGTGGCTCTCCAGAAATTGCCTTCCGTGTCTATCCAGTAATATTTGCCGCTTTTGGCGGGTAGTAAAGCCGATAAATGAATGCCGCCGTTGTGTGCGGCGTATTCCTGTATCAACCTGTAATTGTTAATGATATTTTCCGGTTGTGGAAAAGTGGTTTGATTGATACATTGCAAAACAATGGAAGGGGATTCGGTAAAATCAACTTTATACGTGCGGTTGATCAATCCATTGCCCAATGAGGATATGGCAGGTATGCCCTTTCCAAACTGTACGGCCGCTTTTTCTATGATAAATGCGTTCATGTGAGCTGTTAGCTTTTAGCTGTTAGCTATTAGTGAGCGCGGCAGCTGGTAGCAATACTAACAGCTAAAAGCTAACAGCTAACAGCTTCTTAAAATTCGTTCGTTAAAGCAAAATCATTTTTACGGTACATCCATTGCCCGCTGGTAAAATCAGGAAATTCCACCGTTTGGTTACCCAGTTCAATACTATTTTCACTCAGCGGTGTAATAGCGCTCCAGGCTGCCGCATCGTATACATCCAGCGGGGGTGATACCTGTTTTTTAATCGCTTCCACAAAACCATGCAATACAAAAAAGTCCATACCGCCATGACCTGCATTTTCGGTTTCCTTGCTCCACCTGGCCCACAGCGGGTGATCGTATTTATCCAGCCATGCTTTTGCTTCATCCCACTGGTGCGGCTTTGCGGACTGGCCTTCAATATAAATAGAACTATTCACATCCATCCATAAACCTTTTGTGCCCTGTACCCGAAAGCCAAGTGAGTAGGGGCGGGGCAGGTTGGTATCGTGCTGCAGCAATATGGTTTCACCGTTTACGCATTTGATATGGGTAGTCACAATATCGCCCAGTTTAAATCCTACTTTGGCATTGGGGTGGTTTTCGCCGCCCTTGCTTACTACATATTCATGCAGGCCGCGTGATTTTGTGCTGAAGGAACTGAGTGATAGAAACCGGTTGCCGCGGTTAATGTCAAGCATCATAGCAACAGGACCTATACCATGTGTGGGATACAGATCGCCGTTGCGGTGAACCGAGTGATTGGTTCGCCATTTTGCTTCAGAAAATCCTTTGTCGCCAAATTCCGCACCCGCTGCAGAAGTGCCGTTGTTGAACTTAATTGCCCTCAGGTCATGCTGGTAGCCTCCCTGCAGGTGAACCAGTTCTCCAAAAACACCTTTACGCACCATGTTTAATACTGCCATTACATCACGGCGGTAACAAACGTTTTCCAGCATGCTTACGTGGGCTTTTTGTTTTTCCGCTTCGTGGACCACCTTCCAGTGATCATCCATGGTGATGCCCAATATTACTTCGGTACCAACATATTTAATACCCGCTTGCAGGCTGTCTATGATCATGGGACAATGCCATTCCCACGGTGTGGCAATTACTACACCGTCAATATTTTTCATTTCCAGCATTTTGCGGTAAGCATAGGGGTCGCCTTTAAAAACCTGCGGCATTGTTTTGCCGGATTTTTTTACCACGTTGGATGCCATGGTCAGCATATTATCGTCAACATCACAAATGGCAACTACATCTGTATCGGCCCTGCGCAGGGCATTATCCAGGTGGTTCTGTCCGCGCAGTCCAACGCCGATAAATGCCAGCCTTACTTTTTTATCAGGTTGGGTATTGGCCATTAAACGGCTGGCGGGCATGATACTGGCAGCTGTGGCAGCCATCATGGTATTTTGTACAAACGTTCTTCTTTTCATATTACATGCTCAATTATAAACGGAAGGTAAAGGATTTCATGAAATGGGCAGGTGTGAAGGAATGGTATTTTTCAGGATGAAAGGCACTAAGTGCGTAATTGCCGTTAAGCAAACGTTTGCGTTATTTTTTATACGCTTTCCAGAATATGCCGCCGGTTTAGCCACAGAGGTAAATGAGGTCTTTCGCAGAGGTGAAGGAGTTTGCGGAACCTCCTTTACCTCCGTTGGTATTCTCTCCGGAACGTGCCGCCAAATTAGCCACAGAGGGAAAAGAGGGTTTTCGCAGAGGTAAAGGATATCGCGGCGGCCTTCTTTACCTCCGTGCGAACCTCTTTTTCCTCTGTGGCTAAAAAATCGAAGCAAAAGAACTCAACACTTAACACTTACCACTCAACACAATTAATGTATCCGGTCTCCGCGCAGTTCCGCATCTTCCATAATACCCGCTTCATATTGCAACCATTCATTCCACCGAAGCCGTACTTTTTCTTTGTTGATATAGGTTTCCGCCAGCTCTATGAACAGCGTATAATGGCCGGCTTCACTTTCCATAAAGCGGCGATAGAAGTTTTGCAGGTAGGCATCATTCAATCCTTCGCTTAAGCGCTTAAAACGTTCGCAACTCCGCGCTTCAATTAAGGCCATTGTAAGCAGGCGGTCGAGAAAGCGATCATCCGGGCGGCCATCTTTCTGCTGAAACAACAATAATTTATTTACGTAAATGTCTTTGCGTTGTTTGCCCAGTTTCAGCCCGCGTTTGTGCAGTTCTGCCAGTACCAGCCTGAAATGTCCCCATTCTTCGGTGACAATGGGAGCAAGTTGGCGCACCAATTCTTCTTTGTCTGAATACTTTTGTATGAGCGATATGCAGGTAGTGGCGGCTTTTTGTTCGCAAAAAGCGTGGTCGGTAAGAATGGCTTCCATGGAAATACCGGCCAGGTCTACCCACCGCGGATCGGTAGGCAGTTGAAGACCAAGAATATTTTTTACGTCTGTACTTATCATTTTTTTAAGGCGTAAAGGGTAAGGTGGAAGGTGTAAGGTGTGAGGTGTGAGGTGTAAGGGGTACGGTGTAAGTTGTAACGTGTAAGGGGTAGGACGATGGGGTTGCTGAATAAAGATTTAATGGACGGGTGCTGCTTTTGTATTTATCTTTCATGGCATAAAGATATGAATGAAGATTTTCTGCATAAAAAAATAGCGGAACGCAAGGAACAAAATGCTTACCGGCAATTACAAACGGCAACGGCGGCGATCGACTTTTGTTCAAATGATTATTTGGGCATTGTACACAACAACCTGTTGCAGGTCCCGGGAGAGGAACATAAAAGCGGCAGTACCGGTTCAAGGTTGCTCACTGGCAACAACGCGCTCACCGAGGAAACGGAAGCCATGATGGCTGCTTTTCATGAAGCGGAAGCAGCACTGATTTTTAATTCAGGGTATGATGCCAATACCGGACTGCTGAGTTGTGTTGCGCAACGGGGCGATACCATATTGTACGACTGGCTGTCCCATGCCTCCATCAGGGATGGGCTGCGTTTATCAAATGCGCAATCGTTTTCTTTCCTGCACAATGATCTTGCTGATCTTGAAAAAAAACTGCCGGCCGCCAAAGGGAATATTTTTGTGGTGACGGAATCGGTTTTCTCCATGGACGGAGACGTGGCGCCGCTGACGGACATGGCAGCTTTGTGCAAACGGCATGGTGCCCATCTGATAGTAGATGAAGCCCATGCTACCGGGGTGGTGGGTAGTAACGGAGAGGGGTTGGTGCAGTGGCTGGGTTTGCAGCAGCAATGTTTTGCGCGCATCCACACATTTGGAAAAGCGCTGGGCTGTCATGGTGCGGTGATACTGGGGAGCCAAACCCTCCGCAACTACCTCGTTAATTTCTCCCGGGCATTTATTTATACGACCGCATTACCACCCGCAAGTATTGCCGCAATAAAAGCCGCTTACCGGTTGTTTCCCGCCATGCAGCAGGAACGGACACACATCAGGGAGCTGATAAGGACCTTCCAGGAAGGCAATACCGGGTATAAAAAATTGGAAAGTAACACACCGGTGCAATCGGTGATCGTGCCCGGCAACCACGCAGTAAAAGCGGCTGCTGCAGAATGCCGGCAACATGATTTTGATGTAAGGCCTATTTTGTATCCCACTGTACCCAATGGAGGGGAACGCCTGCGGGTGGTTTTACATGCGTTTAATACTGATGCGCAATTACAGCACTTGATAACCATACTGCATGCCGCTGCAGAAACCCTTGCTGGTCAGGCATAAAAAACCCGGCTTTTGTGAGAAAAAGCCGGGAGTAGGTATTGACCGGATTAACAACCTCTAAAACTGCTATTTTATAATTATGTGATGATGTGCTTTTTTGATGATGTAAAATTGCGGATTGTTTTTCTGCTGTGCAATACAATTAAGTGGTATTACCTGTTTGTGGCATGCTGCCAATCTAAAGCGCAAATCCGTGAAAAGTTGTAAGTTGTAAGTAGTAGGTTTTAAGTCCTTTTGCTGAAACGGGTTTTTTGCTGCCGCAAAACTTATTACTTACGACTTAAAATTTACAACTCAAATAAGGGCGTGGAAAAGTCATAAGTTGTAAGTAGTAGGTTTTAAGTCCTTTTGCTGAAACGGGTTTTTTGCTGCCGCAAAACTTATTACTTACGACTTAAAATTTACAACTCAAATAAGGGCGTGGAAAAGTCATAAGTTGTAAGTAGTAGGTTTTAAGTCCTTTTGCTGAAACGGGTTTTTTGCTGCCGCAAAACTTATCACTTACAACTTAAAACTTACAACTCAAATAACGGCGTTGAAAAGCCATAAGTTCAAAGTTGTAAGTTGTAAGTCCCTTTGCGGGAAACGGTTTTCGGTTGTTAGTGGCAGGCTGAAGCTGTCTTGTCCTAAAAAAAGTAGACACTATTATTAATATTACCTTTTTCTTTTTTTTGTTACTTTTTTTTCTTTTTAGTTTCCACATGTTGTTTGTGGATATCTCATAGAACTATTGATTTTAGTGATGTTTTACGCAGCCATATGCACTTGCGCCGGTGTGCATAAATCCAGTGACCAATGTGGACGACGTTCATTGTAATTTGTTATTGCCTCTTTAACAGCCTTAAAAGCACTCTGTTTATCCGCAAATTCCTGGTACAGCATAAACTCTTCTTTCAGTATTCCGTTTACCCTTTCGGCTATTGCATTTTCATAACAATGATTCTCTTCGGTCATACTGATTTCCATTTTCTCTTTCCTTAACAGTCTTACATACTCCTTGCTGCAATATTGTATGCCCCTGTCTGAATGATGAACCACCCCTGTCGTTTGCGGACTTTGCCGGATGGTCATCTTTAAGGCCCGTATTGCTCCTTCTATTGCAAGGCTCGTTGATAAATCCCACCCTGTTATCTTCCTGGAATAAGCATCTGTCTGCAGGAACAGGTAAACAAAGCCTTGCCGGGTACGCAAATAAGTTATATCACTCACATAAGCCTGGTTCGGACCTGTTAAAAGTTTTTCTTTCAATTTGTTCTTGTGCCTTCGAAAATGATGATTTGAGTCTGTGGTTCTTGCATACCTTCTTTTTCTTTTCACCAGCAACCGGCGCTTGCGTAAAATATCAAAGAACTTATCTCTGCCAACTCCGCCTTCCATCTTCTTTAAATTGTCTCTCAACAACTTATAAAGCTTTTTGCCGCCTGTCATTGGCAAATACCTTCTTATTTCTACCACCAGCTTTACTATCGCATCCTCCCGTAAATCCAACTCCATTTTTACTTCCAGTGATTTATAATAGCCAGAACGACTATAGCCAAACCAATTACATAATCTACTTACCGGGAACCCTTTCCAGCACATTGGGATCCTAAGCTTAGAATTCCACGTGGACAAGTTGTCGCG
>JADMIO011460706.1_pt1 | contig 15581 bp, 18 predicted proteins | sample 8958161 | NCBI WGS metagenome assembly JADMIO01 (sample SAMN16585339, study PRJNA669376) | soil metagenome | isolation source: Crop rotation soil | place: USA: Cullars Rotation, Alabama | collected 2011
AGACCCGCGCCGAGGTGACCTGAGATGCCGGTCCCCCGCCATCCCCGCGCGAGCGGGGAGCCAGTGTCGTCGCCACCGCCTTCCCGCGCAGGCGCGGACCCAGTGTCGTCGGCACCGCATCCCCGTGCAGGCGCCCACATGGATTTCAGCAAGTCCATGAGCTACGGCGACTACCTCGCGCTCGACCAGCTGCTCGGCGCGCAGCATCCGAAATCCACCGACCACAACGAGCTGCTCTTCATCATCCAGCACCAGGCGACCGAGTTGTGGCTGAAGCTGGTGCTGCACGAGCTCGACGCGGCGCGCGCGCAGTTGCGCGTCGACGACCTGCAGCCGGCGTTCAAGATGCTCGCGCGCGTCTCGCGCATCTTCGCGCAACTGGTGCAGGCGTGGGACGTGCTGTCGACGCTGACGCCGTCGGAGTACTCGGCGTTTCGTCCATCGCTCGGCAACGCCTCGGGCTTCCAGTCGCACCAGTACCGGATGCTCGAATTCAGGGTGGGCAACCGGGACGCGGCGCTGCTCGGGCCGTTCGCGCACCGCCCGCCGATCCACGAGGCGCTCGCCCGGGAGCTCGCGATGCCATCGCTCTACGACGAGGCGCTCCGCCTGCTCGCGCGGCGCGGGTTTGCGATTCCAGCCGAGCGGATCAAGCGCGACTGGCGGATGCGCAGCGAGCCGTCGCCGGCGGTGGAAGCGGCATGGCTGTCGGTGTACGAGGACACGGCAGCGCACTGGGACCTGTACGAGCTGGCCGAGAAGCTGGTCGACCTCGACGATGCCTTCCGGCAGTGGCGGTTTCGCCATGTGACGACGGTCGAGCGGATCATCGGCATGAAGCGCGGAACGGGCGGGACGTCCGGTGTCGGTTATCTGCAGCAGGCCGCATCCACGCAGCTCTTCCCCGAGCTGTGGCGCGTGCGGACAGCGCTGTGAGCGCCGCGGGCACCGCGATGGGCAAGCCATTCGTCGTGACGAAATACGTGCGCTTCGCCCACTGCGATCCGGCCGGCATCATCTTCTATCCGCAGTATTTCGTCCTTGCGCACGAATGCAAGGAGGACTGGTTCCGCGAAGGCATCGGCTACCCGTTCGAGCGGATGGTCACCGCCGACCGCCGTGGCTTTCCGATCGTCAAGCTCGACGCCGAGTTCGTGCGCGCGAGCCGGCTCGGCGAGCAATTGAGCTTCGAGGTCGGCGTGCGCTCGGTGGGGGCGACCTCGCTGAAGCTGTCGTACCGCTGCGTCTGTGGCAGCGAGGAACGGATGCGCATGCACAGCGTCCTCGTGATGACCGACCTCGACAGGAACGCGCCGGTGCCGATTCCCGACTGGCTGCGCGAGCGGCTTGCGGGATTTCACGTGGGGGAAACATGACGAGCAGAACGCTGCAACCGCCCGGCTGGGCGCAACCGCGGGGCTTCAGCAACGGCATCAGCGCGACCGGACGCCTGGTCTTCGTCGCCGGGCAGGTCGGCTGGAACGGCGCCGCGCAATTCGAGTCCGACGATTTCGTCGCCCAGACGGGGCAGGCCCTGCGCAATATCGTCGCGGTGCTGGCCGAGGGCGACGCCCGGCCGGAGCATATCGTGCGGATGACGTGGTACGTGACGAGCCGCGCCGAATACCTGCGGCGCGCGAAGGAGATCGGCGTGGTGTATCGCGACATCATCGGGCGGCACTATCCGGTGATGACGGCGGTGGAGGTCAGCGCGCTCGTCGAGGAGCGGGCACGGGTCGAGATCGAGGTTACCGCGGTCGTCCCATGACTGTCGCGCGCTTGCCGGCAGCCTCATGAGCGGCGCGGCGTCGACTACAATACTCTCCCCCTCCGCAGGCTTCCGCCATGGCCAATCCCTCCAGCAAGGCCCAGTTCGTCTGGGAAGACCCGCTGCTTCTTTCCGCGCAGCTCACCGAAGAAGAGCGGATGGTCCGCGACACCGCGCACGCTTACGCGCAGGAAAAGCTGCTGCCGCGCGTGAAGGACGCATTTCGCAACGAGACGTCGGACCCGTCGATCTTTCGCGAGATGGGAGAGCTGGGCCTCCTCGGGACGTCGATCGAGGGCTACGGATGTGCCGGCCTCAACTACGTCTGCTACGGCCTGATCGCGCGCGAAGTCGAGCGCGTCGATTCGGGCTACCGCTCGATGATGAGCGTGCAGTCGTCGCTGGTGATGTACCCGATCCACACCTACGGCACCGAAGCGCAGCGGCAGAAATACCTGCCGAAGCTCGCCACCGGCGAATGGATCGGCTGCTTCGGCCTGACCGAGCCGAACCACGGCTCCGATCCGGGCTCGATGGAGACGAAGGCGAAGTCGGTGCCCGGGGGCTACAAGCTGCACGGCGCGAAGATGTGGATCTCGAACTCGCCGATCGCCGACGTGTTCGTCGTGTGGGCGAAGAACGACGACGGCCGCATTCGCGGCTTCATCCTCGAAAAGGGAATGAAGGGCCTGTCGGCGCCGAAGATCGAGGGCAAGTTTTCGCTGCGCGCGTCGATCACCGGCGAGGTCGTGATGGACGACGTGTTCGTCCCCGAGGAAAACCTGCTGCCCAACGTCCAGGGACTGGCCGGGCCGTTCGGCTGTCTCAACAGCGCGCGCTACGGCATCGCCTGGGGCGCGCTCGGCGCCGCCGAATTCTGCTGGCACGCGGCGCGCCAGTACGTGCTGGACCGCAAGCAGTTCGGGCGTCCGCTCGCGGCCAACCAGCTGGTGCAGAAGAAGCTGGCCGACATGCAGACCGAGATCACGCTGGGCTTGCAGGGGTGCCTGCGCCTCGGGCGGATGAAGGACGAGGGCATCGCCGCGCCGGAGATCACGTCGATCATGAAGCGCAACTCGTGCGGCAAGGCGCTCGACATCGCCCGCACCGCGCGCGACATGCACGGCGGCAACGGCATCGTCGACGAGTTCCACGTGATCCGCCACGTGCTGAACCTGGAGACGGTGAACACGTACGAAGGCACGCACGACGTGCATGCGCTGATCCTCGGCCGCGCGCAGACCGGCATCGCCGCCTTCAGCTGAAACTCGGAAAATCGGGGACGCAACCCCGATTTCCGGAAAAAGTTCTGTGGTCCCCGAATTTCCCTCTCCCATGAAACTCTACAACTACTTTCGATCATCGGCTGCCTACCGGACGCGCATCGCGCTCAACCTCAAGGGAATCGAGGCGGAGAACGTGTTCGTCCACCTGATCCGGAACGAGCAGCGCGAGGCGGGGTATCTCAAGGTCAATCCGCAGGGCCTCGTGCCCACGCTGATCGACGGCGAAGAGACCATCACGCAGTCGCTGGCCATCATCGAATACCTCGATGAAACACATCCGGAACCGCCGCTGCTGCCCGGCACCGCCGCCGACCGCGCGCGGATCCGCTCGATCGCGCTGGCGATCGCGTGCGACATCCATCCGATCGACAACCTGCGCGTGCTGCGCTACCTCGTCGGCGAGATGAAGGTGTCCGAGGACGACAAGAACAAGTGGTACGAGCACTGGGTCCGCGTGGGCCTCGCCGCGCTGGAGACGCAGCTTGCCGGCGATTCGCGAACCGGCACGTTCTGCCACGGCGAGACGCCGACACTCGCCGACATCTGCCTCGTGCCCCAGCTCGCCAACGCGCGACGGGTGAACATGGACATCGCCGAATTCCCGACGCTCGCCCGTATCGAAAGCGCGTGCAACGCGCTGCCGCCTTTCGCCGATGCGGCGCCCGCGAAACAGCCGGACGCGGCTTGAACGTATACTTTTGCCTGCCTACGACCTCATCCAACCGGAAATCGACATGACCTACGCCTTCCCGATCTGGGAGTTCCCCACTGTCCCCGTCCACGGCCGCAGCGAGCGGTTTCCCGTTCGTCACATCTATTGCGTCGGACGCAACTACGCGGAGCATGCGCTGGAGATGGGCGGCAATCCGGACAAGGAGCCGCCGTTCTTCTTCACCAAGCCGTCGGACGCCGTGGTGCCGGTCGTGCCGCCCGCCGTCGGCGACGTCCGCTATCCGCTGGGCACCAAGGACTATCACCACGAGATCGAGCTGGTCGTGGCCATCGGCACGATCGGCGTCAAGGTCGCTCCCGAGCATGCGCTGTCGCTCGTCTACGGCTATGCGGTCGGCCTCGACATGACCCGCCGCGACCTGCAGGGGCAGGCGAAGAAGACCGGGCGCCCGTGGGATTTCGGCAAGGCCTTCGCGCAATCGGCGCCGATCGGGGAGATCCATCGCGCCGCCGACATCGGCCACCTGAGCAAAGGCGCCATCTGGCTCGACGTGAACGGAAAGCGGCGGCAGACCGGCGACCTGTCCGAGCTGGTGTGGGACGTGCCGCACACACTGTCGTTCCTGTCGCAGTACTACGACCTGATGCCGGGCGACCTGATCTACACCGGGACGCCGGCCGGCGTGAACGCGGTCGTGCCCGGCGACACGCTGCACGGGCATATCGACAAGCTTTCGGACCTGCGCATCGCGATCTCGCAGCCGCTATGAATGCCGCGCCGCTCACGCCGGAGCTGTGCGAGCGAGGCTACAACAACCGCGCGGCGGTTCCCGACTTCGGCGAGTATTTCACGCGCTGGGCCGCCGACAGCGCCGCCACGCGCGCCGCGCTGAGGACGACGCTCGACGTCCGCTACGGCAAGCGGCCGAAGGAGACGATGGATCTCTTCCATGCGGGCGGCAAGCGCGGCCTGCTGGTGTTCATCCACGGCGGCTACTGGCGCGCGCTCGACAAGTCCGACTTCTCGTACCTGGCGCGACCCTACGTCGCCGAAGGCATCGACGTCGCGATCGTCAACTACGACCTGTGCCCGCTGGTCGACATCGGGACGATCATCGACGAATGCCGCAACGCGGTCGCCTGGCTGCTGCGGGAAGGGGCCGCGCACGGTCTCAACACGGACAACGTCGTGATTTCCGGCGATTCCGCCGGCGGGCACCTGACCGCGGTCCTCCACGCCACGGACTGGCCGGCGTTGAATGTCGATGCAGGCACGATCGGGAAGGCGATCAAGGCCGGCGTCAGCGTCAGCGGCGTCTTCGACCTCGAACCGCTGATCCACACCTCGATGAATCCCGACCTGCGCCTGAACAAGGACAACGCCGCGGCGTGGAGTCCGGTGCGCATGCGTCCGACGCTTGCCGTGCCTCTGCTGATCGCGGTCGGCGCGATCGAAACGTCCGAATTCATCCGGCAGTCGCACCTGCAGTGGGAGGTCTGGCCCGGCGTCCGGCCGGCAGCAGCGGGCGGCACGGGGCCGATGATGCTCGAAGGCTGTCATCACTTCAGCGCGATGGATTGCCTCGCCGATCCGCGCCATCCGCTGTACCGCGAAACGCTGCGGTACCTCGGCGGCTGACGGCGCGCGCGACAACGAATGCGGGTCTGCAGAGCCTAGTGCAGCGCCCGCCGGCTGAGCAGCGGCGGGACGTCCGCGGCCATCAGCGGATGCGACAGAAAGTAGCCCTGGCCGAGCTCGCAACCATAGTCGCGCAACCGGTCCGCCTGCGCGGCGTTCTCGATGCCCTCGGCGACCACCGACAGGTCGAGCGCCGAAGCCATCGCCAGTATCGCGCGGACAATCGGATTGTCGTCGCGATTCACGTCGACATCCTCGATGAAGGTGCGGTCGATCTTCAGCTTCGTCACCGGCAGCGTGCGCAGGTAGTTGAGGCTCGAGTAACCGGTGCCGAAGTCGTCGATCGACAGGCCGATCCCCGCCGCGCGCAGCGAGCGCAGGATGTCGAGCGTCTCGGCCGTCGGCGTCATCACCGTCTGTTCGGTGATCTCGAATTCGATCATGTTGCCGACCAGTCCGTGCTGATGCAGGCGCTCGGTCACGCGCTCGAGCAGGCCGGGCCGCCATAGCTGCTGGACCGACAGGTTGATCGATACTTTCGGCACGTCGACGCCCGCGGCGCGCCATGTCGCGAGGATGCGGCAGGTCTGCGCGAACACCCAGTCGCCGATGGCCTGGATCTGCCCGCTCTCCTCGGCGACGCCGACGAACTCGCTGGCGCCGACGAGGCCTTGTTCCGGATGCCGCCAGCGCATCAACGCCTCGAGGCCGACGACCTTGTGGTCGGAGAGCCGGCATACCGGCTGGAAGTGCACTTCGAACTGCTCCTGCGCGAAGGCGCGCCGCAGATCGTTCCCCAGATGGAAGGCGCGGCTGGCTTCGGCGATCGAGCTGGCGCTGTAGAAGGCAAACCCGTTGCGACCGCTGTATTTCGCCTGATACATCGCCGCGTCCGCGTGGCGCAGCAACAGGTCGGGCGAGTCGCCGTCCTGCGGAAAGAGGCTGATCCCGATCGATGGCGTGATGTGCAGCGACATCTCGCCCACGGCGATCGGCTCGGCGATCAGCGCGAGCAGGCGGACCGCGGCTTCGCCCGCGGCGGTGGCTCCGGCACCGGGCAGCACGATGGCGAATTCGTCGCCGCCGACGCGGGCGACGGTATCGCCCTTGCGCAGGCTGAACTGCAGCCGCCGCGCGACGGTGCCGAGGAGCGCGTCGCCGGTGCTGTGGCCGAGCGTGTCGTTGACCGTCTTGAACCGGTCGAGATCGGCGAAGAGCACGGCGAAGGGTAAGCCGGCGGGTTGCGCCGCGATGGTCTGCTGCAGCCGCTCGCCGAGCAGCGCGCGATTGGGCAGTCCGGTCAGCTCGTCGTGGTGCGCCATGTGCCGCATCCGCTCCTCGATGCGCGCGCGCTCCGCGATTTCGCTCGCCAGTCGTTCATTGGCTTCCTGGAGTGCCCGTGTGCGCACCTCCACCAGCGCTTCGATCTCGTCGTGGTGCCGCTGCTGCAGCGTCTCGATGATGCGCCGCGCCTGGTCGAGCTGGTCGACGAGCGCCCGGTGATCGGTGCGGTCCTCGACGAGCCACGCGCGGGTTCCGGCCTTGCCGCCGCTGCCGATGCCCGGCATGCCCGCGCCGAGCGCGTGGCCGCAGAGGCGCGCGCGAAAGACGGTGCCGTCGCTGCGCAGGAATTCGGCGCTGGTCTCGTACGCTCCGCCGGCCGTGAATCGCTGCTCCGCCTCCGCTTCGATCCGCTGCGACTCCGCCCGGTCGGTGAACGAGAACGGGACCGGGCGAGCGTCGATCCGCTCCGGCTCGAGCCGGAACAATTCGGCGAAGCGCCGATTGTGCTGAACGACCATTCCGTTGCGCACGATCGCGATGCCGACCGGCGCATGAAGCATCAGCATGTCCCATTCGGCCAGCCGCTTCTTCAGCGTCGAGCGCGCGCGGCTGTGTTCGGCGATGTCGATGAACGCCGACAGGATGCAGCGCGTTCCGTCGGCCGCGGTGACCAGGCGCGATTCGCAGATGGCGGCCAGCGTGGTGCCGTCGTGGCGCCGGAGGCGCGTCTCACCGGCCCAATGCTCCACGTTGCCGCGGGCGAGGAACGCATGCAGCCGTTCGGCCTCGGCGGCGAAGTCGGGCAGCGCCAGCATCGAGACCGGCTGGCCGCGGATGTCCTCCGCGCGCAATCCGGTGAGCTTGCAGAATGCGGGATTGGCCTCGATGCAGCGGCCGGCGAGGTCGGTGTAGAGAAGTCCGGCGCCGGCGGCGGCAAAGGTATCGACCCCGGCGCGCGACGCCGTTCGGTCGACTGCGTTCGCGACCAGATCGAGGTGAAAGTTCATAGCCTTTTGCGGTCGGACCATCGAGCGCATCCCGCGCGGATGCTGCGGCGGGACAAGGAGGTTGCAGCTAGTGTACTGCGCCGGGGAGCAACCGACAAACGGCAGGGACCCGGCGCGGCGCCTCGCATGCGGTAAAATGAACGTCCCTTCCGCCCACCTGAACTTCCCCATGGCCCTGACTCCGATTCCCGAAATCGTCGCTGAACTTGCCGCCGGTCACATGGTGGTCCTGGTCGATGAAGAGGATCGCGAAAACGAAGGCGACCTCGTTCTCGCCGCGCAGTTCGTCACGCCCGAGGCAATCAATTTCATGGCGCGCTATGGCCGCGGCCTCGTGTGCCTGACGCTGACCGAGGAGCGGGCGCGGCTGCTCAACCTGCCGCCGATGGCGAATCACAACCAGTCCGCGCACGGCACCAACTTCACCGTCTCGATCGAGGCCGCGTCGGGCGTGACCACGGGTATCTCGGCGGCCGATCGCGCAAGAACCGTCAAGGCGGCGGTGGCCAAGAATGCGCGCGCTTCCGACATCGTGCAGCCCGGACACATCTTTCCGATCGTCGCGCAGCCGGGCGGCGTGCTGGTGCGGGCCGGCCATACCGAAGCCAGCTGCGACCTGACGCAATTGGCCGGGCTGATGCCGGCCGCGGTGATCTGCGAAGTCCTGAACGACGATGGAACGATGGCGCGGCTGCCCGACCTCACGGTGTTCGCGCAGCAGCACGGCATGAAGATCGGCGCGATCTCGGACCTGATCCATTATCGCGCGCAGACCGAGCGGCTGGTCGAGCGCGTCGGCAAGCGTCCGGTGCAGACCGCGCGCGGCAGGTTCGAGATGATCGTCTTCCGCGACAAGCTGACCGACGCGACGCACCTCGCTCTGGTCAAGGGCTCGATCGACGCAGACCTGGAAACGCTCGTCCGCGTCCATGAGCCGCTGTCGGCGGTCGACATCCTCGACGTCGATGCGCGCTCGCACTCGTGGAACATCGATGCCGCGCTCGCCGCGCTGCAGGCGTCCGATCGCGGCGTGATGGTGCTGCTGCATCGGCCGGAATCGGCGGCCGACCTGCGCCGGCGCGCGCTCAACAGCGAGCCGGCCTCGCGGCAGGCGAAGATGGACCTGCGCAATTACGGCATCGGCTCGCAAATCCTGCGCGATCTCGGCGTGGGCAAGATGCGGCTGCTCGCGCAGCCCCGCAAGATGCCCAGCATGTCCGGCTTCGACCTGGAGATCACCGGCTTCGTGTCGCCGGGGAAATCCGAAGTCAAGGCGGCGAACGTGGTGGCTCTGGCCAAATAGACTGCAACGGAATCGGGGCTGGCCCCGATCGATCCCATGGCCATCAAGAAAATATCTCCCGATGTCAGCGGCGCCGGCAAGCGGATCGGCATCGTGCTGTCGCGATTCAATTCGCCGGTCGGCAGCCAGCTGCTCAAGGGCGCGCAGGCAGCGCTGCGCGAAGCCGGCGTCACCGATTCGTCGGTGCTGCTGGTCACCGTACCCGGCGCGCTCGAGACGCCGCTCGCACTGCAATACCTGGCCCAGACCCGCCGCTACGATGCGCTGGTCGCGCTGGGCGCGGTGATCCGCGGCGAGACCTATCACTTCGAGATCGTCGCCAACGAATCGGCCTCGGGCGTGTCCGGTGTCGGGCTCGAATTCGGCGTGCCCATCGGCAACGGCATCCTCACGACGAACAACGATGAGCAGGCCCTGGCGCGCGCCGAGCAGAAGGGCCGCGAGGCGACGCTGGCCGCCATCGAGATGGCCAACCTGCAGACGGCGATCGCGAAGAATGAAAAGTAGCCGCTCGCCGCGCCGGCGCGCGCGCGAGTTCGCGGTCCAGGGCCTGTACCAGTGGCTGCTCGCCGGCGGCGAGCCGCGCGACATCGCGCGGCAGATGAGCGAAATGGAAGGCTTCGCGCGCGGTGACCCGGCGATGTTCGATGCGCTCTGGTCGGGCACGATCGTGACCCGCGACGACCTCGACGCGCTGCTCGCTCCGCTCCTCGACCGCGCGCCCGCGGCGCTCAGCCCGATCGAGCATGCGATCCTGCTGGTCGGCGCCTACGAGCTGCAGAGCATGCCGCAGACGCCTTATCGCGTCGTGATCAATGAAGCGGTGGAGCTGGCCAAGTCGTTCGGCGGCACCGACGGGCACAAGTACGTGAACGGCGTACTCGACAAGCTCGCCGGGCGGCTGCGGCACCCCGAGATCGAAGCAGCGCGCTCGCGCGCCGCGCAATCCTGACGACCCGCGACGCCTGCTCCGATCCCGGTCCCGGGTCCACGCCAACAAGGTCGACGCCACGACAGCGCGAAAGAAGAAGCCGATGGACATCTCGATGCAGGGCAAGCGCGTTCTGATCACGGCCGGCGCCGCGGGCATCGGGCGCGCGATCGCCGAGGCGTTCGCCGCGGCGGGCGCGCGGCTCCATGTCTGCGATATCGACGCGCCCGCTCTCGATGCGCTGCGCACCGCGCACGACGGCATCACCACCAGCGTCACCGACGTGAGCGACATCGCCGCGGTCGATCGCCTCTTCGACGACACGCAGCATGCGCTCGGCGGCCTCGACGTGCTCGTCAACAATGCCGGCATCGCCGGGCCGACCGCGGCCGTCGAATCGATCGATCCGGCCGACTGGCGGCGCACGATCGGCGTCAACCTCGACAGCGTCTTCTACTGCACCCGGCGCGCGGTGCCGTTGCTGAAGGCCGCGGGCGGCGGCGCGATCATCACGCTGTCGTCGGTGGCCGGCCGGCTCGGCTATCCGCTGCGCACGCCGTACACCGCAACCAAGTTCGCGATCGTCGGTCTGACCGAGACCTGGGCGATGGAGCTGGGTCCGGCGAACATCCGCGTCAACTGCATCCAGCCGGGATTCGTGGCCGGACCGCGGATCGACCGCGTGATCGCCGACAAGGCGGCCGCGCGCGGCATCACGGTCGAGCAGCAGACGAACGATTTCCTGGGCCGCGTGAGCCTGCGCACGTTCGTCACCATGGATGACATCGCGAACACCGCGCTCTTCCTCGCCTCGGATGCCGGCCGTCATATCTCCGGACAGGCGCTGTCGGTCTGCGGGAACGTCGAGGTGCTGGGCTGACGCTCGCGGCAATGGCCAACTCTCGCGTCCATCACTGCTGCATTTCCATCCGCCCGATGACCACGAACTGATCGCGCAACCCGCCTCCCACTCCATCGTGCACCTGATCCCCGCTTCGCTGCCCAGCCTGCGCCTCCTGGTCGCGGGCGATCTCGCCGGGGCCGAGCAGGAAACCGGCCTCGTCTTCAACGCGCGTATCTGGCCCGACGACAGCGAAATGCGCGAGGGCCTTTCGGTGCACCTGGCTGCCTGCGAGCGCGACGTGCAGGATCTGCGCTGGCGCGTTTACCTGATCGCCGGCGAGCGCAACGCGGCCGTCGGTCACGCCGGCTTCAAAGGCGGCCCCACGCGCGCCGGCGAGCTGGAGATCTACTGGTGCGTCGAGCCGCGCTGGCGCGGGCAGGGCGTCGCGAAGAAGGCGGCGGCAAGCCTGTGCGAGTCCGCGTTCGAGGATCCCGCGGTCACCACGATCACCGCGACGATCGCGCGCTCCAACATCGCCTCGCAGCATGTCGCGGCGGCGCTCGGCCTGTACAACGCGGGGGGAATCAAGCATGGCATGCCGCTCTGGCGTGTCGACCGCGGCCAGTGGCGGCCGCCGGCGCTGCGCGACGGGGAACAGTTGCCGCGCATCCTGGCGCGCGTGGAATCGCGATGAACGAATTCGAGCTGATCGCGCGCTACTTCACGCATCCCGTGCGCCGCGCGGTGCTCGGTGTGGGCGATGATTGCGCGCTGATCGCGCCGTCTGCCGGGATGCAGCTCGCGATCTCCACCGACATGCTGCTCGAAGGCCGCCATTTCCTGCCGGGCGCGGACCCCGAGGCGCTCGGCCACAAGACGCTGGCCGTCAATCTGTCCGACTGCGCCGCCGTCGGCGCCGCCCCGCGCTATGCGCTCCTGGCCGGGGCGCTGCCGGATGCCGACCCCGACTGGCTCGAGGCATTCGCGCGCGGCTTCTTCGCGCTCGCCGATCGCTTCGACGTCGAGGTGATCGGCGGCGACACGACGCGCGGTCCGCGGACCTTCTGCGTGACGATCATCGGCGAAGTGCCGGAGGGCAAGGCGCTGCTGCGCAGTGGCGCGAAGCCCGATGACGTGATCTGGGTATCCGGTGAAGTCGGCGCGGCGCGCCTCGGCCTGGCGCTGATGCGCAACGAGCTCGCGGTACCACTGCCGGACGCGCTGCGCGCCCAGGCGTTGAAGGCGATGCACCGGCCGCTGCCCCGCATCGGCCTCGGGCTCGCCTTGCGCGACATCGCATCGGCCGCCATCGACATCTCCGACGGGCTGACCGGCGATGTCGGGCACATCCTGGAGCGCTCGAACGTCGGCGCCGACATCGAGATCCTGCAGATCCCGGTGAGCGAGTGGCTGAAGGCGCGCGCCATCGATCCGCAGACCGCGGCCTGGGGACGCGAATTCGTCGTGGCGGGCGGCGACGACTACGAGCTCTGCTTCACCGCGCCGCCGGCGCTCGATGCGCAGGTGCTGGAAGCGGGCCGGCAGGCGGGCGTTCGCGTGACGCCGATCGGCCGCGTCACCGGCACCGCGGGCCTGATCGTTCGCGACGAGCATGGACGCCCGCTCGACCTGCAAGCCATTCGCGCCTTCGATCACTTCGCCGCCGATTCCGCCGCATCGGCTGCCGGCGCTGCCGCGTGAGCCCGATGCCGCCGACGGAACACAGCACGGGTATTCAGACGCGCACGCTGGGGCCGGGGCCGACGCGCGCCGGCTGGCGCTTCGTGTTCGGCCATCCCGCGCACTTCATCGCGTTCGGCTTCGGCAGCGGTCTCGCACGGTTCGCGCCGGGGACGTTCGGATCGCTGGTGGCGATCCCGCTCACCCTGTGGCTGCTTCCCGCATACGGCGACGTGGGCTTCGGCCTGATCGTGCTCGGTGCGCTGCTGCTCGGCTTCTGGGTCTGCGACATCACCGGGCGCAGGCTCGGCATCTCCGACTACGGCGGCATCGTCTGGGACGAGGTCGTCGCGATGATGCTGGTGCTGTGGCTGCTGCCATCGCTGACCTGGACGTGGATCGGCGTCGCCTTCGTGCTGTTCCGCATTTTCGACATCGTCAAGCTGCCGCCGGCGCGCTACTTCGATACGCGCTGGAAAAACGGCATCGGCGTGATGATGGACGACATCGCCGCGGCCTTCCACACGCTGATCGTCCTCGCGCTGGTGCAACGCATCACGGGCTGGCTGTGAACCTGCGGCGGCTCGAGGAGATCGCGCTCAACGCATCGGGCCCGCCGAACCCGCGCTTCTTCGATGGCTGGCTGCTGGGCTTCACGCCGGGCAAGTCGAAGCGCGTGCGCTCGGTCAATCCGTTCTTCGGCTCGTCGCTGCCCCTGGAAACGAAGTTCGATGCCTGCAAGGCGCTGTACGCGGACGCCGGGCTGCCCTGCATCATCCGCTTGACGCCGTTCGCGCAGCCGCCGGAGCTCGAGGACTGGCTCGCGGCGCAGGGCTACGAGCGCTTCGACGACACGCTCGTGATGGTGCGCTCGCTCGAGGACTGGCGCGACGAGCGGATGCGCGCGCCGCGTGCGCTGCCGGCCTCGACGCGCTGCGTCGAGCTGAACCTGTACGAGTGGACGATGGAGACGCAGGATGTCCGCGATCTGAGCGACGACCAGGTCCGCCGGCTGCTCGACCGGCAGGAGTTGCTGCACCTGGCCGGATGCGGCATGGCGATGAAGCAGCGCGGGACGCTCGTCGGGTGGGGGATGGCGCAGATCGAGGATGGCTGGGCCGGGCTTTACAACGTGGAAACGCGCGCGCAGAACCGGCGCTCGGGCCTGGCGCGGCGTCTCGTGAGCGACCTGCTGACGTGGAGCCGGCGCCACGGCGCGGCCGCCGCTTACCTGCAGGTCACCGCGCACAACGATGCGGCGATCCCGCTCTATCGGGCACTCGGCTTCGACGAAGCTTATCGCTACTGGTATCGGGCGCTGCCGGAGGATGTTGCCGATGAACGACGCTGAGACTGTCGAACTGGCCATGCAGGTGGGCGCCGCGCTGCGGCAGCGCGGTCTTCTGCTGGCCACCGCGGAATCGTGCACCGGCGGGCTGATCGCGGGCGCGATCACCGAGATCGCCGGCAGCTCCGGATGGTTCGATCGCGCAATGGTTACGTACAGCAACGAAGCGAAGGGCGAGATGCTGGGCGTCTCCGACGAGTGCCTGCGCCGGTTCGGCGCGGTCAGCGAAGAGACGGCGAAGGCGATGGCCGACGGCGCGCTCCAACGCTCGCGCGCGGACGTGGCGGTCGCCGTGACGGGCATCGCCGGTCCCGGCGGCGGGAGCGCGGACAAGCCGGTCGGAATGGTATGTTTCGGATGGGCGATTCGCGGCCGGGAGACGGGCGCCGACACCGAAACCCAGCAGTTTCCGGGCGACCGCGCCACGGTGCGGCAGATGACGGTGCGGCATGCCCTCCTCGGCATCCTGAAGCGGCTTGACTCCCGCCCGTCCGGGGGGTAGGCTATACTGTATATTCATACATGACCGGCAAACGATCGAACAAATGAGCCGTCGGCCCAATGCAGGATTGGGCGATCGGACGATTGAACGATCGGCAGGCCGCACGGACCGAAATGGACGACATCAGAAAAGGGATTGACATGGATGACAGGGGCAAAGCGCTGGCAGCCGCACTGGCGCAGATCGAAAAGCAGTTCGGCAAGGGCTCGATCATGAAGATGGGCGAGAACCAGATCGAGAACGATCTGCAGATCGTCTCCACCGGCTCGCTCGGGCTGGATATCGCGCTGGGGGTCGGCGGCCTGCCGCGCGGGCGGGTCGTCGAAATCTACGGGCCGGAATCGTCGGGCAAGACCACGCTGTGCCTGGAAGTTGTCGCCGAGGTGCAGAAACAGGGCGGGGTCGCCGCCTATATCGACGCGGAGAACGCGCTGGACCCGGTCTACGCCGGCAAGCTCGGCGTCAACGTGCCGGACCTGCTGATCTCACAGCCGGATACCGGGGAGCAGGGTCTCGAGATCGCCGACATGCTGGTGCGCTCGGGCGGCGTCGACCTGATCGTCATCGATTCGGTCGCGGCGCTGGTGCCGAAAGCCGAAATCGAAGGCGAGATGGGCGACCAGCTTCCGGGCCTGCAGGCGCGGCTGATGAGCCAGGCGCTGCGCAAGCTCACCTCGAACATCAAGCGAACGAATACCCTCGTCATCTTCATCAACCAGATCCGGATGAAGATCGGCGTGATGTTCGGCAATCCCGAAACCACCACCGGCGGCAACGCGCTGAAATTCTATGCATCTGTGCGACTCGATATCCGCCGGATCGGCTCGATCAAGCGCGGCGACGAGGTCGTCGGCAACGAGACGCGCGTGAAAGTGGTGAAGAACAAGATTGCGCCGCCGTTCCGCGAAGCGCTCTTCGACATCATGTACGGCGAGGGCGTGTCGCGCGAAGGCGAGATCATCGAGCTCGGCGTCAATCACAACATCGTCGAGAAGTCCGGCGCGTGGTATGCGTACAAGGGCGAGAAGATCGGGCAGGGCAAGGACAACACGCGTGAATATCTGCGCGAGCATCCCGAGATGGCGCAGGAGATCGAAGGGCGCATCCGTGCGGCGGTCGGGGTGGCGACGACCACGCCGGTCAAGCGCACGAATGGCAGCGGAGCAGCGGAAAGCTGATCGAAACCGGGGACAGACCCCGAAAATCGGGGACAGACCCCGAATTTCCCGGAACCGTGGACAGACCCTTGCGCGACTCGGCCTGAAGCATGCAGACCCGGCGCGGCTCCTTTGGCCAACGCGGCTCAAAGCGCGATTC
>JADMIO011130905.1_pt1 | contig 15580 bp, 7 predicted proteins | sample 8958161 | NCBI WGS metagenome assembly JADMIO01 (sample SAMN16585339, study PRJNA669376) | soil metagenome | isolation source: Crop rotation soil | place: USA: Cullars Rotation, Alabama | collected 2011
CGCGCGTCCACGCACGCGACGCGGATGCCACGGCCGTACGTCGCGGTGGGCTATCGCTGCCGGCCGACCTTCCACTCGGCACACGTATCGACCTGCGCCTGGAAATGCCACACCTGCTCGTCGATGAACCGGACGCCGTGATCGTCTGGCGCGGCACCCTGGCCTCCGTGCAGTTCGAAGTTGCGGTGCCGGCAGGAGCGCCGCTCGGCCCGACCATCGGCCGCGTCCGATTCTCAATCGCTGGTGTGCCGGCCGGGACGTTGCGCTTCCAGGTCGCCGTTGCAACGGTGGCGACTGACGACGCGCTGCGCGCCGCGGACATTGCGGTGCGGCGGTACCGCCGTGCCTTTGTCTCGTATTCGTCGCAGGACCGCGCCGAGGTGCTGCGGCGTGTGCAGGCGTTCCGGATCGCCGGCCTGTCGGTCTTTCAGGACGTCCTGGATCTGGAGCCCGGCGAGCGCTGGGAGCGGGAGTTGTATCGGGAGATCGACAACTGCGATGTCCTGCTGCTCTTCTGGTCCAGGGCGGCCGCGGCCTCACCGTGGGTCGCCAAAGAAATCGACTACGCGCTGGCGCGCAAACAGGGGCAGGACGACCGTCCACCGGACATCGCGCCGGTGCCGATCGAAGGCCCACCGGTTCCGGCGCCGCCCGAGAAGCTGCGTCACCTGCACTTCAACGATGCACTGCTGGCGCACATCGCCGCGGCCGGGCGCCAGCCGCATGATGCAACCACCGCCGACGGCTGATCCGCGGCTCCGCAATCGCGCTTGGGCGGCGAGCCGGTCTAACGCGGCTTCTGCGTCTCGGCGGCCGCTTCCGCGGCGCGGGCCGCGCTGAGGATGTTCCGCATCGCGTAGTTGCCTTCGTGGCACGCGTATTCGAACAGCGGCTGCTCGCGATCGGCGGTCAGTCGCATCGCGAACGTCCACGGGCGCACCCAGGTCTGCGCGTCGTCAACCGTCATCGACCATTCGATCACGCCGGGTGCCGTCGGCACGAACCGCTCCGTCAGCTTCATCGTGGAGGTGCCGTTCCGGTAGGCGGTGCGCGGATCGAAGTTGGTCGTCTCGACGACGAGCGTGTTGCCGTCCCAGCGGCCGCGGGCGTCGCCCATGTGCGACACGAGGCCGGTGCGCGGGGAGTTGTCGAGCGGGATGATCCGGGTCTCGTGAATCATCTCGTAGCGAATCGCGACGAGGCCGGGTGCCTGGGTGATGTCGTAGGCATTGCCGTAGATCGCCGGCATCATCGACCCGGGAAAGCCGCGCGTGATGCAGCGATCGTAAAAGCTGCGGTCCAGCCATGAATCGGCGCGACCGCCTTCCTGGACGACCTGTCCGCGACCGCCAGCGCCCGGACCGCCGCGGCCTCCGCGCGCGCCGAGGCGCTGCTGCGCGGCCGCAGTCTGCGCGGGAATATGACCGTCGGCTGGCTCGACCACCATCCACGCCCGGCTGTTCTTCGCGTTGTAATGCTCGTACCAGTGGACCGGACCGGCGCCGGTTTCGCGTCCGCCGATCGTCGCCGCGTTCGCCTCCGCCCGCTGGTTGCGATCCTTCACGAGCTCGGCGAGCTCCGAGTCATCGACATCACCGAGCTGTTTGTTGCCGATGCTGTCCGGCTTTTCGAACGGCATGCCGTTCTCGTTGACGTTCGAGTATCCGCCCTGAATGTCAGGATCGCCCCACGGCGTCTTCGCCGGAACATACGACGACTTGGTGATGACGCCCGCCGCGCCGTGCGTGTCGCGCGGCTGTGGCGCCTGCGCGCCGACGATGGTCACCGCAAGAATGACCGCCGCGATCGAAAAGCATTCCTTCATCAGCAGTACTCCCTCGGACGGGACGGAGTTTACATGACGCCTGCGTCCGCGGGCCTGTGCGCGATGAATCGCCGGGAAATTCGCACGGCGCGCTCCTCGTGCGAGAGCGGCGAGCAGCAGCCATGGATCCGGCGTACGAAAAAAAGGGCCGCTCAGAGGCGGCCCCACGAATGACGAACGACGAACTAATACCTACGAACCACGAACCACCAACCACGAACCACCAACCAGCTATTGCGCTCCCTGGCCGCACAACGCCGGCGTGACGCAGATCGACTGCAGGCTGCGGTTCTTCGGCGGCACCGGCAGACCCTTGTCGGCCATCAGCTTGCGGATCAGCGTGGCGGTTTCCGGACGTTCAACGGCTGACTGGACGCCGACGCGAACCAGGCCTTCCGAGTAATCCAGCGCCTCGAACGTCAGGCCGGCGACGGTGGCGCCGGGGATGTGCGTGTCGCGGCTGCCGCGGTCGTGCAGGTCCAGCTTCGCGCCGCGATCGACCAGCAGCTGAACGACGTCGTTGCGCCCCTTGAGCGCCGCGCCCATCAGCGCGCTGCGACCCTCGTTGTTCTGGGTGTTCGGATCGAGCCCGAGGTCGAGCAGCATCTTGACCGCCTCGAGGTTCTCCTTCGCGGAACGCTCGTAGGTGACGCCGTCCACCCAGCCGATGCCGCCGGCCGCGGTGAGCGCGCTGTCACCCGACGCGGTGCGGGCAAACGCGTCGGCGCCGTAGTCGAGGAGCAGCCGCATCACGGCGGTGTCGCTCGACTGCGCGGCGCGAATGAAGGCCGTGGCGCCGTCCTCGTAGAACCACTGCATCGTGAAGATGGTCCGCGTCAGCGTGTTGTCCTTGCAGCGCGCATCGGGATTGGCGCCCTTGTCGAGCAGCAGCTTGATGAACTCGAGCGAGTCCATGTCGGGCTTGGCCACGGGGTAGTCGCCGCCTTCGATGTTGCGGATGTCGGTGGCGAGGTAGAGCGGCGTCCAGCCGCCCTTGTTGCCGATGTTCACGTCGGCACCGCGCTCGATGAGCATCTTGGCGAGCTGCCAGTGGCGGTTGTTGACCGCGGTCAGCAGCGCCGTCCAGCCATAGTTGGTCGTCTCGTTGATGGCGGCGCCACCGTCGAGCAGCGCCTTGGCGACATCGATGTGACCCTCGCGCGCGGCGAACACCAGCGGCGTGAGACCGCCGCCACCCGAGCCGACAAGACCGGCCACCACGACTTCGCTGTCGTCGGTCGCGGCTGCCGCAGCGGCCGCGCCGGCCGCGTTGGCTCCGGGCTGTCCTGCTGCGGGCTGCGCTGCGCCCTGGCCACGCCCGGCATTACCGCCGCGCCGTCCGCCCGCCGCCGGCGCAGTACCAGCCTGGGCAGTGTTTGCGCCACCGGCAGCGGCGTTCGCGCCAGCCGGCGCACCGGTCGCAGCCGGCGCCGCGTTGCCGGCCTGCGGCGTGCTGCCATCGTTGGCGCCGGCCCCGCCAGCGCGGGCACGGGTCGGGGTGAACGCGTTGCGGGCTGCGCCGAGGTCGATGCCGTTCTGGTATTCCCACTCGAGCTGTTCTTCGTAGGTCCGTCCGGCGGCGAGGGCGCGTTCACGGCGCTTCTGCGCTTCCTCGACGGCGCGCGTGTTGACGCGCGGCGCCAGGTAGTTGCGCGGCAGACCCGCCGGGCCCGCCTTTGCCGCCGGGCTGGCGCCCGCCTTGAGCAGCAGGCGCACCGCTTCCGTATGACCCTCGGCCGCTGCCCACATCAGCGCCGTCGTGCCGCGGAGATTCTCCTTGGCGTTCACGTCGACACCCGCTTCGATGAGCGTTGCCAGCGTCTTCGGCTCGCCGTTGCGGGCGGCGAGCATCACCAGCGTTTCGCCGTTGGCCGCCGTCTGCTTCGGATTGGCTCCGGCCTTGAGCAACTGGCCGAGGATGGCGCTGTCGCCGTAGATCGCCGCCATCTGGAGCGGCGTGACGCCTTCACGATTCGCGGTGTCGACCTTGGCGCCAGCCCGGAGCAGCGTTTCCACGAGGGCCGCGTCCTGATGATGGACGGCCCAGTGCAGGGCGGTGCTGCCGTCGACCTGCGTCGCATTCACATCGGCTTTCGCGGTGATGAGCTTCTTCACCGCCGCCACGTCATCACGCGCGGCAGCATCGGCTACGTCCGTCTTGCCGGCGGCGCCGAGAGCTATCGCCGCGGCCAGGCACAGCACAGCCGTCGTAGGTATTAAAGCTTTCAGGTGCATGTAGATAGAGTACCCGAAACAGCGCAGAAAAAAAGGGGCCGCCCGAAGGCGGCCCCTGTTAAATTTCCGTTCGAATCGCTGAAACGGCGGTCTAGAAATTGACCGTGAAGTTGAAGCGGACGAAGCGCGGGTTGTAGATGCCGGTCGGCGTCGCCCACCCGGCGGGCCGCGGCGAGTTGTCCGTGCCGTACACGTACGTCGTGTTGTAGCCCGTCGCGTAGTTCGTGTTCAGCAGGTTGTTGATGTCGATGCCGACGTCCGTCCGCGTCCGGCCGAAGCGGAGCACCTTGGCGACGCGCATGTCGATCTGCGTCCGACGGTTGTCCGCGTAGATCCGGTTGACGTTGTCATCGAGCGCGATGTTGGTCGTGCCGGTGGCCGTCGCGCCGACCGGGAGATGACCGAGCGCCGCCGCGATGACGGAGTTCGGCACCTGCCACGTCGCGGTGATCTGCGACGGCGGCTGCGAGCGGACGACACCGCTGACCAGCACGTCGACCTTCGGGATCGTGTAGCTGGCCAGACCGCGGACGGTGGTCTGCCACGGCTCTTCGTTGCGGCAGCCGCGCGGGTTCGGACCGTTTTCGGTGCCGAGCGTGGCGTTGGTCACCTGGTTGTACAGGGTGGCCGTGGCGCACGTGTCGACCAGACCGCGGCCGGTCTGCGAACCGAGCTGCGTCGTGATGCCGTTCTTGAACCGCGCGTTGAGCGTGATTTCGAAACCGTCCCACACGCTCTTCCGCTCGTCACCGAAGAACGACTCGCGGCGCAGAATCGTCTGCGTGCCGAGCGCGTTCGCCGCCGCCGTCGGCACGAACACCTGCACCGGATAGCCGCCGCCGTTGGCGAGCCGCGGATCCTGCGGCGCCGTCAACGTGTAGCTCTCGTACGCGGTGCCGACATTGCGGTTCAGGTCGTCGGTCACGAAGAAGCCGTAGAACGACCGGTGCGTGAAGCTGAAGTCAGCCGACACGCGCGGGATGACCTGCTGCTGCACGGTGATGGTCGACTGGTAGTCGCCCGGACGGACGCCCGCGCCGAACACACCCCAGCCTTTGAGCACGTCCGGATCGACGATCGTCGCCGCACCGGCGCTGCCGAAGTTGCGGCTGTTGCCGGTGACCGCGGCGCACTCGCCGTTGAGATCCGGATTCAGGAGGTTGCAATCGACAACGAGGTTGCCGTTGCTGTCCGTCCAGCCGCGGTTCGTGACGCTACGAACGATCGTCGCGCCCGGGTTGGTCGACGTGTACGGTGAGTCGTTCGCGGCGTACGCCAGGTAGCGGCCCCAGTTGTACTTGACCGCCGTCTTGCCGGTGCCAAACACGTCCCACGCGACACCAAGGCGCGGCGTCAGGTCGTTGTAGGCATTGACGCCGGGCGTCTGCTGAATCGTGATCGGCTGCGGGTTCAGGAACGACGACTTGCCGAACGTGCCGTTACCCTCGACCGGCGCGAAGCTCGAGGCGTGGTCATACCGCAGTGCGCCCTGGACCGTCACGCGCTTGTGCGTCCAGGTGTCCTGGACGAAGAAGCCGTGCGTCTTGGTGATCGTGCGGCGGCCCATCTCCGGCAGGTAGTAGCTGACCGCGTTCGGCACGCCGCGATTGAAGCGGTAGCCAAGCTGCGTCGCGTTCGCGAAGTCGTCGTCCTGCAGGTCGAGACGACGGAACTGGTAGCCAATCTTCGCGTTGTGCGCACCGGTCACGTACGACACCGAGGCGGTGCCGTCGTCAGTCTTGCCAGTCGCCGGACCCCAGCTCTCGACGGCGCGATAACGATAGTTCGCGACCGGCGCGTACTGGATGCCCGTTGCCGGGTTGAGCGCGTTCGACTGCTCGGTCACCGGGATCAGCGTGGTGATGCCGTCCGGCGGCGGGAAGCCGAAGATCGGCTGATAGCGGAAGAACTGAATGCCGGCGTCGAACAGCAGCTTGTTGCTGTGCGCCATCGTCCAGGTGCCCTGGTTGATGTAGAAGGGCGCGTCGAAGTAGCCGCGGCCGGCCGTCGACGTCGCTTCCGGCGACATCTGGGTCGGCGCCGCGGTGTTGCCGAGGCCGATCCAGTCGGCGCCGCGCTTGTGGCAGCCCTCGCCGTCGAGGGTCAGCGGCGTGCCTTCGCAGCGGTGCTGGTACTCCGAGTAGTAACGGACGCGGCTCTTGCCGAACTGACCGGTCAGGCGGCCGATGTACATCTGCCGATCCTGCACGAGCCGCGTGCCGACCGACGGATCCGGCGCCCAGTCCCAGCGCGCCGGATTGCCGGCGTTGGCGTTGGCGACGAGGCCTTCCTGCGCCGTCTGGGTGTCGAGGTTGCGATAGCTGCCGTAGAACCAGAGGCGGTCCTTCATGATCGGACCGCCGAGCGAGGCGTTCCAGTCATAAGCGCTGATGATGCCCGGCGCCTGCTTGAGGGCCGGGTTGAGCGCCGTCAGGTCGCTGGTCAGGTTGTTCGCGCTCGACCACTTGCCGGCGGTGCTGTAGAAGCCGCTGCCGGTCAGTTTGTTGCCGCCCGACTTCGGGACGATGTTCATGATCGGGCCGCCGATATCACTCTCACCAAGACCGCCGCCGACGGTAATGGCCACTTCTTCGACGTTGACCGTGTCGTAGACGACGGAGGCGAAGCCGCCGCTGCGCGCCGCTGTCAGCGGGAAGCCGTTGATCGCATAGCGGCCTTCGCCAGCGACGCTACCGGAGTTAATCGTGCTCGAACGGGCATTGAACGCCGTCATCGTCGGCGACAACGCGGCGCCGGTGGTGTCGGCCACGTTGATGCCGGGGGTGGCGTTGAGCAGGGCGCCGGCGGCGCGCGTTGCGGGAATCGTCGATACGACCTGCTGATCGAGGACGATTTCACGCTTCGTGCTCTGGACATCGACCACCGGCGTCTCGCCGGTGACGGTGATCGTTTCTTCGAGACCACCGACCTTCATCTCGACGGGGATGGTGATGGTCTGCGATCCGGAGAGCTGCACGGCGTCGCGCTTCACGGTCGTGAAGCCGGGCAGGGTGAACGTCAGGCTGTAGGTACCAGGAACGAGGTCAATGATGCGGTACTGGCCCGTTTCGTCGGTGACGGCGGTACGGGTTTTCTCGATGAGCGCAGGGCTCGAGGCTTCGACGGTGACACCGGGCAGCACGGCGCCCGAGTTGTCCTTGACCGTGCCGGTCAGCGTCGCCTGGGCGAACGCCGAACCGGGTATGAGGAGTACGGCGAGCAACAACAAACACTTCGCGGACATTCGCATGTAGCGGGTTCTCCTTCAAGTTCCCGACGCGGTACCGTCAGGCGTCGAGGCCCGCCGATACGCAGCCGTCAAGCGTACAGCAAAAGATCGACGTTGGGAATAACTTCGCCATACGAAATTCCGGCTAAACGTGGGTAGGGGAACGGCTTGCGCCGCCGGCACGGGCAATGCCTATTGGGCGGGGCCCAGCTCTGCGGGTTGTGGAGAACCCCGTGGAATCGCGGTTCGCGCCGCGTGCCAGATGCCGCTGGGCGGAGTGGGCTGGTTACGCGGTTTTGTTGACCGGAAGGCGAGTGCCGGCCGCCGTGGGGTGACCCACGACGGCCAGCGCAGGGCGGACTTAGAAATCCCAGCGGGCGCCGAACTTGATGATGCGACCCTGCAGCACACTCGTCGGCAAGAGCCACGCGCCGCCGTTCGCCCCCGAGTAGGCGGACGTTTCGCTGAGCACCGCGTCGGAGTTCAGGGCGTTGTAGATGTCGAAGTTGAGGTCGACGGTCGACTTCGCGCCAAGCTTCACGATTTTGCTGAGCCGGAGATCGAGCTGGTTCAACCGGTCGCCGTACTTACTTCCGAGCAGGAACGGTGTCCCGACGCCGCCGGGAAGGGCCAGCGGGAACGCCGGCTGCATCGCCAGCACCGACTTGTTGCCGGCGACGGTCGCCGGACGGCCCAGCGCGGAGGTGATTTGCGCCTGGGTATACAGGATGGACGCCTGGCGTACCGGTCCGGGCAGGCTCTGGAGGTTGCCGCTGATGCGGATGCGCTGCCACGGCAGCGTATACGACGCGAGCAGCTTGGCCTGGGGAGCCCAGCCGCTCTGGAAGTCGCACAACTGGAGCGGGCTGAGCGTTGTAGAGAACATCTCCGGCAACGTCGTCACCATGTCGCAGTCGTTGAACGACGTCCTGCCGAACGTGACGCCGCCGGTCGCGGACACCCCGCCTGCCAGCCTTGACGTGCCCGTGAGATCGAACCCGTTCCAGTGCTGAATCATCTTTCCGTAGTTCGACGCGAACGTGTTGTAGTTGGACACGCTCAAGCCGGATGCACCGCTCTTGAGCACCGGGTTCACGTCGTAGTAGCTCAGCGCCTGGCCGGACGTGGTCAGCCGCGCATCCGTCGGCACCGTCAGGTTGTACCGCGTGTAATCGTCCGCGGTCGTGGCCGTGTTGTCGGTCACGAGGAAATTGCCAAAGATGCGGCGGTAATACGTCAGGCCGACCGAGAGGCGCGGCATGAGCTGGTGCTGGATGCCGGCCGAGAACTCCCAGTTCCAGGGCCGCTTGTTCCAGCCATTGAGTGTCGCCGGGTCCTGGCGGGTGAGCGGAATCGCGCTGCCGAACGTGGGCGTCAGCCAGGCGCTGCACTCGCCGTTGGCCGCCGGATTCAGCAGGTTGCAATCGGGGATGTTGTTGCGATTCGTGTCGGTCACATTGATCGCCGTGCTCGTGGCGAACGCCGAGCCGGGATTCAGTGACGCCGCGGTCGCGATCGTCTCGCCGGACACACCGCGCGCCGCCGACACTTTGAGCGCCGTCTTACCCGTGCCGAACAGGTCGTAGGCGGCGCCGAGCCGCGGGTTGATGTCCTTCCAGTTGACGACGTCGGCGCCAGGAATCGTCTGGACCGCACGGTTCGGCAGATACTGCGTCGGGCCGATGGTCGTCGGATCGTACGATTCCTTCTGCAGGTCGAACCGCACCGCGCCGGTCAGCGTCAGGCGCTTTACGTTCCATCGATCCTGCGCGTAGAGCCCGGTGTCGTAGTCCATGTTGGACTTGTAGACGCCCGGCGGCGCGAAGATCGTCACCTGATTCAACTGGTACCCGAGGGTGCGCGCTTGAATGAGCGACGACAATCCGAGCCACTGGTTCTGGCGGGAACCCGACTGCAGATCCGTCCCCAGCTTGATGGTGTGCGAGCCGGTGACGTAATTCGCGGCGGCGCGGTAGGCGACCATGCGCATCGGATTGTCCGACGCCAGCGTCGGGTTCAGCGGACCATAGGTCAGCGGCGCGATCACCGTGCCATCGGCGAGCGTCGTGCCCTGCTCGATGACACGCACCGCGTGGCCGTCACGGTTATCGGCAAACGGCTCGGGCTTCCAGTAATCGGAGCTGTCCTGGAAATTGAACCCGCCTTCGAAGATCAGCCGGTTGGTCGCCGTGTAGGTCGTGGAGGCCTGATAGATGCGCCCGGGCCAGGTAATCTGGACGTTCGCTTCGGGCGCCGTGGCCGCGGTGACCCCGGGGAAGTACGGCCACCATTTGCGCTGGACGATGGCGATGCCGCTCACGCGCAGGTTCTTGGTGACCGCGGCCGTGATGCGCCCCGTGTTGTCCCACAGATACTGCGGGTTGTAGCCCTGCTGCGACGTCGCGACCCAAGCCAGGTTTCCGAACGTCGGCAGAGGATTGGCGCTGAAGAAGCTGCCGGCGGCGTATGTCGAGTTGGTCTGGTATCGCTCGGTGACGTAGAACCAGAGGCGATCCCTGACGATCGGGCCGCCGATCGATCCATTGATATCGAACAGTTTGCGCAGCGTGGCGGTGGCCCTCAGGCCCAGCGCCTGCAGTCGCGGTGTGAGGTTGCTGGTCTGCAAACCGGGTCCCGATCCGTTGGCGAGGATCGTCCCCGAGAACGTGTTGCCGCCGGAGCGCGGGATCGAGTTGCTGGTGACGCCGAGCGACACCGCGTCGCCACCCTGTCCTGACAGCTGCACGTCGACTTCGTCGTAGAGCAGCGGCGACAGCGTCTGCTGCGTGCGGCTGCCGCCCATCATGTTGCCGACGCGCAGGCCGTCCAGCATCTGGACTTCGTCGCTGCCGGCGCCGCCATGCGTGCTGAGCTGCGCCCCAACCGGGGAGCCCGACGACCCACCGACATCCTGGCCGCCGCTGATGAACACGCCGGGCATCATCGCCGCAAGCTGATACATCGTCCCGCCGTTCGGGATCGCCTTGATGATGTCCGGTGTCACCGCGCGATTGGTGATGGTGCCCTGCACGTCGACGAGCGGCGACTCGCCGGTCACCGTGATGGTCTCCGCCACCTCGCCGACCTTCATGTCGGCATTGATGGTCGCCGTGAAATTCGCGAGGATGTCGACACCGTCACGCTTCACGGTTGCGAAGCCGGGAAGCGTGAACGTCACACTGTAGGTCCCGACTGGAAGGCTGATGATCGCGTACGCGCCCGCACCGTCGGTCGTGGCGCTGCGGACCCGCTCGATGAGTGCCGGACTGGTAACTTCCACCGACACTCCCGGCAACACGGCGCCGGAAGCGTCCTTGACGGTGCCGGCGATGGTGCCCAACGTTTGCGCGGATGCAGACGCGGCCACGCCGAGCACGAAGAACACGAGCAGGCCTCGTATGAACTGTCGCATGGTCTCTCCGGTTTGGCTGTACAGATTGGGAACGGTGGCGAAGCCTTACACGGTCGGGCGTTCATCGTCAACAAGACAAGGTGTGACGCTGGCCGAGTAGAATCCCGCCCCATGCCTCACCGCCGCGACTTCCTCCGCTTCCTTGCCGCCAGCCCGTTGCTCGCTCTTGCACCCTCCGTCGCCGAGGCGCTGCAGCAGGGCGATCTCGAGCAGGCCGCCTACGCGCTCGATGTATTCGACTTCGAGGCCGCCGCGCAGAAGATCGTGCCCCCCGCGCACTGGGGCTATCTGATGAGCGGCGTCGACGGCGAAGCGACGTTGCGCGCCAACCGCGAGGGCTACAACCGGTATCAGCTGAAGACGCGCCGGTTCGTGGACGTGACCCGGGTCGACCTGTCGATCGAGCTGTTTGGCGTCCGCTACAACTCGCCGGTCATCCTCTCGCCGATCGGCAGTTCGGGCGCGTTTCATCCCGACGGGGAGGCCGGCACCGCTCGCGCCGCGAAGACGAAGAACGCATTGCAGATCATGTCCACGCAGTCTTCGGTGCCGGTCGAGGCAGTGGTCAAGGCACGCGGCGGCCCGATCTGGTATCAGCTGTACACGACCAACAAGTTCGACATCACGACCCAGCTCGTGAAGCGTGCCGAAGCCGCCGGCTGCACCGCGGTGGCCGTGACCGTCGATACGCCAGCCGGCCGCAACACCGAAACGGCCACTCGCCTGGCGCGCACCGACACCCGCACCTGCGCGGCGTGTCACGACGACGCGACGGGGAATCGGATGAACCCGCGTGGCGGGGGAGGCACGAATACCAAGCCGATGTTCTCCGGCCTCAACATGCAGGGTGTCGGGCTGACGTCGCCGTCGCTGACCTGGGACTTCATCGCCCAGTTGAAGGGCGTGACGAAGATGAAGGTGCTGCTCAAAGGCATCGAGTCCGGCGAGGACGCGGCGCTTGCCGTGGACCGCGGCGCCGACGGGATCATCGTCTCCAATCACGGCGGACGCGCCACCGAGACCGGCCGCGGCACGATCGAGTCGCTTCCCGAAGTCGTGCAGGCGGTGCGTGGACGCGTGCCGGTGATCGTCGATGGCGGCGTGCGGCGGGGGACCGACGTCTACAAGGCGCTGGCGCTGGGCGCGAATGCGGTCGGCGTCGGCAGACCGCACATCTGGGGGTTGGCGACGTTCGGCCAGCAGGGCGTCGAGCGCGTGCTCGACATCCTGAACAACGAGCTGCGGCTGGCGATGGTCGGCTGCGGCGCGACGGCAGTGAAGGGGATTACGCCCGCGACGATTATTGACGCGGGCGGTAGAGGATAGCCGGGGACCGGTTGCCGGTTGCCGGGACCCCGGTTTCCCGGAGCCCGGCCCCCGCCCCCCGTCTATTTCGTTTCCTTCGGCTCGTTCCCGATGTAGTGCTGCGCGTCCTTGTCGATGCAGACGAACTCGATCAGCTGCGTATCGGGCGACAGGCGATAGCGCACGGTCGCCGAGAACGGTTTCGTATACGCCTTCGGGTCGTCGATCGTGACGATGTTCTCGAGCGTGCCGAATGAGGTGCGGCGGAACCGCTCCGTAATCTTGCCGCTGTTGGTCAGCGGACTGCCGCGCACGTCGAGCCAGCCATCGTCCATGAACCCGGTGGTTTCGACGACCAGCGTGTCGCCGTCCCAGCGGCCAACGGAATAGCCGTTCCACCACGGATCCGGGTCCTTCACCGGCGCCCAGCCGTCGAGCAGCACCTCGCGCACCGTCGTCCCCGATCCCTCGTAGATGAACACCACCTCTTTGGGGGTCTGGATGATCTTGCGCGGGTACGGGTGCGACGTCATCTGCATCAGCCCCATCGGCAGGCAGTGCGCGTCGGGATTGTCCTTGCTGTTGTCGGCCATCCGCTTCTTCACGAGATCGGCCGCCCACGGCTGGTAGGGCGCGCCGCCTTCGATCTGCGCGCCGATGTTGCCGAACACGTTGGCGTTGGGATTGGCGCCACCGCGCCCGCCACCACCGCCGCCACCGCCCGGTCCGTTTGCCGCGCCACCGCGTGCGCCCTGACCCGCGGGGGCCGCGGGAGGCAGCGCTCCCGCCTGGCCGCTCGGCACGTCGGCGGCGGCGCCGCGACCGGCGGGACGCGGCGGCGGCGCCATTTCCCACACGCCGGATAGATCCGGCTTGCCGTCGGCGGTGCGCGGCGCCGGGGCATTCAGATCCGGCTTGCCGTCGGCGGTCGTCGGCGTGCCTGATGGCACATGCTTGGCCCACTGCGCCCCGGCCGGCAGCGCCGGCAGCAACAAGGCGAGTACGTAGAGGCCGGTCTTCAGACCGGCCTTCACTCCGGCCCTCATCGAACGCGTCATCAACATCGATTTGCTCATCGCGGCCTCAGCGCGCAGCTGTCTGCGCGAGTGTGGTCGGCTCGATCTTCAACAGCGCCGAATCGTTCTCTTCGGTCAGCACATAGAGGTTGCCATCGGGACCCTGCCGCACGTCGCGAATCCGCTGATGCAGATCGCGCAGCAGCGCTTCCTCGCGCAGCAGATCCCACTTCTCGTTGAACACCAGACGCTTCAACTGGCCGGTCGGCGAGAACTCGCCTTCGCGCAGGCCGCCGACGAACAGGTTGCGCTTCCAGTTCGGGAACTTGTCGCCGGTGTAGAACGCGGTGCCGGACGGCGAAATCGCCGGCGTCCAGAACCAGATCGGTTCTTCGAATCCCTTGGCGGCGTGATCCGAATTGAAGCGCGGCCCGAGATAATTGCGGCCGTAACTGACCAGCGGCCAGCCGTAGTTCCTGCCGGACTTGACGATGTTCAACTCGTCGCCGCCGTTGGGGCCGATCTCGGTGACCCACAGCTCGCGGGTCTGCGGGTTGACGTCCATGCCGAGCACGTTGCGGAATCCGATCGCGAACACCGGCGCCTTCGCCGTCTTGTCTTTCGCGAATGGATTGTCCGCCGGCACCGAGCCATCATCCTTGAGGCGGATGATCTTGCCGGCGTAGTCGTTCTTGTGCTGCGCCCGCATGATGCTCGCGTCAGGACCTTCACCTGGTGCGCCGATCGACATGTACAGCATGCCGTCGCCGCCGAATGCGATCCGGCTCACCTCGGTGTCGACGTCGTCGGAGAGGAAGATCTCCTTGATGTCGGTGAGGGTGGTCCCGTTCCAGGTGCCGCGACCGAGCGCCGAACTCGCCAGGTTGTTGCCGATCGGCTTGTGATACGCGAAGTAGACCCAGTGGTTCTGCGCGAAGTTCGGGTGCAGCGCCAGGTCCATCAGGCCGGCTTCGGTGCCGCGATAGATCATCGTCGGCATGCCGGCGATTTCCTTCGGGTCGAGCACGCCGTTGCGGATGACGCGCAGCTTGCCAAACCGCTCGGTCACCAGGATCGCCCCATCCGGCAGCAACGCGAACGCGTAGGGATGAGAGATGCCGCGGGCGACCACCGACACCTTGATGTCCGCTTCCGTCGTCCGGTAGGTCCAGGGGCCGGCGCCGAGCGGCGGCGTCGGCAGCGGCCGCGGCCCGGGCGAAATCGTGCCACGCAGGTCGCGGACGGTGGGATATGGATACGTTTTCTGCGCCGGCGCCTGCGCCAGCACCGCCGCGGCGGTGCCGGCGACGGCCATCGCCGCCATCAATTTCTTCATGGATTAGACCTCCCGGGGTGGCGGTAACTATATAGCCCAGTCCATGTATACTGCGACGGTTCAACGGCTTGACAGCCGCCTGCAGCGCAGCGTAAGGCGCCCGTCGACCGAGAGCATACCGTCTTACACACCGAACCAACCCGGGGTGCACGCCTGCGGTGCACAGAAAACCTGACCGGGGTCTTCAGCAGCACTCGTGAACGTCGAACCCGTCGACCTCCCGCATGGCGCGGGCAGCGTAGAGGAAGGAACGTCAGAGGTGTTATGCGCACGATAGTCAGGACTCTGGTTCTCGTCGTGATAGCTGCGATGCTCCCTCGTGCCGCGTCGGCACAGGTCGCGCTCGCCGGTACCGTCAAGGACGCGTCCGGAGCCGTGCTCCCCGGCGTGACCGTCGAAGCGTCGAGCCCCGCCCTGATCGAAAAGGTCCGCACCGCGACGACCGATTCGTCGGGCAACTATCGGATCGAAAGCCTGCAGCCGGGCACCTATACCCTCACGTTCGGGCTGGCCGGTTTCTCCACCGTCAAGCGCGACAACGTCGTGCTGTCGGGCAGCGGCGTCGTCAAGATCGACGCCGACCTCCGGGTCGGTGGTCTCCAGGAAACGATCACGGTGACCGGCGAGACGCCGGTCGTCGACGTGCAGAGCACCCGGCGCGAGGTGACGCTCGACAACGAGACGATGCGGAACCTGCCGAGCGTGCGCAGCTACAGCTACCTGCTGAACACGGTGCCCGGGCTGCAGTCGAACATCACCGACGTCAACACCGGCCCGGTGTTCGCCATCTTCCCGGTGCACGGCGGCCGCGGCGTCGAATCGCGGCTCACCGTCGAGGGCATGAACATCAGCAACCCGCCGGGCGGCAACCAGCCGCCGAACTACACGGCCGACATCGGCAACGCGGCCGAAGTGTCGGTGACCACGTCGGGCGGTCTTGGCGAGGCCGAGACGGCCGGCGTGCAGATGAACATCGTGCCGAAGCAGGGCGGCAACAGCCTGTCCGGGCTGGTGGCGTTGTCAGGCTTCTCCAAGGGGATGCAGTCGAACAACTACACCGACGAGCTGAAGGCGAAAGGCGCCGGCGCGCCGAACCCGACCTACCACGTGTACGACTTCAACGCCGCCGTCGGCGGGCCGATCATCAAGGACAGGCTCTGGTACTACATGAGCGTCCGCGAACCTTTCCAGCACATTGGGATCCTAAGCTTAGAATTCCACG
>JADMIO010785107.1_pt1 | contig 15579 bp, 16 predicted proteins | sample 8958161 | NCBI WGS metagenome assembly JADMIO01 (sample SAMN16585339, study PRJNA669376) | soil metagenome | isolation source: Crop rotation soil | place: USA: Cullars Rotation, Alabama | collected 2011
CGCCGTAGCGAGCGAGCGGCTTGCGACCCTGGCGCCGGACCGTTACCCCATCTACGCACCCCGCTCTATGCGGCTGCGCTTGCCCCATCGTCACGCCGCCCGCGGCCTGACTTCGCGCTCGATCCGCCAGCGAAGCTTTCGATCGGCCGCTTCCAGATCGTGGCGGGCCTGCAGGTTGATCCAGAAATCCGGCGTGGTGCCGAAATAGCGCGCGAGGCGGAAGGCCGTGTCGGCCGTGATGCCGCGGCGGCCGAGCACGATGTCGTTAACCCGCGACCGCGGCACCTTGATGGCCTGCGCCAGCGTATAAACGCTGATCTTCATCGGCTGCAGAAAGTCATCGCGCAGGATTTCACCCGGATGAACGAGCGGCAACCGCTTGCCCGTGGCGACTTCGGAGAAGTCGACCCGGCCCGCATCCAAATCGTCGCGCTTGATGCTCATCGCCTCATCCTCTGTGATTGCATTAGCATGCAGGGCGGGTTTGCCGAAGGGCGTAACCCGCCATCCCAACACGTCGGAAATGCTGCGATGGTGGGTTTCGGCGCTGTGCGCCTAACCCACCCTACGAGTTGCAAACTTGCGCAGTAACCTGCGTCGCCGTGGAGACTTATCGGGCCACCCGTGATCGGCTAGGCTTGCTTAAAAGAGCTAGCGGAAAGATCGCATGAAGCCCAGGACGCAGGCCGCGCTGTTGCTCCTGCTCGCCGCGTTCGCGGTATCGCCGGCGCCTGCCCAGGACTATCCGGCAAAATCCATCCGCATCATCGTGCCGCTCGCGGCCGGCGGCCTTGCCGACATGTTGGCGCGGGTAGTCGCCCAGCGCCTCGGCGAAGACTCGGGCCAGAACGTCGTGGTGGAGAACCGCCCCGGCGGCGCCGGCGCCATCGGCATGGAAGCGGCGGTGCGCTCGGCGCCCGACGGCTACACGCTGTTCCTCGGCGGACAGGGTGCGAATGCCACGCTACCGCATTTGACCAAGCTCACCTTCGATCCCGGCAAGGACCTGGTGGCGATCGTCCAGATCGCGGTTTTCCCAAACCTGCTGGTGGTTCATCCCGCCGTGCCGGCAAGGACGGCGAAAGAGCTCGTCGATTACGCCAAGGGGAATTCGGGCACGATCAGTTACGCGTCGCAGGGCAATGGCAGCTCCGGCCATCTCGTCGGCGAGCAGTTCAAGCAGGTCGCCGGCATCGAGATGGTGCACGTGCCCTACCGCGGCGCGGCGCCGGCGGTGCAGGACCTGGTCGCTGGTCATGTCCAGGTGATGTTCGACAGCGTCACGTTGCAGATGCCTCAGATCAGCGCCGGCACGACGCGGGCGCTCGCGGTCATGTCGCCGCAACGGGCGCACTCGCTGCCCGACGTGCCGACCATGAGCGAGGCCGGCTATCCGCAGATGCAAGGCGGCACCTGGTTCGGCTTGTTCGCGCCCACCGGAACGCCGCGTTCGGCCATCGACTGGCTCAATGGGGAAACCCGCAAGGCGTTCGCGACCGGCGACGTGCGCCAGCGGCTGCTCTCACAGGGGACGCTGCTGCCGCTCGGCACGCCGGAGGAGTTCGCCGCGCACGTTGCCGCCGACCGCGCGAAATGGGGCGACGTCATCCGCAAGGCGAATATCCGGCTTGAATAGCGTCGCCGCCATTGCGCAGCCTGGCAATTTTGAATTAGCTATCGCGCACGGACCGGTGGCGTGGGTTGGAGATTGCGAATGGATGCGAAGACCGAACCAGCAAAAGCTGCTCTGCACGGGGCGGCCGTGATCGACGCCATCAAGGCCAGCGGGGTGGAATATGTTCTCGCCGTGCCCGACATCCACACCAGCAAGGGCCTCTTGTTCCCGATCGCGGACGATCCCAAGCTCCGCCTCGTCCGCGTCTGCAAGGAGGACGAATGCGTCGGCATCGCCTCCGGCCTGCACTATTCAGACAAGCGCGCGCTCATCCTGATCCAATACACGGGCTTCCTGGATTCACTCAATGCCATCCGCGCGGTTGCGGTCGAGTACAAGCAGCCGATCTGCATGATGGTGGGCCTGCTCGGCCACGACGGCGAGTGCCCGCCGGCGCAATCGAGCAAGTATGGCGTACGCATCATCGAGCCGATCTGCGAAGCCATGGGCATCCCGCATTGCGTCATCAACCAGGATTCGGACGTGGCCATGATCAAGCCCGCGATCGACAAGGCCTACAAGGATTCGTTCCCCGTCGCGATGCTCATTGGCCGGAGGCCGCTTGTGTCATGATGAAACGCGAAGACTGCTTCAAGGCGCTCGCCCGCCACATCACCGACGAGATCGTGGTCGCGACCTACAGCTCCGCCGCCGAGTGGCATGACATGAACCCGCGCGCGCTGAATTACTTTTCGATGGGTGCGATGGGGCTCGCGTCATCGCATGCGCTGGGTCTGGCGCTCGCCAATCCAAACCGGCGCATCGTCGTGCTCGACGGCGACGGCAGTCTTTTGATGAATCTCGGCAGCCTCGTCACCATCGGCGCGCAGCAGCCGAAGAACCTTGTCCATTTCGTCAGCAAGAACGGCTGCTACGAGGCCAACGGCGGCCACCAGATTCCGAACAAGGAGGTCGACTTCTCCGGCATCGCCAAGTCGTCCGGCTATGCGCACACCTACGATTTCTCCGATCTGAAATCGTTCGAGCAGCAGGTCGGCCACGTGCTGACGCAGAGCGGCCCGGTGTTCGGCACGCTGCATGTGGAGCGTTCGCGTCCGCTCACCTACGACTATCCGATGCTCTACGCCGCCGAAAAGCGCCGCGCGCTCAAGGCCGAGCTGCAGAAGGCTTAACTTTCCGACCGCGATTATCGTCAGTGCAAAAGGCTACTGCACCACCGGCTTGCCGGCGTCGGGGATCGCGAGCCGATAGCCGATGCCGAGCTCGGTCAGGAGGATCGTGGGCTGGGTCGGGTCTTGCTCGATCTTCTGCCGCAGCTTGCGCACGAAGATTCGCAGATAGTGGGTGTCGTTGGCGTGCGGGGAGCCCCAGACCTCCTTGAGCAGGTATTGGTGGGTCACGACGTTGCCGGCGTGCTGAGCGAGGATTTGCAGCAGCTTGTATTCCTTTGGCGTCAGGATCACGCGCGAGCCGTTGAGGGTGACGATGCGCGCGGCGAGGTCGATGGTGAGCGGCCCGGCCCGCACCTGCGGCTCGTTGGTCGAGGCGCGCGCCTGCCGGCGCATCGCGGCGTGCGCGCGCGCGAGCAACTCGGCCATGCCGAACGGCTTGACGACGTAATCGTCCGCGCCGCTCTGCAGCAGGCGCACTTTCTCGGCCTCGTTCGAGCGCACCGACAGCACGATCAGCGGCACGGTTGACCAGGACCGCAGCCGCTCGAGCACCTCGCCGCCGTCCATGTCCGGCAAGCCGAGATCGAGAATGACGAGATCGGGCTGCTTGAGCGTCACCGTCTTGAGCGCGTCCGTCCCGGTTTCGGCGTCTTGCACGACGAACCCGTCTAGTTCGAGCCCTGCACGCAGGAAGCGGCGGATTTGCACTTCATCGTCGATCACAAGGACAACAGGGGCAGGTTCACTCATCGGGAGCAGCCTCGGGTTGGCGAGAATCGGGAGTGTACGGCAGATAGATCGAAACGGTGGTCCCCTGGTCTGCGCCGGCGCTCACGGCCTGGAGACGGCCGCCATTGGCCGCCACAAAGGCTTTGGCAATCCACAGTCCCAGCCCGGAACCGGATTTGCTGGCCGCCAGCCGGGGGCCGCGGAAAAACCGTTCGCCAAGCTGCGACTTCTCCTCGGCCGTGATGCCGGCGCCGCGATCCGCGACCGCCAACACCACGTCGTGGCCGTTGCGTTTCGCGGACACGTTGATGGTCGAGCCTGCGGGCGAATATTTCGCGGCGTTGTCGACGATCTGCACGAAGGCCTGCTGGACCAGCACGGGATCGACATAGATGAACGGCAGATTCGAGTCCATATCGAGCGCAACCGTATGGCCCTCGAGGTGCCGCCGCCGCCGCTCCAGCGCGGAATTGACGATGTCGACCGGCTCGATCCACTCCATCTGCGGCTTGACCTGTTGGCTGCTGATGCGGGTCGCATCCAGGAGGTTCTGGATGTCGTTGTTGAGGCGCTCCGCCTCGTCGCGCACCACGCCGGCAAGCGACCGCAGGCGTTCGTTCTGCTCGATGGTCGGGGACCTGCGCAAGACCGTGGCGGCGCCGAGGATCGCCGAAAGCGGCGTGCGTAGCTCGTGCGACACCGAGCCGATCAGCGCCTCACGCAGAAGCTCGGTCTCCGAGCGCATCTTCGCATCGTTGATCGCGCGCGCGACGTCGAGGCGTTCGAGAGTCGCGGCTGCGTCGGACAACGCGTCGTCGACGCGCTGGCGGATGTCGGAGACCGCGCTTTCGCGCACGGTGCCCAGATCGATGGCGATCACGCCGAAGTCCGGCGTCCGCTGCGAGACCCGGCGGACGAGCCAGACGTTGCCGGTGGTGTCGGTGACGGTGGTGGCAAGCGGCGTGCGCCGCTGCATGTCGGCCGCGGCCAGACGAACGACTTCAGGCACCGCTTCGTCCCCAGCCTCATTGTTCTCGTCGCTGCCGGTGCGAAGTAGCACCACCCTGCGCTCGACCAGGCTGGCGAGATGCTCTTCAATCGCGCGGTAGATTTCCTCCGCCGACGGCGCTGCCGCCAGTCGGCGCGAGAAGGCGTAGAGATCGCTCATCTCCTTTTCGCGTTTGCGTGCGATCTCGGTCTGTTTCTTCATCGAATTGGCGAGATGGCTGGTCACCAGCGCCACGATCATGAACAAAACAAGATTGAGGATCTCGAACGGCCGCGTGAGGAAGTAGCTGTAATAAGGCGAGTAGAAGAGATAGCCGGACCACAGCACGCCGGCCGCGGCGGCGACCAGCGCGGGGACGAGGCCGAGGTGCCATCCGGCCAGCAGGACCGGGACGAGGAAGATGACCGAGCCTCGGCGGATTTCGAGGTATCGAACCAGAAAAAAAGCCACGACCGTGGTCGCGCCGACCATCAGCAAAGCGATCAGGATGCCGCGCAACTCGCGTCGAACCCGGCCAAGTTGGACTTTTGAGAGCCGTGCAGAGGTCATGGTGCAGGGTGCGATAGTCTACGAATCGAAAGGATAATACGGCCGCGGGGCCGCGGACACCCCCGATGAGCCCGAAGCGATTTCCTGTCCCTACCGCCGGCCGCCCCTAAACACAAGTCGAGTCAAAGGCTTATGAAGCGGCATCATTAATCCCGTCGGGGCCGCGATGTCTTCAGGTTAAGGCGCGCTTGAGCTGACGCGCGGGAATGGATCGCGCGGCGGTCCCTTGTCTAAATGCAGACGTGCAATAGGCTTGCGCCATACCGTCGATCCGGAGCCAGTCAATGTCCGATAGCGCGCGAACGAGAACCGTCCGCGAGCCGAAGCTGCTGCTGCCGTTCTTGCTGCCCTTCTACGCCATCGTCGTTCCGTTGGCCTGGCCGTTGGCGCGGCTGGCGTGCGGATTTCATCTCACCGTTCACGGCTGGGGCAAGATCATGCGTGGCGGCACGGTCACCGGCTGGTCGCTCACCTTCGGCATTTTCCTGACCTTCATCGAATTCGTGGGCGGCATCTGCATCACGATCGGGCTGTTCACGCGCTTCTTCGCCGCGGCGGGCGATCGAGATGGCGTATCTCACGTTCGTCCAATACTGGCCGAAGGGTTATGGCTGGCGGACCGACGGCTATGAATATGTGATGATGTGGGGGATGCTGTCGTTTGCGATCGCGCTGCGTGGCGGCGGCAACTATTCGCTCGACCGCGTGATCGGGCGCGAACTCTAGCGCATGTCCAGGAAAAGCGTCGACCGGCTTTCCGACAAGGACATGCACAAAGCCAAGAATTCAGGGGATCGTCCCATGCAAATGACCGCGCCAAGACAAGCACCCATCATCGCCGCCCTTTGGCTCGCTTGCGCCCCGCTCCCCGTCCATGCCCAGGACAGTTTCTACCAGGGCAAGCAGATCCGCCTGATCGTCGGATACAATGTCGCCAACGACTATGACGTCGGTGGGCGGCTGCTGGCAAAATATCTGCCGAAACATATTCCCGGCCGGCCGACCGTCATCGTCCAGAACATGCCGCAGGGACAGAGCATCGCGTCCGCCAATTTCCTCTACGCGCAGGCGCCGAACGATGGAACGGTGATCGGCAGCTTCTCGCGTAACATCCCCAACCAGGCGCTTCTCGGCCAAGCCAATGTCACGGCCGATCCGCGACGTTTCATCTGGCTCGGCGCCACATCCTTTCCGGCGCGAATCTGCGTAGCGGCCGCACGAGCACGGGTGCAGACGCTCGCCGATCTTTTCAACCATGAGCTGATCGTGGGAAGTTTTGGCGCGGGCTCGTCCAACAGCATCATCCCGACCGTTCTCAACCACGTGCTCCACACTAAATTCCGCATCATCGAAGGTTACAAGGGCACACAGGATGTCGTGCTCGCCGTCGAGCGCGGTGAGGTCGACGGCAGCTGCGCGTCGCTTGGTCAGTACCGCAGCTTCGATAATCTATTCCGCGCCGGCACGCTGCGTCCGATCCTGCGTGCGGAAGAGGTTCCGATTCCCGAATTCCCCGACGTCCCATCGGCCTACGACTATGCCAAGACCGAGCAGCAGCGCCAGTTCATGCGCTTTGTGTTTGCCAGCGTGGAATTCGGGCGGCCCTATGCATTTCCGCCCGGTACACCGCACGACCGCGTCGACATGATGCGCCGCGCGATCGCCGAGACGGTGAAGGACCCGGAGTTGGTCGCCGAAGCCGAGAAGATGAAGCTCGACATGAGCTACCGTCCGCCAGAACATCTCGAGCGGCTCGTCGCCAAGCTCTATGAGACCCCGCCGGACGTGATCGAGGCGGTCAAGAAGCTCATCCCGGCGGTGCAATAGGCGTTCTACATTAGAATGCACCGAAGGTAGTTGTTGCTCCCTCTCTGGCGGGAGACAGCCTGCGCTGTTCCGCCGATGACCACGCCATGTTATGTTCCCAACGATAAAGAGCGGTAGGCTCGTAATTTCCAAAGGGTTGAAAGCCACGAGGGATCGATGAAACAACACCATGTCCAAGCCGCCTCCATACTGTCAGCGCTGGCTCTGTGGTCACTCCAGCCTGCCAACGCACAGATCGTCGTCTACAACGCTCAGCACGCTTCGTTGACTCAGGCATGGTCGGACGGGTTCACCAAGGAGAGCGGGGTCAAAATCACAATTCGTAAGGGCAGCGATACCGAGTTGGGCAACCAGATCGTCCAGGAAGGAGCTGCGTCACCGGCTGACGTATTTCTGACCGAGAACTCGCCGGCGATGGCCCTTGTGCATACCGCGGGACTGTTTTCAGTATTGCCGTCGGCGACGCTTGACCTCGTCCCTGACAACTATCGTCCGAAGGACGGGCGCTGGACGGGGATCGCGGCGCGCACAACTGTGTTCGTCTACAACAAGAGCAGACTGAGCGCCGACAAGCTGCCGAAATCGCTGCTTGATCTGGCTGACGCGGCCTGGAACGGCCGCTGGGCTGCATCACCCTCCGGCGCCGACTTCCAGGCGATCGTCAGCGCATTGCTTGAGTTGAAAGGGGAGCAGGCGACGTTGGCATGGCTCAAGGCCATGAAGACGAATGCGAAGATTTATCGCGGCAACGTCACGGTCATGAAAGCGGTCAACGCCGGAGAAGTCGATGGCGGAGTGATCTATCAGTATTACTATTTCGGCGATCAGGCGAAGACAGGCGAGAACAGCAACAATGTCGCCTTGCATTATTTCCGCAACAAGGACCCGGGTGCGTTCGTCAGCATCTCGGGCGGCGGCGTTCTCGCTTCGAGCAAGCATCAGAAGGAGGCGCAGGCTTTTGTGACCTGGATCGTCGGAAAGGGCGGTCAGGATATCTTGCGAACCGGCGATTCCTATGAATATGCGGTCGCGAAAGGCGCGCAGTCCAATCCCAAGCTCGAGCCGCTGGCAAAGCTTGATGCGCCGGTTGTCGCGCCCGATAAGCTCAACAGCAAGAAGGTCACCGAGCTAATGAGTGCGGCAGGCCTGCTATAACAAGGGCTGCTACGATCGGAGCTTAGGTCCGGAGACGGCTGGCGCATTGCCGCCGGCCGTTCTCTTGGCGGCGCTCGATGGACGCCATTCACGGTGGGCAAGCCTGCGACAATGACGCTTGCGGCTCGAATAGCAACCTCCCGCCTTGCTCAGCCTACGCGACGAAGTGTTTCTCCTATTTATTTAGGCGCGACCGCATTCGCGGTTGTGGTCTCGCTTATTGCGACCCTGCCTTTGGGTTTCATTATCTGGGTTGCCTACCAGACCGGATTCGATACCGCTTACGCGCTCATTGTTCGGCCTCGAATGGGAGAGCTCGTCGTCAACACCTTGATGCTGGAAGCCTTCTCCTTGCCGTTGTCGATTGTGCTCGCAGTATCATTCGCATGGCTCGTCGAGCGCACGGACCTTCCAGGGAGGCACGTGTGGAGCTGGCTGGCCGTGACGCCACTCGCGATACCTTCGTTCGTGCACAGCTATGCATGGATGAGCACAGCTCCCTCCTGGCATGGGCTCTGGCCCGCCGTGTTCATTTCGGTGTTGGCGTATTTTCCATTCCTCTACCTGCCAGTGGCTGCGCAACTGCGTCGGCTCGACCCTGCGATCGAGGACGTAGCGGCCGCGCTCGGCCATACACCGACAAGCATTTTCTTCCGGGTCGTGCTGCCGCAACTTCGCCTAGCGATTTGTGGCGGCTCGTTGCTGATTGGATTGCACCTGCTGGCAGAGTACGGCCTTTACGCGATGGTCCGGTTCGATACGCTCACCACCGCCATCCTCGATCAGTTCCAGTCCTCGTATAACGGACCAGCGGCGAATATGACGGCTGGTGTCCTGGTGGTCGGATGTCTGTTCCTGCTTGGGCTGGAAGCCCTCGTTCGTGGGACGGAGCGCTATGCTCGCGTCGGTTCGGGCGCTCCGCGAATGCGGGTCCGCAGCCGCTTAGGGTCATGGAAAATCGCCTGCGCCCTGTTCCTGCTTGTCGTGATGGCGCTCGCGGTCGGGGTGCCGATCGTGACGCTTGGGCGTTGGCTCGGCATTGGCGGCCTTGCGGTCTGGCTCCACGGCAACATCGGATTCGCGCTTGTCGAAACCCTCCTCTTTGCAGTGGCCGGAGGAATCATCACCACGGTGGTGGTTGCGCCGATGGCGTGGCTTTCAATCCGCTCACCCGGACGTCTGTCTCGCTTCCTGGAAACATGCCATTACTACAGTGGTTCCTTGCCCGGGGTTGTGGTCGCATTGGCGCTTGTCACCGTCACGGTCCGTATTGCGCTGCCGCTCTATCAAACAGTGGCGACAGTGCTGGTCGCTTACGTGCTGCTGTTTCTGCCGAGAGCGCTAGTCGGGCTCCGCTCCAGCATCGCGCAGGCCCCCGTCGAGCTCGAATTTGCGGCGATGGCGCTCGGACGTATGCCCTATCGGGCGGTGTGGGAGATCACGTGCCGCCTCGCTGCGCCCGGCGCTGCGGCGAGCATGGCGCTGGTGGCGCTCGGTATCACGACGGAACTCACGGCCACGCTGATGCTGGCCCCAAACGGCACGCGCACGCTCGCAACGGAGTTCTGGTCTCTGTCGAGCGAGCTCGACTATTCGGCGGCGGCGCCTTATGCGCTCGCCATGGTCTTCTTATCATTTCCTTTGACCATGCTTCTCCACACGCAATCGAAACGCGTGATCGGACAATGACCTTCCTGACGTTAAGTGGAGTTAGCAAGCGATACGGACATGTCATCGCGCTCGACAACGTCGATCTTGCGGTCCCCGAGCGGAGCAAGGCCGCAATCGTCGGGCCGTCGGGCTCAGGCAAGACAACGTTGCTTCGACTTGTGGCGGGTTTCGAGGCTCCTGATTCGGGCTGCGTCATTGTGGGCGGTGAGACCCTCGCCGATCATTCGAAATTCATCCCGCCACACCGCCGCAACGTCGGAATTGTTGCCCAGGAAGGAGCCTTGTTTCCTCATTTGAGCGTGTCTGAAAACATTGCGTTCGGTCTGGATGGTCACCCCCAGTCACAATCGCGCATCGTCGCGTTGATGGACATGGTAGAGCTTGGCAGGGGCACCATCGACCGCCGCCCGCACGAACTGTCAGGCGGGCAGCAGCAGCGCGTCGCGCTCGCCCGCGCGTTGGCGCGCCAGCCTAGGCTGATGCTGCTCGATGAGCCGTTCTCGGCTCTTGATGCCGGCTTGCGCGAATCCACGCGCCGCTCCGTCGGGCGCGTGCTGGGGGATGCCGGTGTTACCACCATTCTCATCACGCATGATCAGGTCGAGGCGCTCAGCTTTGCCGACCAGGTCGCGGTCCTGCGGGGAGGGCGCCTCATCCAATCAGGGCCGCCCAGGGAGGTGTATCTGCGTCCCAGGGATCGTGAGACCGCGCTCTTTCTTGGCGATGCAGTCTTGCTGCCGGCCCTGGTCTCCAACGGTTCTGCTGATTGTGCGCTCGGCCGCATCCCCACGGCTGCGTCCAGCGAATCTGAACGAGCCGAAATCATGCTCCGGCCAGAACAACTTCGGTTGTTGCCCGTAGCTTCAGTGCCCGGTTCTGACGTCTGCCGAGGGCTGGTCACATCGGTTGAGTTCGGAGGAACCTTTTGCAGGGTGACCGTCAAAATTACCAAGGCGTTCTCGGCTGATCAGGCGCGGCCTCCTTGGGGTGATGGTCAAGATCTTTCTATAATTATTTCGACGGGGAATGCTCCCGACCAAGGGACTGAAGTCGCCATCACAGTCGCAGGGCAGGCGCACGTGCTTCCACTTAAGATCGCGTCCACCTGATCATGACGCTCCCGCGCGGTGCAGGCGATCAACTTCCGTCTCCGGCAACGATGAGCCCGAGGACGCAAAAGGAGAGAGCGCAAGCGCCGGCTGCTAGCCCCTTGCGAGGCTAACGTAGCGGGCGCGATTGGCTTGCCGCGGCTTCCCTGGCATGATCCTCGGCGGCTCCGGGAGATTGGCATGCACCTGACCAGATTGCCTGTCGCGTGCGTGCTTGCCGGTGCGGTTGCCGCCGGTGCGCAGGCGCAGTCGCCGGAGGATTTCTACCGAGGCAGGCAGGTCCGCCTGATCGTCGGCCATCCAGTCGGTAACGATCATGACGTGGGCGGCCGCCTGCTCGCCAAGCACCTTACCAAGCACATCCCCGGTCACCCGACCGTCATCGTCCAGAACATGACAGCGGCTGCAAGCGTCGCGGCGGCCAATTACGTGTTCAACCAGGCGCCGCGCGATGGGAGCGTGTTCGGCACGTTCTCGCGCAATTTTCCGACCCAGGCGCTGATGGGACTGCCCAATATCGAGGCCGACCCACGGCGCATGCAATGGCTCGGGGCCACGTCGTTCCCCGCCCGGGTCTGCACGGCGTGGCATACCGCGCAGGTGAAGACCGCGGACAATCTCTTTACGCACGAACTGATCGTCGGCGGCTCCGGTGCCTCATCGGCGCTCAGCATCGTGCCGACCGTGATTAATCACGTGCTCGGAACGAAATTTCGCGTGATCGAAGGCTACAAGGCGGCGCAGAGCGTCCTCATCGCCATCGAGCGCGGCGAGCTGCAGGGCGTCTGCGCCTCCTACAGCCAGTTTCGCAGCTTCGACCGGCTGTTCCGCGAGGGCAAGCTTCGCATCCTGTTCCGCGCCGAGGAGGCCGCCATAGCGGAGCTGCCGGAGGTGCCGAGCATCTACGACCAGGCAAAGACCGAGGACCAGCGCCGGCTCATGCGGTTCGTGTTTTCGGCTGTGGAGTTCGGCCGGCCCTACGTGTTCCCGCCCGACGTGCCAAAGGAGCGCGTCGCCGTCATGCGCAAGGCCATCGCCGACGCCGCGCGCGACCCTGACCTTCTTGCCGAGGCCGAGAAGATGAAGCTCGATATGGCCTATCGTCCGCCGGTGCATCTGGAGCGGCTGATCGCACAGCTTTACGAGACGCCGCCGGCCATGATCGACGTCGTGAAGAAACTCGTGCCGAACCTGGACTGACGCAGAGACGAAAGACAACAGCAAAGCTTGGGAGGAGATTATCATGACAAGCATCAGACGCCAGATCGCCTGTGCCGCGCTTGCTGCCACGGTGGCCGTTGGCATCACCGCGGCGAACGCCGGCTCGCTCGGCGGACCGCTGGAGCTTGCCGACGAAGGCAGCTTCTTCATTGGCGGGCAGATGGTCCGCTCCGAGCATCCCGGCACGCCCGGTGTCGGCGGCGGCGGGACGGGCTCGATCATGATCAATCAGATGTATGTGCAATTCCGCATCCCGAAATCCGTGACCGCGCCGCCGATCGTGATGGTGCACGGCTCCGGCCACACCGGCGTCACCTACGAGACGACGCCGGACGGACGCGAAGGCTGGGCCACCTATTTCGCGCGCAAGGGCTTCCCGGTCTATGTGGTCGACCATGCCGGCCGCGGCCGCTCCGGCTTCGATCCGACGCCGCTCAACCGCGCGCGCGGCCAGAACGACGCCAAGGCGGTTCCCGACATCCCGCTCACCACGCGCGAGCGCGCCTGGGGCTCGTTCCGGCTCGGGCCCAGCTATCCGAACTTCCATGCCGGCTCGCAATTCCCTGCCGATGCGCTCGACCAGTATTTCTCGCAACTCGTGCCGAACGCGGAAATGACGCTCGAGGGTGGCGGCAAGAACACGGTCTCCGCGCTCGCCGCGCTATTGGACAGGATCGGCCCGGCGATCGTGCTGGTGCATTCGCAATCGGGCGCCTACGGCCTCGAGCTCGTGCGCCTGCGCGCCGACAAGATGCGCGCCTTCGTCGACGTCGAAGGCAACTGCGGCCCGCTCAGCGCCGAGGATGTGAAAAGGCATTTTGCGAAGGTGCCGATGCTGGCGGTGTTCGGCGACAACAGCGTGGGCGCCTCCGGCCCCAACGGCGACGAGCGGCGCAACTCCTGCACGACGACCACAGGCGCCATCCGCACGGCCGGCGGGTCCGCCAAGTTCATCCTGCTGCCCGAGCTCGGCATCAAGGGCAACTCGCACATGATGATGCTCGACAAGAACAACCTGCAGATCGCCGACCTGGTCATCGGCTGGCTCGGCGAGGTTGCCAAGAAATGAGGTCGACCCCAGGGAATAAATGAGGTCGTTCCCGGGGAGTGAGGCCGCGTCCGGAAGACGACCGGTCCGGGAAATAAGCGCGATCCTGCGGCTTGTGCGCCGCCGCTCTTGTTTCGTTAACCTTGCTTGGCTACATACCGCCAGCCGGCAGGGCGTTCGCGCCCTGCGCCATCGTGGAGAGGTGGCAGAGTGGTCGATCGCGCCGCACTCGAAATGCGGAGTACCTGCAAGGGTACCGGGGGTTCGAATCCCTCCCTCTCCGCCATACGGAATTGATATCGATAGACTATTTTTAATTTCCGTTAATCAACCCCCGGGGCAGCACCCCCATGGGCGACGCTCCCAAGTTGGCGTGACAAAGCGGGCTGATACTTCGCGCTTTGCACTTCCGCAGTCGTGGGCTGCCGCCATTAGGTTCTAATTACTCGACTATCAATCCGCTTCATGCCAACGCGACTTGCCTCAAGCTGACGCCAATCACCCGGCGTGACGTTGGCGACATTTCCTGCTCTCATAACGCGAGCATGAACCCCTTCAGGGGTTTTGGGAATCGTCCGAATGAATCAGACCCCTAGGGGAAACCCGCAGAGGAGGTGTTGATGTCAACACAGGCACTCAAACAGGATTTCTATTTGAGGGCGATCCGTCACGCGGCCCTTCGCCTTCAAAATCAAAGGGAATCGTATTTTTCAATGTCGAATTCGGCCATTTGGCCCTGGAAAAAGAAGGAATATCAAATACGTGCTGACACTGCGGCTGAAATTCAAAAGTCATTTGATGAATGGCATAATTTTCTCGAAGGTAGAGGCGAAAACGAAATATTCACACCATGGTATGATCGCGATCTTCCACAATCACGGATTAAGGGGACGGTAACGGGATTCTCTTCGGCTGACGGTTGGGGCTGGATTGTGCCTCAAGGCGGAGGCTCGGGCGTTCATGTTCACATATCCGCCGTAGAGCGAGCGGGTCTCAGCACACTCAACAAGGGCCAGACGATCGAATATGAAGTCGTCGGAAAAGTTAGAGGCCAGAACGAACAGTGGGAGGCAGACAAGCTAAAAGAGCTTTAGCGTTTTCACTTCGGTCTGCCGCCACCTCGCCCTTGTCGCTATTTCGGACGCAGAGCGCACCTGGGGTGCAGGGCGCCGCCATTTAATGAGTACACGGCCTAGCGCACTTCTGGGCTATCGGCCAGATGCCCCGCCTTTCTAAGCCCAGGAAGACGACGGGAAGGTAACTGTTCCCTTGTGCGAATCGCAGCGGGCTACCATTTTTACGTGCAGTCAATGATTTGGGAGGGGAGAATGCCCGATGTGAACGGCGTTCTTAGTACGTCTGAGAAACAGAAGATTGCTGATTGGCTTCAGAACAAGAAGAGTTATGGCATCGAATGTCCGTGTTGCCACAGCAAGCAGTGGAGCGTCGCAGAGCATGTCGTCGCTCCGAGCCTCACGAACGCAGCGGGCATTGGTTTGGGTGCCTATCTTATCCGCAGGCAATGGTGATTTCCGAATGCGGCTACACGATGTACTTGAACCTCGTTGTGATTGGAATCATTCCGCGAGCATAGCCATGTCGGATCGCTGATTGGTCATGCGCAACAATCCAGAGCATCTTCTCTTTCTTGGTGCGGGTGCCAGCTACGGTTCGGAGACGGACAAGTCGCTTGTGCCGCCATTGTCAGTGAACTTAATTGATGACCTTCTGAAGTTCGACGCCAGCACTTGGCGACAGGTGCCAGATAACATAGCTAAGGTCTATCGTTCAGATTTCGAAGCCGGGATGCTTGAACTCGCGGCGACGCATCCTCATGCTCTTACACCAGTGCAGAGGTCGATGGGCGCATTCTTCTATCGTTTTGGCCCCTCGCCGACCAGTCTATACGTCAAGCTGGCCAAGAGAATTAAATCAAGCGGCTGGAGCGGAGCAATCGGGACACTGAACTACGACCGGATGCTCCTGCTTGCAATGAACGGTCAACCGTTCAGACTTGTAAAGTCGGACGGTGACCCCGCCGGATGAAGTTGGCCTAGATCATCCATGGCCGGGGCTATTCTCGGCGATCTTGCCGACTGGGCAAATTTGGATTCAAGGGCGGCCGGGGATTGACCCAAATCAAAATGGGCGTCGTCCTTAGGATCGGCCGTTCGACAAGCGGGGCAGGCATGCGTCGCTCTTGCGCTGATCGCTTGCGGGGGGCCGCCTGCCGCTCCCACACGCAATAAGTTCCCATCTCAGGGTCGTCAAACAGACTCTTCATGTCTCTTCATGTCTGGTCTCCATTAGCTTAGCTTAGACTAGGAATTAAACCTAGCGAAGCCTAGCCCCGAGACCCTTCGTATCAAACCTGCCTGGCAATGGGATCGAACCTATACTTTCCAGCACAGTGGGATCCGAAGCTTGGAATTCACGTGACTTGAAGTCGCGGC
>JADMIO011281689.1_pt1 | contig 15576 bp, 10 predicted proteins | sample 8958161 | NCBI WGS metagenome assembly JADMIO01 (sample SAMN16585339, study PRJNA669376) | soil metagenome | isolation source: Crop rotation soil | place: USA: Cullars Rotation, Alabama | collected 2011
GCCACCGCCACCACCGCCGCCAGTCTCGCGCTGCACCGCGCGCTGCTGGACGATCGGCCGCGCGATCTTGCGCTGAACGCCGCCCCAGCCGCCGGCCGGTGCGTTGGCCGACAGGAGATCCATCGCCGACTCGCCGGCCACCACGCGATCGGCGACCGCGTCGGCGTGCTGCTCGTACGCGTCGCCGGCCGCGCCGACGCCGCCGTAGAGGTTCACGCCCTGCGCCTGCTGCACGACGTGCGCGGCCTCGTGCGCGGCGGTGTGCAGGTCGGGCGCGCGCGAGAACGCGACGTGATCGCCGGTCGCATACGCGGTCGCGCCCATCGCGCTCGACGCCTCCGCGGCCGGGCCGCCGACGTGCGCCTTGATGCCGGACACGTCGTGCGCGTCGCCGAACGAGCGCTGGATCGCGTCGGCGTGCGGCAACGACGTCGACGGTCCCTGGATGCCGCGCTCGGCCGCCGCGTGGACGCGGTCGTTGCCCTCGAGGTGCATGCCGAACGGATCCTCGTGCATCTGCACGATCGTCGCGGTGCTGGTCGCGGGCGCGGGCTCGGCCGCCGCCGCGGGCGAGGCCTTGCGCTGCACCGCGCCGCTCAGCGTCCGCTTGCCGGGCTCGCCGCCCGCCGTTCCGCCGGCGCTCGCCTCACCGCCCCCGTGTCGGGACTCCAGCTCGTGGCTCATGCCCATAGTACGGCACGGCAGGCCGCTTCCTGCCATCCCACCAGCGGGGTGGATCAGGCCTTGCCGGGCAGGTCCGCGCGCTCGCCAGCCTCGGTCCAGCCCGACTCGTAGGCGAGCTGGAGGGCCTCGCGCATCGAGGCCGGGTCGATGCGCAGGAGCGAGCCGCCGGTGCCGGTCGCGTGCAGCAGCAGCTCGGCGGTGCCGCGCCGGTCGCCCATCCGCCGAAGCTCGTTCACGGCCGAGCGTCGGTGCTCGGCGGCGAGGTCCTTCTTGCCCAGGCGCTCGTACGCGCCGGCGAGCAGCGACTGCGCGCGCGCGGCGCCGACCCGCGCCGCGACCCGCTGCGCTTGCAGCAGCGCGACCTCGGCGAGCTCGGCGGCGCGGCGGTGATCGCCGTCGGCGGCCGCGAGCTGCGCGAGCTTGATGACGACCTGCCAGAGGTGCGCGGGCGCGCGCCGGCTGCGGGCGCCGTCGCCGAGCGTGATGAGGTCGATGGCCTCCTCGAGCTCGCGGGTCGCCTCGAGGCTCTTGCCGACGCGGATGAGCACGGTCGCGAGATCGACGTACGCGTCGGCGATGAGGTTGCCGTCGCCGCTCGCGATCGCGGCGCCGATCGCCTTCTCGAGGTACGGCACCGCGGCGGTGACGAGCGAGCTCTCGGCGGCGGCGAGGTGACCTGACGTGCGCAGCAGCAGCGCGGTCAGCCGCGGATCGAGGTCGCCCCAGCTCTCGGCCTCGGTGAGCACGCCGCGCGCGAGGTTGAGCCGATCGCTGGCGCGCAGCGCGTCGGCGAGGCGGATCGAGATCGCGATCATCGCCGTCGGCGGCAGCTCGCCCGCCGCGACCGACGCGCGCGCGTTGATGAGGGCGCGCTGGTAGAGCGCGGCCGCGCCCGCGTCGTCGAGCTGCCGCGAGTACTCGTCGCCGGCGTCGGCGAGCAGCCGCGACGCCGCGGCGCGGTGGCCGGCCGCGTCGTGGTGGTGGCCGATCACGGCCGCCGAGCGCGAGCCGTCGGCGACGACCTCGACGGCGATCGCGTGCAGCTCGCGGCGCACGTGGGCCGGGGTCGCGTCGTAGACGACGTCGCGGACCAGCACGCTCGCGAAGCCGAGCACGTCGCTGTCGACCTGCAGGATGCCGCGCTCGACCGGCGCGCGCACCGCGCGATCGATGCCGGCGCCGAGGCCCGACGCGCGCGCGGCGTCGGCGCGCGCCGCCTCGCGGCCGAACACGGCCACCGCCTGACACGCGACGAGGCTGTCGCGGTCGAGCAGCGCGAGGCGCGCGGCGATGAGGTCCGCGAGCGCGGGCGGCGCGAGCCCGGGATCGCCGCCCTCGGCGATGAAGCGCAGCAGGTGATCGAGGTGCGCCGGCGATCCGCCGGTGGCCTGCGCGAGCTGCGCCGCGGTCGGCGCGGCCGGCAGGCCGGTCTGCTGCACGTGCGCGGCGAGCGCGGCGACCTCGCTGCCGTCGAGCGGTCCGAGCTCGAGCCGCAGGAGGCGCGCGCCCCAGCCGATCGCCTTGATGCGATCGATCGTCGCGACGATGCGGACGTCGCCGTGGGTCCGCGAGCACAGCTCGCGCAGCACGTCGAGCGAGATGTCGTCGTACGCCTCGACGTCCTCGAACACGACCGCGGTCGGCCCGCGCAGCGACTCGGCGATGAGCACGCGCACCGCCGCCGCGACGAGCTCGCGCCGCCGCACGGCCGTCTCGAGATCGGCCAGCTCCGACGGGTGGCCGAACAGCTCGGCGAGCCCGGGCAGATCGCGGTCGGCGAGGCCGTGATCGAGCGCGGCCAGATCGAGGTCCTCGCGCGCGCACACCGGCGCGAGCTCGAGGATCGTGGCGACGACGGCGCGCACCGGATAGAGCGGCGACGCGAGCCCGGTCGGATCGGCGCCGGCCTGATAGATCGTGAGCCCCGCCGCCTCCGACAGGTGCGCGTACGCGGCCTTCACGACCGCGCTGCGCCCGTGGCCGAGATCGCCGATGACGAGCATGCCCGGCGCGTCGGCGCCGCCGTTCAGGTAGCGCGCGACCGCGGCGACGGCGTTGTCGCGGCCGACGAGCGGCAGCGGCCACAGCCCGGTGGCCTCGACGCCCGGCAGCGGCGCGGCGGCGGTGACCGGCGCCGTCACCTCGCGCTGCTGTCCGCATTCCGGACAGAAGCGGAACGGCTTCAGCGAGCGCGCGCCGCACGACATGCACACGACCTCGGGCACCGCGGTCGGGCCCGGCTTGCGGCCGCGCTGCACCGCCTCGACGGCGGCGCGCATCTCGGCGGCGGTCGCGAACCGCTCGGCCGCGCGCTTCGACAGCCCGCGCACGACGAGCTCGTCGACCTCCGGCGAGATGTCGGCCCGCCGCAGGCTCGGCGCCGGCGGCGACAGCTTGAGCTGCCGCGTGAGGATCTCGACCGCGGTGCCGCCGACGAACGGCGTCTCGCCGACGAGCAGCTCGTACATGCACACCGCGACCGCGTACAGATCGCTCGCGAAGCCGGGCGGCGCGCCGGCGATCAGCTCGGGCGCCATGTACTCGGGCGTGCCGCACACGTTGCGCTCGTCGCCGTGGACCGGCGCGGTCACCAGGCGCGCGATGCCGAAGTCGACGACCTTCACCTGATCGATGCCGGTGCGGCGCGGCTCGACGACGATGTTGTCGCACTTGATGTCCGCGTGGATGACGCCGGCGAGGTGCGCCTCCTCGAGGCCGGACAGCGTCTGCGCGATGATGTCGAGCACGCGCGCGACCGGCAGCGGCTTCTGCCGCGCGAGCAGGTACGTGAGCGTCGGCCCGCGCAGGTGCTCCATCACGAGGTAGAGCAGGCCGTCGGGCGTCTGGCCGTAGTCGATGATCGAGACCGTGTTCGGATGGTTCAGGCGCGAGGCCGCGAGCGCCTCGTCCTGGAACCGCTTCACGAGCCGCGCGTCGGCGGCGAGGTCCTCGCGCAGGATCTTGATGGCGACGGTGCGGCCGAGCGCGATCTGATCGGCCTTGTAGACGGCGCCCGAGCCGCCGATGCCGATGCACGAGCGCAGGCGGAACTTGTCGTCGAGGATGCGGCCGACCATGCGCTGCGCGCGCGCGAGGTCGTCGATCAGCTCGCCGCTCCCGATCGCGGCCGCGGTGGCCGTGCCGTCCCGCCCCGCGTCCGTCACGCCTTCTCCAGCACCACCGCGATCCCCTGGCCGACGCCGATGCACATGCTCGCGAGCGCGCGGCGGCCGTGGCCGGCGGCGAGCTCGTGGGCCAGCGTCAAGGCCAGGCGCGCGCCCGACGCTCCGAGCGGATGGCCGAGCGCGATCGCGCCGCCGTTCACGTTCACGCGCTCGGGATCGAGGCCGAGCTGCTCGACGCACGGCAGCGCCTGCGCCGCGAACGCCTCGTTGAGCTCGGCGACGTCGATGTCGGCCGCGCGCAGCCCCGCCTTCGCGAGCGCCTTCTGCGACGCCGGCACCGGCCCGAGGCCCATCAGGCTCGGCGGCACGCCCGCGACGGCCGACGTCACGTAGCGCGCCATCGGCGTGAGGCCCAGCTCCTTCATCGCGGCCTCGCTCGCGACGAGCAGCGCGGCGGCGCCGTCGTTCAGGCCCGACGCGTTGCCGGCCGTCACGGTGCCGTCCTTCGCGAACGCCGGCTTCAGCTTCGCGAGGCTCTCGTACGTCGTCTCCGGGCGCAGGTGCTCGTCGGCGTCGACGACGATCGGCTTGCCGCTCTTGCGGTCGGTGCCGGTCGTGATCGCGACGATCTCGCGCGCGAGCCGGCCCGACGCCTGCGCCGCGGCGGCGCGCTGCTGCGAGCGCAGCGCGAACCGATCCTGCGCCTCGCGGGCGACGTTGCACTGCCGCGCGACGCGCTCGGCGGTCTCGCCCATCGCGAGCGTCTCGTGCATCTGCTCCATGCGCGGGTTCACGAACCGCCAGCCGAGCGTCGTGTCGTGCATCGTCTGCGGCCCGCGCGGGAACGCCTCGGTGGCCTTCGCCATCACGAGCGGCGCGCGGGACATCTGCTCGACGCCGCCCGCGATCACGAGCTCGGCCTCGCCGGTGGCCACGAGGCGCGCGGCGTCGGCGACCGCCTGCAGCCCCGAGCCGCACAGCCGGTTGACCGTGACGCCGGGGACGCCGACCGGCAGCCTGGCGAGCAGCGCGGCCATGCGCGCGACGTTGCGGTTGTCCTCGCCGGCCTGGTTCGCGCAACCGGCGATCACGTCGTCGATGCGATCGGCGGGCACGCCGGTCTTCTCGACGAGCGCGGCGATCACCGCGGCGAGCAGGTCGTCGGCGCGCACGCCCGACAGCCCGCCGCCGTAACGACCGAATGGCGAACGGACCCCGGCGATGACGTACGCGGCGCGCATCGGCACGGAACCATACGCCAAAAAGTTGGTCGAGCGCGAGGCCGCTCGTACGGTCGGACTCATGAGGCCCGACCGTGACGAGCGGGGCCGCGAGCGAAGCGAGCTCGCAGGCCGCACCCGCGAGGAAGCGGACCGAGCGCGCCGCCGGCGCGCGTGGAGGCCCGGAGGATGACGATGATGGCCGGACCTCCCGCAGTCGCCGCCCGCGAGCTCTCGTGGTTCGCGATCCGCCAGCCCGCGATCATCCGGTTCCTCGAGCGCCGCCTCTGGGCGCCCGACGGCGACGCCTTCGCGCTCGCGCTCGACGCGGCGTGCCGGCTGCACGACGCGCTCACCGTCGAGCAGGGCCTCGAGCCGGCGCGGGTCACCGACATGCTCCTGCGCGAGGGCTACGAGCTGACGCCGCCCGACTCGCTCGAGCAGTGGGTCGAGGAGCTGTGCACCGCGGCCCCGGTGATGCTGTCGCCGGCCGAGGAGCTGCTCGTCCTGCGCTCGGTCGGCGCGGTGGCCTGGGCGCTCGCGACCGCGCGGGCCGCCGGCATCGGGGACGCCGTCGTCCGGTAGCCGCCGGGGTTGACGCGGCGCCGGGTCGCACGGAACATGCGGCCCCCATGTCCTCCGTGACCCCGGACGATGTCGACCGCACGATCAACGCGTTCTCGCGCCTCGATCAGCGCGGCGACCGCAAGGCGATGAACAAGCTGGCCGAGCGGCTCCAGCGCGAGCAGCCCCACCTGCTCCAGTACGCGGCGGCGACCCGCGCGTCGCACGGCGACAAGGTGGGCGAGGCCGCCGTCTTCTACGCGACGCTCGTGTGGGCGATGTTCGACCGCCACCACGGCGGCACGCTCCCGCGGCTGACCCAGCAGAACCTCGCCGACGCCGAGACGCTGGTCGGCCGCGCGGTCGCCGCCGTCGAGCAGGTCGAGGCGCTGCCGATCCACCAGCGCATCTCGCCCGCGCTCGCCAAGGCGCAGCCCGCGATCTACGGCAAGCTGCAGGAGCTGATCGAGGAGGACGTGCGCGAGGCCGCGATGGCGCCCGAGACGGCGACGGTGATCTTCCCGCCGACCCAGGTCGTCGTCGAGGCCTTCGACGCCGCCCTCGCCGGCCGCCGCCCCGGCGAGCGCCAGGGCACCATGGCGCGCCAGGAGCCCAAGGTCGGCCGCAACGACCTCTGCCCCTGCGGCTCCGGCAAGAAGTTCAAGAAGTGCCACGGCTCCTGACCGGGGACAGGGAGTACCCCCTCAACTAGCCGCCGCGACTCGGCTTTTTCGGCTCACCGCAAAAAAGTGCGGTGCCCCGAGCCCGGGCATTTTTCCGCGGTGGCGTCGTTTTCTTGAACGGTTACCAACCGTTGCGGACCCACTCCCTGTCCCCGGGGTTGGGTCGGATTCCGTTGACGGTGTGACTCCGGATCCGTAGACTCCGCGCGCTGGCCCCGGGAGTTAGCGGAGAACCGTGCTCAGGTACAAAGAAACCGAAGACATCGACGCACGCTTCTCGGAGGTCGACCGCGTCGTTCAGGCCTGGAGGACGAGATCTGCATCGATCAATCCGTCGATGCGGAAGGAGTTCCTGACAAGGCTACGGATCTCGCTCATCCATCACGACGCCGCGCTCGAGGGCGACGTGCTGAGCTACAGCGAGATCAAGGCCGCGATCGATCCGACGATCATCAGCGATCCGTCGCTGATCCCGGCCTACGACGAGATCCGCCGCTTCAACGAGGCGTGCGACTTCGCCGCGGAGCTGGCGTCGAACAAGAAGAAGCCCTTCAAGTTCGACACCATCAAGGACATCTACTCGATCCTCGCGCCCGACGAGAAGGCCAAGGGCCTCCCGTACCGCAAGGAGAACCCGCTCCACCGCCTCTACTATCACGACATCGCGACGCCGGAGAAAATCGTCCCGGCGCTGAAGAAGCTCTCCGACTGGCTCGACGAGCCGGCGTCGAAGGGCCTGCACACGATCGAGAAGGTCACGACGCTCCACGCGCGCTTCATGGGCATCTTCCCGTGGGCCAAGGAGAGCGGCCGCACCGCGCGCATCGTGTCGAACCTGCTCCTGCAGGAGGGCGGCTATCCGCTCGCGGTGATCCACTCGATCGATCGCCAGCGCTACTACGAGTCGCTCAAGGGCGAGCCGTCGCTCCTGCTCTCGCTCTACCTCGAGGCGGTGCAGAACACCGCCGAGAACGAGCTGCGCCTGTACGAGGAGGCCGAGAAGGCCCCGCCTCGCAAGCGCAAGCGCGCGTAGCCTCCGCGCTCGCTGCGCTCGAGTGAACCGGGCCGCCGTCAGTCGGTCGACTGCCGGCCGCGGCCGGACTTCACGACGGCGCGCCGCTTCTTCTCGCCGAGGCGCCGCTCGCGCGCGCCGCGCGACGGCTTGGTCGCGCGCCGCGGCTTGGGCCGCACGAGCGCCGCGCGCACGATCGCGACCAGCTTCTCGGTCGCGTCCGCGCGGTTGACGATCTGATCGCGCGTCTTCTCCGAGACGACGATCAGCTCGCCGTCGTTCGTGAGCCGGCCGCCGATCTTCGCGATCAGCCAGTCGCGGTCGTCGGGCGTGAGCGCGCTCGACGACGCCGGCCGCCACCGCACCTCCGCCTTCGACGCCACCTTGTTGACGTTCTGCCCGCCGGGGCCACCCGAGCGCGCGAACGCGATGCTCAGCTCCTCGACCGGGATGGCGACGCGCGGGTTGACGACGATCACGTCGGGCACGCCGCCATCGTACTTCACGCACGCCTCACGTCGAATGCCACGAGTTCCACGACGTTGCGGCCGGGCCCCGTCGTTGACTCGACGGGCCTCGACCCCTACCATTTCCCGAGGCTCATGAGCGGACACGGCACAGGCGATGACGCGCCTGGCGACAGCGGCCCGCGCGGTGCGGCGGGCCGCGCCGTCGTCCGCAGCGAGGGCGGCGCCGGCGAGTCGGGCGCGATGGCCGCCGCCGACACCGCGGTCGCGCTGCCGACCCCGCACCCGACGCCGGGCGGCACCGACCCCGGCGACGTCGCCGACGAGCCCCCGAAGAAGCGCGTCGAGGAGAACCTCGTCGGCACCACGCTGCTCGGCCGCTACACGATCCACCGCAAGATCGGCCAGGGCGGCATGGGCGTGGTCTACGAGGCCACGCACACCCTGATCGGCAAGCGCGTCGCGGTGAAGGTCCTGCTCGACAAGTACGCGCGCAAGGAGCAGATCGTCGCCCGCCTCGAGCAGGAGGCGCGCCTCGCCTCGGCGATCGGCCACGAGCACATCATCGACATCACCGACTTCGGCCAGACCGACGACGGCCGCACGTTCGTCGTGATGGAGTTCCTCGAGGGCGAGTCGCTCGCCGAGATCCTCGCGCGCGAGGGCCCGCTGCCCGAGGAGCGCATCCTCGCGATCGCGATCCAGGTGGCCAGCGCGCTCGGCGCCGCGCACGCGAAGGGCATCGTCCACCGCGACGTGAAGCCCGAGAACGTCTTCGTCCTCCGCCGCAAGGACCGCGACTTCGTGAAGGTGGTGGACTTCGGCATCTCGAAGTCGTTGCGCGCGTCGGACTCCGGCGACGAGGAGTCGCCGCGCCTCACGCAGACCGGCATGGTCCTCGGCACGCCGCTCTACATGTCGCCCGAGCAGGCGCGCGGCGACGAGGGGCTCGACGCGCGCATCGACATCTACGCGCTCGGCGTGATCATGTACGAGATCGCGACCGGCCGCGTGCCGTTCACCGGCGCGAACTACCTCTCGATCATCGCGCAGGTCCTGAACGAGGAGTGCAAGCCGCCGCGCGTGCTGCGCCCCGAGCTCTCCGACGAGATCGAGGCGGTGATCCTGCGCGCGATCGACAAGGAGCGCGACCGCCGCTACCAGACGACCGAGGAGATGCTCGCCGACCTGACGGCGCTGCACGACGATCCGACGCACTCGACGCAGCGCGCGCGGATCAGCGGGCCGCGCCGCCACTTCAAGCGCAGCAACCTGCGGCTGTTCGCGTGGATCGCGGTCGTGTGCGGCATCATCGCCGCGGTCGCGATCACGGTGACGATGCTGTTCGGCGGCAGCCCGATGCGCCGCAAGCAGGCCGCGGCCGTGGTCGTCGACGCCGGCCCGCCGCCGCCGCCGCCGATCGATGGCCCGCCGCCGCCCACCGTCGAGATGGTCTCGTTGACGATCGCGACCACGCCGCCGGGCGCGATGCTGTACGAGGGCAGCCGCGAGCTCGGGCCGTCGCCGTTCACCGGCGAGTGGCCGCTCACCGACGAGACCGTGACGGTCATCGCGTCGCTCGAGGGCTACGACGACGCGACGTGCCCGTTCCGCCCCGCCGCCGACCACGGCAAGACCGTGAAGTGCACGCTCAGGAAGGTGAAGCCGGGCAAGCCGCAGGTCATCCGGCGGCCGCGGCCGCCGGGCGCCGGCAGCGGCCCCGGCAGCGGCTCCGGCGCGGGCAGCGCGACGACGCCGCGCGGTGACTGGGGCACGAGCCCGTTCACCGCGCCCGCCGCCGATCCGGCCAAGAAGACGACGCCGTGAACCGCGCCGGCCGGTGCCGGGCGCCGCTCGCGGCGATCGCCACCGCGTGCATCCTCGCCGGCGCCGCGCGCGCCGACGGCCCCGCCGCGGACGACGGCTTCCTCGGCGTGCGTCCGCCCGCGCTCGCGATCGACGACTGCCCGCTCGCGCCCGATCTCACGGCCGAGCAGCGCACGAAGGTCGCCGGCGAGCACTACGACCGCGGCTTCGTCCTCTACAGCCAGGGCGAGTACGAGACCGCGATCCGCGAGCTCGTCGCGAGCTACTGCCTCGTCAACCATCCCGTCCTGCTGCGCACGATCGGCCAGACGTACGAGCGCATGGTCCGCTACGAGGAGGCGGTCGGCTACTTCGAGCGCTACGTCGTCGCCGGCGACTACACGAAGCTCTCCGCGTGCGACGCCGATCCCGACATCGATCGCAAGATCATCAGCGCGCGCATCGAGGTGCTCCGCCGCCTGCCGTCGACGGTGACGGTCGCCACCGAGCCGACCGGGTCGACGATCGAGCTCGCGAGCGACGCGGGCCGCCAGGCGATCGGCAGCGACCGCGACGTGCTGCAGGTCGTCGCCGGCACCTACGAGATGACGGTCTCGCACGCGGGCTACGAGCCGGAGGTCACGACGATCACCGTCGGCATCGGCCGGCCGTACAGCTTCTCGTTCCGCCTCGAGCCGCGGAAGGCGCGCCTGCGGATCCAGACCGTGCCGGCCGACGCGCGCATCTTCGTCGACGGGCGGCTCGCCGGCATCGGCGCCTACGACGCCGACGCGCCGCTCGGCAGCCACGACGTCATGGCCGAGGCCGCCGAGCACCTCACCGGCCGCGTCACCGTCGAGCTCGTCGAGGGCGAGAACCGGCCGGTCGTGATCGATCTGCCGGCGGTGCCCGGCTCGGGGCGGCGCCACCTGATCGGCGGCGCGATCGCGCTCGGCGGCGCGCTCGGCGTCACCGCGGGCGCGCTCGGCGGCCAGGAGGAGGGCGGCGGCGCCGGCTTCCTGCTCGGCGCGATCGGCGGCGGCGCCGCGGGCTACCTGTTCATCCCGAGGGACGTGCGGCTCGGCACCGGCTCGTTCCTCGTCACGACCGGGCTGGCCGGCGCGATCAACGGCCTCGCGGTCGGCGGCATCCTGAACGACGACGACAAGGAGTTCGGCAACGAGGACGACACGACCGGCGCCGGCTTCGGCCTCGTCGGCGGCGCGGTGATCGGCGTCGGCGTCGGGCTCGTGCTCGATCCGCGCCTCGAGATCTCGCCGGGCGACGCCGCGCTGTTCAACAGCGGCGTCGGCTGGGGCGCGATCACGGGCGCGCTGTTCGTCCCGATCTTCGACGCCGCGTCGCGGACGCGCTACGCGACGTTGCTCGCCGGCCTCGACCTCGGCGTCGTGTCGGGGGCGCTGCTCGCGTCGCGCTACGACGTCTCGCGGCGGCGCGTGGTGTTCATCGATCTGGCCGGCCTCGCGGGCATGGTCGCCGGCCTCGCGACGGAGTCCGCGGTCTCGGGCGCGCGGAACGACACCGGCTCGGGCGAGAGCTCGGCGCACTACGCGCTCGGCGGCATGGCGGTCGGCCTCGGGCTCGGCACGTTCCTGACCCGCAACCTCGACGTCCCGAAGCTGCCGCGCCTCACGCCGTCGGTGCAGCGCGGCAAGGATCCGGTCGGCGGCCAGAGTCTCGTCTTCACGCTCGGCGGTGCGATGTAGGATCGTCCGGCCGGCGGACGCCGGAGGGGGACCATGTCCGAGACGGAGTCGAAGGGCCGCAAGATCGCGGCCGTCATCATGTCGCTGATCGTGACGGGCGCCGGCCACGTCTACCGCGGCCGTCACGTCCGCGGGCTCGCGTGGTTCGGTGCGCTCGCGGTGCTCTTCCTCACGCTGCGGTGGACCGGGCCGCTCGGCTTCGCGGCCGCGTGGGGCGCGCACTTCGTCGCCGTGCCGGCGGACGCGGCGCTGTGCCGGCGCGGCGAGCCGCTGTCCAACGGCCGGCAGATCGGCCTCGTGATCGCGATGCTGGCGACGATGATCACCACCGCGCTCCTCGTCCGCCTGTACCTCGTCGAGGCGTACAAGATCCCGTCGGGGTCGATGTGCCCGACGCTGCAGATCGGCGACATCATGTACGTCGACAAGCTCGCGTCGCCGGGCCTGGGCGACGTGATCGTCTTCCGCCACCCGCAGACGCCGCGCGACTTCGTCGGGCGCGTCGTCGGCCGCGCCGGTGACCGCATCGCCGTGCGCGACGGCGTCCTCTACCGCAACGGCGCCGCGGCGCCGCGCGGCCCGACGTCGCCGTGCCGCTTCGACGACCGCGACGAGTCGACCGGCTCGTGGCAGTCGGAGTCGTGGGAGTGCGCCGGCGAGGAGCTCGGCGGCCACCACTTCCGCGTGATGCTCCAGCCCGACGGCAGCGGCAGGCAGCGCGAGTTCCCGCGCGCCAATGGCGACGACCCGCCCCGGTTCACCGCCGACTGGCACGCGAGCCACGACCCTCCGCCGCTCGAGGTCGTCGACGGCGCGTACGTCGTGCCCGCCGGCCACCTCTTCGTCATGGGCGACAACCGCGACAACTCGAACGACTCGCGGTCGTGGGGCCCGGTGCCGGTCGGCAACGTGAAGGGCGTCGCGATGTACGTCTGGTGGTCGACGGGGCCCGACGGCGTGCGCCGGCGCCGCCTCGGTCACTCGATCGAGTAGCGATCTGTACCGGTGCGCCACGCGCGCGGCGCGGCATACTGCGGGCGATGACGACGACGACCCACAAGAGCGCGTGCCCGCTCGACTGCCCGGATCTGTGCAGCCTGATCGTCACGGTGGAGGACGGGCGCGTCGCGCGGGTCGACGGCGATCCGGACGCGCCGTTCACCGACGGCTTCGTGTGCGGCAAGGTCAGGAACGTCGCCGAGCACCTCTACGGCGACGACCGCGTGCGGGCGCCGATGATCCGCGTCGGGCCCAAGGGCGCGGGCGAGCTGCGCGAGGCGACGTGGGACGAGGCGCTCGCGCTCGTCGTCGAGAAGATCGCGGCGGCGCGCGCGCGTCACGGCGGCGAGGCGATCCTGCCGTACCACTACGGCGGCTCGAACGGCTGGCTCACCGAGGGCGGCACCGCGACGCGGTTCTTCCGCCGGCTCGGCGCGAGCCGCTGCTTGCGGACGCTGTGCGCCGCGCCGTCGGGCGAGGCGGTGCGCGGCCTGTACGGCAAGGTGCCGGGCGTCGCGCTCGAGGACTACGCGCACGCGAAGCTGATCGTCCTCTGGGGCATGAACCCGTCGGCGACCGGCATCCACCTGGTGCCCGTGATCGAGCGCGCGCAGGCGGCGGGCGCGAAGCTCGTCGTCGTCGATCCGCGGCGGACGCCGCTCGCGCGCCGCGCCGATCTGCACCTCGCGGTGCGGCCCGGCACCGATCTGCCGGTCGCGCTCGCGGTCGTGCGCGCGCTGTTCGATCGCGGCCACGCCGACCTCGCGTTCCTCGCCGCGCACGCGCGCGGCACCGACGAGCTGCGCGCGCGCGCCGCCGAGTGGACGCTCGAGCGCGCGGCGGCCGAGGCGGCGATCGACGTCGGCGACCTCGAGCGCTTCGTCGAGCTGTACGCCGCGTTGTCGCCGGCGGTGATCCGCGCGGGCTGGGGCCTCGAGCGCAACCGCAACGGCGGCTCGGCGGTGGCGGCGGTGCTCGCGCTGCCCGCGGTCGCCGGCAAGTTCGGCGTGCGCGGCGGCGGCTACACGATGTCGAACGGCGACGCGGCGTGGGCGGTGGGGCCCGAGCCCGGCATCGCGGAGCCGGAGCCGGCGAGCCGCGCGATCAACATGTCGTTGCTCGGCGAGGCGCTCGCGAGCGCGGCGCCGCCGGTCGAGGTGCTGTTCGTCTACAACTGCAACCCGGCGTCGACCGCGCCCGATCAGGCCGCCGTGCTGCGCGGCCTCGCGCGCGACGATCTGTTCACCGTGGTGCACGAGCAGGTCTTCACCGACACCTGCCGCTGGGCCGACGTCGTCCTGCCGGCGACCGCGTTCCTCGAGCACCGCGAGATCCGTCGCGGCTACGGCGCGATGCGCCTCTACGATCGGCCCGCGGCCGCGAAGGCGCCCGGCCAGGCGCGCAGCAACCACGACCTGTTCGGCGAGCTGATCGATCGGATGGGGCTCGCGCGCGACGGCGACCCGCGCACCGAGGACGAGATCGCGGCGGCGATCTTCGGCGCGGCCGACGACGGCGCGCGCCTGCGCCGCGAGCTCGACCTGCACGGCGTGGCGACCCCGCCGGCGGCCGCGCCGCTCCTGTTCGTCGACGTCGTGCCCGCGCTCCCCGACGGCAAGGTCGATCTGTGCCCGGCGGCGCTCGACGCCGCGTCGACGCACGGCCTCTATCACTACCAGCCGGATCCGGGCAGCGCGCGCTTCCCGCTCGCGCTGATCTCGCCGGCGATCGCGCAGCAGATCAGCTCGACGTTCGGCCAGCTGCGCCGCGCGCCGGCGGCGGTCGAGCTGTCGCCCGACGACGCGAAGGCGCGCGCGATCGCCGACGGCGCCGCGGTCCGCATCTGGAACGACCTCGGCGAGGTCGTGTGCAAGGCGAAGGTCTCGCCGCACGTGCGGCCGGGCGTGCTCGTCCTGGCCAAGGGCCTGTGGCGCCATCACACGGCGAACGGCGCGACGTCCAACCGGCTCATCCCGCAGGGGCTGGCCGACCTGGGCGGCGGCCCGGTCTACAACGACTCCCGCGTCGAGATCGCCCGGCTCTGACGGGTGCGACCTCGCGGCGAGGCCGGCCGGTCGCAGCCTGCGATCGGCGGTCGGTCGCGGCCGCGACACCGCGGGCCGGCTGGTGCGTGGGTAGCCGCATGCGGAGATCGATCGCCGTCGTCGCGTTCGCGCTGGCCGGGTGCTCGTCGTCGGGCGCGGGCCTGTTCCCGTACCTGAAGCCGGCGGGCGGCGGCTCGGCCGGCACCACGTTCGCGGCGCTCGATCGCGCGCTCGTGCAGTCGATCGATCGCAGCCAGGCGACGCGCGCCGACCGGCCCGCGGCCCCGCCGATCTCGCTCACGACGAGCGACGGCGCCGGCCTCGAGCTCGCGCGGCTCGAGGTCGACGCGGTCGTCACCGGCCCGCTCGCGTTCACCGAGCTGCGGCTCACGTTCCACAACCCGGAGCCGCGCGTGCGCGAGGGCCGCTTCGCGATCACGCTGCCGCCCGACGCCGCGGTCAGCCGCTTCGCGATGAAGAACGACGAGTGGCGCGAGGCCGAGGTCGTCGCCCGCCAGCGCGCGCGCCAGGTGTACGAGACGTACCTGAAGCGGCGCGTCGATCCGGCGCTGCTCGAGAAGGGCGCCGGCAACCAGTTCACGGCGCGCGTGTTCCCGATCGCCGCGTCCGCCGACAAGGAGCTGATCGTCAGCTACTCGCAGGAGGTCAGCGCGGCGACGCCGTACGAGGTGCCGCTCGCCGGGCTGCCCGCGATCGGCGAGCTGCGGTGGTCGATCACCGTCGACGGCGCGACGCAGTCCGGCGACGAGCGCGGCCGCGCGCCGAGCGACCTGCGCGCCGAGCAGAAGGCCGGCGGCGACCAGGCGCTGGTCGCCGGGGACGCGTTCGTCGCGCGCGTGGTGCCGCCGGTGACGGCCGGGCGCGATCCGCTCGGCGCGGCGCTCGTGCTCGTCGACACCAGCGGCTCGACGGCGTCGATCCTGCGGCGGCAGGCGCAGGCCGCGAGCGAGGTCGTGACCGCGATCGCGGTGCGCGATCCGTCGGCGCCGATCGAGGTGCGCGCGTTCGATCAGACGGTCGAGCCGCTCGCGGAGGGCGCGGCCGGCTCGATCGACGTCGACCGGCTCGTCGAGTCGATCGTCGCGCGCGGCGGGCTCGGCGCGTCGGACCTCGGGCAGGCCCTCGCCTCGGCGGGCGGCGACCGCCGGCTGATCCTGATCTCCGACGGCGTCGCCACCGTCGGCGAGCGCGGCGCGGGCGCGCTGGCCGAGCGCGTGCGGGCC
>JADMIO011827220.1_pt1 | contig 15575 bp, 21 predicted proteins | sample 8958161 | NCBI WGS metagenome assembly JADMIO01 (sample SAMN16585339, study PRJNA669376) | soil metagenome | isolation source: Crop rotation soil | place: USA: Cullars Rotation, Alabama | collected 2011
CGTCAGCAGCGTCGCCAGGCCCGCCGCGCCGGCTGACGCCGCCAGCGCGGTCAGCGCCGTCGTCGCCGCCACTACCGACGCGGCAAAGATCGGACGGTCGCGCGCCTCTTTCGCCAGCCAGTCGGCCGAGGTGCCGAGCAGCGGCGTCAGGCGTTCGAAGGCCGTGGTAGTGGCGATCGCCTTCTCGTTGAGCAGCTGCTGCGATTGAAAGCCCGCCTCGGCCGCCACCACTGCGAAATTCTTCTCGGTCGCACCCGCGCCGGCCAGCGTCTTGCGCTGCACGTCGGCCATGTAGTCGCGGTTGCCGGTAATTCCGATCAGCGCCATCAGCGCCTGCCGGTCCTGGATGATCTTGCCGATCGCCGAGCCCTGCAGAATGTCGGCCTGCGCCTCCAGCGTCGCGCGCCGCTCGTCGCCCGTCGACGTCTTGAGCTTGCCCTGCAGCGCCTGGTAGTCCTTGTTTTTCGCGATGATGGTATCGACCAGGCCGACGAAGGCATCGAGCGAGTCGAGGCCCTTGCCGCGCGCCGCGGCCAGCGTGCCGGACAGGTTGATGCCGAGCTTTTGCGCATCGCGCGCCGTGTCCGAGCTGTTGATCTTGGCCAGCAGGTTGACCAGGTTGTTGCCCGCCTCGTCCTTCGTTCCGGCAGTGATCGCCGCCGCCTGGTTGGCCGCCAGCAGCTTCGCCAGCCCGCCCATGCCGGACATGCCCGACATGCGCGCCGCGGCCATCTGCTGCGGCAGCCACTTCGCCATGTCCTTGAGCTCGAAGCCGCCCGCCTGCCCGGCGGTGAGCGCCATGTCGATCGCCTCGCCCATGCGCTCCGGCGCGATCTTGAAGGTCTGCATGCCGCGAATCGCGATCTGCGCCAGCATCGCCGGATCGGCGCCGGATGCCGTGCCGGCGCGCACCAGCGTCGGCAACACGCCCATCGACTGCTTCGGCGTCAGCGCGCCCGACGCGATCAGCGCATCGAGCGTCTCGGCCGCGCCCTCGCGCGTCCCGCCGCCACCGCGCACCGCCGCCACGATGGCCGCGTTGAGCTCGCCCTTGCCGGCGACCCGGCCCGCCGTGTCGCGCTCGGTAAACGCGGTATTGGCCATGCCAGCCAGGCGCATGCCGTAGTCCATCGTCTGGCCCGCCGGCCGGCCGACCACGTAGGCTGCTGCAGTCGCCCCCGCGACGATCGAAGCCGCGCTGCGCCCGGTGCGCGCCAGGCGCTGCAGCAGCGACTCGGTGCGCTGCACTTCGTCACCGGTTTTCTGCATGTCTTTTTGGAGTTCCTTCTGCGCACGGCGCAGGTCGGTCTCCATGCTGCGAGCGACACGCTTCATCGATTCGTCCAGCCCGCCCAGCGTCTGGATTAAATGCGTGGTGAAGATATCTTGACGGCGCGCTTCCTCGGCCGTCTCGGAATGCTTTTTCGCCAGCAGATGCGTCAGGTCCGCGCCGCGCTGCGCCGCCTGGCTGTATCCCGCCATCGTCCGGCCGAAGTTGGCCGTTGACGTGTTCGCCTGGTTGATCCCCGTATTGAGGACCTTCAGGTGGTCAGCGACCGCACCCTTGATTTGGTCGCGCAGCTTGAGTACGAGCTCGAGTTCCACGTGGAGCTACTTCCTGGAAGGTTTGCGGCGCAGGCTGACGATGCGGCGCGGTGCGTCGTCGGTCGGCCCTGAAACATTCGGCCGCCCGGTGGGCGGCGCGAGGATCTGAAGCAACGCTTCGACCTGGGCTTCGGGCATGTCGAGGATCCGGTCGGGGTCGAAGCCGGCGCGGGCGAGCACCACCTGCGCCTTGCGAATGTGGGTTAGCTGGTGCTCAGCTCGTCGAGTTTTTTTTCGGCGAAATCGGCGGCGCGTTCGAGCGTCATGCCGTCCTTTGCCGAGAGGTCGAGCAGCTCGTCGCCGGTAACGCCGCAGACGAGGCCGGAACCCGGGTTGGTGAAGGACACACAGCGCGCCATGACTTCATAGCGCAGGCGCGTCTGCGAGTACGTCGCGGCGTTACCGCCGGCCTTTTCGATTTCCTCGATCGCTTCGATCGAGTCGCGCATCGTGGCCGGTCGAACGACAATCTGCCTGAAGCGATGGCCCTGGATGACCAGGCCGTGCGCCAGCATTCCGACCGCCCCCGTCCCGCTCCAACTGAATTCCTCGTCTTGCTCCCTCCCTTTCAAGGGGAGGGCCGGTGTGAGGATGGGTTCAGCCGCAGCTGCCGAAGCCGGCTCCGGCGACTGCACCCGTCGCCTCACGTCAGGGCCGTTCATTCGACCACCACCCGCAGCGCGTGCATCTGCAGATCGCGCCGCGCCTCGTTATCGACCGAGTACTTGTCGCCCACCTGCGTCGTAAAGCAGTCCAGGTACGACTGGCGCTGGCCGCCGTCGGCGATCGGGTAGAGCGTCAGCTTGGCGCCCTGAATGCGCGCCCAGTCGATGTCGCCGGTCAGCGGAATCACCACGCTCACGTTGAGCGCGATCTCTTCCATGCCACGCGAAAAGCCCTTGGCGCGGCCGGTGCGGTTCATCGTCTTGACCAGCTTGCGCAGGTTCGAGCGCGTCGCGTCGACCGATGCCACCTCAACCTCTTTACCGTCGACCTCCAGCACGATCGCGCCGGCGTATTCTTCGAGTGCCATTTACGTTCCTTTCAATGAATTGGCTGAGAGCTTTGTTGCTGCAGCAGATCCGCTACGAACCGACAGATGCGCTGTGACGCCGAATTGCGGACACCGTCCCACGCTCCGGGGTACTGCGGTCCAGACCCTCGACTGGCGGTATGCCAGGAAACTTGACCAGTGGGCAGGTCCACGTAGAGCACGTGGTTGTGAAAGGGCTGGCTGGGATCGACTCCCCATCCCCAGCTGAACGTGAACGAAGCGCCATGCTGGATCAGCGCGTCGGCGAGATTGTTCATCGCCCACTGCTTGCGCTCGTAAGCCTTTCCGCGGTGTCCACCGCCGCGATAGAGCTTCGCGCGCTCGGAATTCTTCTGCGCACGAAAGAGATTCACGCCGATGACGCCGAGAGGCCCATGCTCTTCGAGCTGTCGGTAAAGGTCCTTGGTCACGTCTCCGTCCGAGCCGAGATAGACGCTCATCACGTACCCCAGCGGATCGGGCTTCACGATCTGGCATCACAGCAGCAAATCGATCCGCGCCGCGAACACGTGCAGCCCATTGACCACGTCGCACGGGATCCGCGCATCGAGCCGGTTCGGGTCCTGCAGATCGCGCTCGACCAAGAGGCCATCCTTGTTGGCGTCGACCAGCTCGACGATCTCCAGCTCCTCCAGCTTGTAGAGCACGTCGAGCAGCTCGCTGCGCACCTTGGCCGCGGTCCGGTCGGAAAGCTTGTCGCGCGGAAAGCGCAGGCCGATGCGCGTGCGGCAGGCGGCGCGCACGTAGTCGAGCGTGCGGATCGTCGTCAGGTCGAGGAGCGCGATGTCCGGAATTCCCTGCGCGTCGAGCGTGTACGTGGTGATGGCGCGCACGATCTGCACCACTTGTCCCGGCCCAACCTCGCTCGGCGTCACGCCGTTGTAGAGCGCGCTTTCCTGCTCGCCGCGGCTCAGTTGATTGACCAACGGCGGCGCCGAAATGCCGGTCAGCGGCAGCGTGTTGAGCGGCCGCGCCGGATCCTCCTCGCTCGCGATCACGGATCCATACGCCGCCGCAACCTCGTACGACGCATCCGGCGCCGACGGCACCAGGATGCCGGTGATCCGCCCGCTGTCGAGCGCCGCCGCCAGCGTCGTCGCCTGGCTCAGCGTGCCGGTGTGCGCGAACACGCCGATGGCGCCGCGCTGTTCGAGCGCGCCCGACACGGCGTCCAGGTGCGTGCGCAGCGCCGTCAGGTTGGTCGAGTCGTTCCAGGCCGAAATGATGATGTTGTGCCCGCCCGCGAACACCGTGGCCAGCGCCGTCGCGATGGTCGGGTCGGTCGCGCCGGCCGACATCGCCGCGATCGCCACCGTCACTCCGGTCGGCGGCACGCTCGACGTCGACAGGCGGATGCCGTTGCCGAGCGTGCCCTTGTTACGCGCCGTGAGCGTCACCACGCCCGAGGCCACCGCAGCGCTCACCGCCAGATCCGGCTTGGCGTTGATGGCGGCCGCCAGCGCGGTCGCGATCGCGCTCGCCGAGTCGCCGCTCGACACCAGCGCCTCGATCAGGTCATCGCCCACGCGCACCGACAGGATGCCGGTAGCGGTCGCGGGTCCCGTGATCGTGAAGGTGCCGGTCGCGGCCACCGACGAGCCGGCATCGTCGAGCGCGATCACCTGCAGCTGCAGGTACGGGTTGGCGACCAGCGCCGCCCACACCATGCGATGCGCGATCGACCCCCGGCCGAAATAGGTGGCTGCCTGGTCGGACGAAAACACGTCCGTGATCACGCCCGCCGCCACCGTGCCACCCGTCAGGCGTTGCGCTACGATCAGCACGCGCTGCAGGTTGCCCGGCAGCGTGCGGACCGCGAGCGCGGTGTTGAACTCGAAGTATTTGCCGGGCTTGCGAATGCTCGGCGGGATCTGCGAAAACGCGATGGTCTGGCTGGCCATTACTTGGCACCTTTCTTCGGCTTGACTTCGTCGCCTTCAGCCGAGGAGCCGACCGCCCCTCCGCCGGTCTGGGCAGGCTCCGCCGTCGCGACCTGGCCCACGGTATTCAAATCGGCCGGCGCGTCGACGACTTTTAGATCGCCTTCCTGCACCCGCCGCATGTAGTAAGCCGTCTCCGGCACCTCGACCGCCTCGCGCTCGATGTAGCTGCGCGGCTTGCCGTCCATCGGCACCCGCACGCCCTTTGTAGCCTTGACCCACATACGCGTTCGCTCCTCTAAAGATTGCCGACCATGCGCTCGGGCGCGACGAGCTCGACCTCGTCACTCGCCAGCACCGCTCCGCTGCGGCCCACCAGCGACAGTCCGACGCGCAGCCACGGATAGCCGTCGTAACCATCGCCGTTCGCTGCCGCGTCCGGCCGCTCGATCACGACCGCGGTGTGCAGCTCCTGCGCGTAGGCCGACACCGCGTTCTTGTTGAGCCGCGTGCTGTGAATGGTGCGCACTGCGCCAGGCTCGAATGGCTCGATATCGAGGCCGTAATCGCCGCCGGTCAGCACGATGGCGCGCACGTCTTCGAGCATCGAATACGAGCCCGGGTCGGTAATCACGCCATCGACCGAAAACCCGTGCCGCGTGGCTGCCTCGCCGCGCACGTTGTAGGCGCCGACCATCAGCGCAAACGTCAGCGGCTGGCGCCATTTGGCGCGCTTGAGCGACACGCGTGTCGGCTTGCCGGCCGCGGCGAACGTCAGCCACACCGCCGGAAAGTTGCGCACCACCTCGGCCAGCTCCTCGTCCAGCTGGCCGCCGTAGCTCTCGATCGACTTGATGCGATACGGAAACTCCGGCTGCGCCGTCACCTCGCGAATGCGCGCCAGCAGTCCCTCCTCGATCCGGCCGAGCAGCGGTTCGCGGCCGAGGTTCACCGGTGACCTCCGTAGCGATCAGGGTCGCTGTAGTCGCGCAGCCCGCCGTCCGTAAACGTGCGCTGGCCGGCATCGATCAACACCGCGCCGTCGGTCGCCACCGGCGAGGCGGCCGGCGTCAGCCCGATGCCCAGCTTGCCGTCGCGGATCTGCGCCAGGCGCTTGGTCGCATCGAGATAGTCCTCGCGGATGTCCTCGGTCCGGTTCGCCCCGCCGCCGCCGGTCATCTTGTGCCGCGCCAGGCGGCAGGCGATGTCGACGATCAGCGCCGGCGCCGGCAACGCCAGCGGCACCGGGTAGCGTCCTTCCAGGAAGCCGTTGATCTCCTCGTCGGCCTTTTCCAGCGCCCGCGTGATCACGTCCGCATCCGCCACGCCGTCCCCATCGCGATCAGAAAGCGCGATCACCTCGCGCCCGCCGAACTCGTCGATCAGGTCCTGCAGCGTGGCGTAAGTCATCGCGCGAACGGTTACTCGGCCTTGGCGGCCGGGGCGGGCGTGACGTGCTCCGTGCCGAGCGCTTCGGCCTGGGCCTGCGTCAGCTCGACCTCGTCGTCGACGCCGTAGCTCTCACCATCGTGCTTGATCGGGCTGCGTACCCGGAACAGAGCTTTCGGTCCGGGCACTGCTTTTTTGGTTGCCATTGCAATGAGTCCTTTCTGCAAAGCGGCCCTACCGGGGCAGGGCCGCTAAATCGAACGATCCGAGCCGCAGCTACGCGACCGCGCCGCTGATCAAAAAGCCCGAATTGGCCGACGCGATCACCGGCTGCAGCGCGTCGTGCGTCGGGTACAGCCAGGAGCGCACCTCGCGCCGGTAGTACGGCTGCTCGACCATCGGATAGCCGTTCAGGCGATAGGTGTAGCCGTAGCTCGGCAGGCCGCGGCTGTGGATCGTGCCGAGCTGCGTAAAGGCCAGCACCGCGAACTTGCCCCACACGTCGGTGAACGCATCGCTGGCGTCGGCGTAGATCGCCTCGCCGACGATCAGATTCGGGATGTCGAAAAGCGCGGCGACCATCTGGGTCGTGAGCGAATCGCGGCTGGTGTACTTGATGCGGTCGATCAGCTTCGGATGGCGCTTGAGTGCCTTCCACACTTTGGGACCGATCACCATCACGTTCGGCCGTTTGCCCACCACCGAACGGATTGCCTCGACGGCGTTGTCGACGTCGGCGGTCGGGTCCGAAGTGCCCGAGTAGTCCGACCACTGCGACGTGCCGGACAGCGTCACCTTGTTGCCAGCGCCGTAATTGGTCGCGGTGGTCGCCAGCTGTGCCGCGGCGAACTCGTTCTGCAGCTGGAAGATGTTTTCGACCATCTGCACCGCGCCTTCGCCCAGGTTGATGCCCGGCACAGCCTCGGCTTCTTCCTGATGCTCGATCGGCACCTTGCCGGCCAGGCTGTAGTCCGACAGCGCGAACGGCACGCCGGCATAGCCGTATTGCACTTCGGTCACGTTGCCGCCCGGTGCACGCCCGGTGTTGTACAGCCGGAAATCTTCCTTGCCGAACTGCAGCACCTTGCCACCGCGCTGGCCGACCGGCACCACCGGGAACAGCGAGTGGTAGGCCATGTCGGCGTTCTTGAAGCCCTGCGCGATGGTCGACAGGATCGGGTCGATGACGCGCACGGCGGCGGTGTTCATCTGAGTCATGGGAAGCTCCGTTAGAAGATGGTGGAAATCTGAAGAGGAGGCGCGGGTGAGCTGGCGCTACGCGACGTTCGGGATCAGCAGTACTTCGATGACCTGTCCGGCCGCGGTCGCCGCTTCGAGCGCGACGCCGACCTTCGCGCCGCTCGTCGCCCACGTGATCGCGCGGCCGCTCGCGTCCGACGCCACCGTGGCGCCAGCCGCCACCGCGGCGCCGACCTCGAGCGTCGCCGTGCCGAGCACATCGACCGCGACGCGTTCGCCGCTCGCGCAACTGTTTTTCGCGACGCCGAGCGTATTGGCGCCGGCGCCGGCCTGAACGTTGCCAGGAGTGACGAAGCGGTCGCCGACGATCACGCCGGCGGCGAGGATCGTCAACGAAAGGATGGGTCGGCTTTGGCGGCTCATGAGGGATGCTCCGAAAGAGAGTGGGAAATTAGGTAGATGACAAACCCGGCAATTCGGCCGCGATCAGCCCTTGCTGACGGCCGCGACGGCCTCGGTGTAGGAAACTCCGGCGTGCGTTTTCTGGTACGCCAGCGCCTGGCCATGCTTCTCCAGCTGCTCGGCGTCGACCGTGTAACCCGCCGGCGCGGCGTATTCGACCGTGCCGCTTTCACTGCCGTCCGGGTTTTTCTTGGCCGTTTCGCCGTACTCGACCTGCTTGGGGATCGCGCCGAGGATGTCCTTCAGGATCTCGATGCCGGACTTCGACACCTTCTGGTCGCCTTCGCCGTACTCGACCACACCGGCGTCCGCCGGGATCGAATCCATGTAGGCGACCAACTCGGCCTGGTGCACCGGCAGCAGCTGGCCGGCCTTGACCAATCCTTCGGCGTACGCCGCGTTTTCGGCGTGACTTGCGTCCTTGGCGGCTTTTTCAGCCGCTATCCGGCGCTCTTCCGCCTCGGCGTCGTCACGATCCTTGCGGGCCTTGGCCTCGGCCGTCAGTCGCGCGTTCTCGGCTTCGAGCGCGGTCAGGCGCTCTTTGTCTGCTTGGGACATTTCGTCACCTTCGGATTGGTCCCCCGACCCGGCCGCATTGGCGGAGCTTCCGTCGACGGAGTGGGTAACGGCGGGGTCAGGGGTTGCGGGCGAGGCGGCTGCGGCTGCAGCCGCGTCTGAATGGGTGGGGCCGGCAGCGTCGCCGCCGGCTCCGGTGCCGGCCGCGGCCGGCGGTTCTACGTTGGCTTCGTCGCCGGTAGTTTCCGCGTAGGCGGCGGCGAGGTCTTCCGACTCCTCGACCACCAGAAAATCGTCTTCGGCAAACTCGGCCAGATCCTCGTAGCGCGTGCCGAAATGCGCCTCTTCGAGGCCCTGCACCGCCGGCGCCATCGCGCCCAGGATGCCGAGGTGGTGCGGGTAATAGACGCCCGGCACCGGGTTGGTGGGCGAATCCGGCTTGATGAACGCCATCGAGCGTTTGGCGTAGCGCCCCTCGGCGTGCAGCGTCACCAGCTCGGGCGCCACCTTGCGCGCGATGATGCGCAGCCCGGCGCGCCCTTCCGGATGCGCGGCGTCGGCCGGCCGAGCGTTGTCGTCGAATTCGACGCGCTTGAGCCAGCCGTAGGCCGGCGCGTCATGCTTGGGGTGGCCGAGGACGATCGGCGCTTCGCGCAGCTTCGGGTCGTAGGCCGCGGCGGTTGCCTTCAGGTCGGCCTTCGAATATTCGATCGTCTCGCCCTGCATCGAGGTGTGTTTCCCCGACAGGAACGCTTCGATTCCGGGTTTGGCGGTGCGCTGCGTGGTGCTCATGGAACGGCATGGTGCCGACCATCGCAACCCGAAATAAGGCTGAAGCGCTTCAGCCTCATGCTGCCCGAGCGCCTTTTTAGGCTAACAAAACGGCCTCGCGGCGGCAATAGCGGCCGTTTTTGAAAGTGCAGGGAAGGGTGGAGCCGAAAAATGCCCGGAACCCCGCGTTAACCCGGTTTAAAAAACGCGCGGAGAATTTGCGAAGGGGGTACAGGCTTGGAGCGGCCCTGGCGCCTTGTAGGGCCTGTAATTCGGGCCGGGTCGGCCGGGCGGTCAGCCGGCCGCGCGGCGCAGGTAGTCTTCGGCCTTGCCGATGATCTTGTTTTCGCCTTCCGGACTCACGAGCAGGTACGGTCGCGCCGGGATCACCGAGCCCGGATGGTCGACTTTTTTGACGATGCGGCCGCCGAACGCCAGCGCCTTCTTGTTGCGCGGCCGGATGACGTGCGCGCCGGTCCGGCCACCGAGTTGGTGGATGCGCGCGTACTTTTTGTTGGTGCCGACGACCGCCGTGGAGTCGTCAGACTGCGACTGGATCGATGCCGCCAGCTGCCCCGTGTCCTGCAGGATCTTGCCGCCCTTGCGGCGCGGGTTGACGGGTTGCTTCAGCGGCAGCCACTTCGGCCGGCCCTCCTGGGCAAAGTTCTCCTCGACCTCATCGGCCATCACGCCGGCGATCGCGCGCATCAGCGGCGCCGGATGCTCGACCGCGCCCAGGATGCGCGTCAGCGCTCCGGTCCAGTGCGCGGCGAGGATGTCGACGCCGATCTCGATCATTTGCGTTTCCGCGCGAACTTGTTCGCGTCCGGGATCCACGGATTTGCGCCCGGATTGTAGTTCCAGCCCGGGTCGGTGATGACGTGCTTGCCGTCAGGCAGCTCGTAGCGCCCGACCTTGACCAGATCGCCCGGCCGGCGCGAGCTCGCCGGCACCTCGATCTCGTCGAGTTTGCCGGCCGAGTCGGACAGCGCCAGCTTGCGGCTGTCGAGATTTTCCCGGTCGAGCGCCCGCACCCGGCAGCGGCAATTGAAGCCGTTCGGCGGGTAGAAGTGCGACCAGAACGGATCGTCGCAGCGGAACACCAGGCCGTTGAGCGCCGCGTGGCTGGGCCGCGTGCGCCGGTCCATCACCGCCACGTACTGCCAGTACGGCCGATCGTCGACGTTGGCGCGCATCGCCTGGTAGCGCCCGGCCATGTACGACGTCTGCAGGTTGGTCTGGTAGATCGTCTCCAGGCGGCGCGCGTTGAGCGCCTTGGCCTTCATCTCGCCGCTGGCCACGTCGACCATCTGCGGGTCGACCTTGCCGGTCGCCGGGTCGGTGATCGACGCGATCTTGCCCCACCAGCCCTTGGCCTGCAGCACCGGCGTTAAATTCTTCTGGAATTCGGCGAGGGTTTCGCCCCTTTGCAACGCGTCGTCGAGCGCGTAGCGGATGTCCTTCAGCAGATCGATTTTGACGACGCCGGCGACGGTGAACGCCTTGGCGTGCGCCTGCTGCCACAGCTCGCGCCAGTTGAGCGTAACGGCAAAGCCCTTGGCGCGGAAATACTCGAGTGCTTTTTCCGGCGGCAGCTGCAGCGCCATCCCCAGGTCGATCGGCGCCTGGCCCGGGGTCTTCCCGGCGATCGCCATGTCAGGCGCTCGCGGGCTGCTGCGCGGAGATGCGTCCCCAAACGTCCGCCGCGAACATCGCGCGCGCCAGCAGCTCCTCCAGGTCGGCCGTGTCGAGATCGGGCAGCAGACCGGCCAGCTTGGCTTTCGCCGCCTCGGGGTCGCCGCCTTGCTGCAGCAGCTTGATCACCGGCTTGAGCAGCGCCGCGATCGGCCCTTGCAACGCCTCGACCGGCAGGTCGGCGATCGCCGTGTCGAGCGCGACCTGGTCGGCGAAGCTGGCCGTATCCGCGGTGCTCGCCGAAAACTCATCGGTCCCCGCATCTACAGCTTTCTGTACTTTTGCACCGTTTCGCTTCAGTTTCGACGGGTCGGTTGATTTCGGAACGGAATCAAGTCCGGCATCGCCGGCGTCGACCGTTGGCACCTCCTCCCACTCGCCGCCGTACACCTCCTCGACGTGCTTGAGTGTCGGCCGGAAGCCGATGCCGAAGAGGTTCCGGTCGCGCTCACTGCGCGCCTTCAGATCCTCATCGGCCTTGACCAGGCGCGACACCTTCGGCGGCCGCGCTCCCGGGCAGTTGTAGTGCGAGATCCACGGGATCAGCGTCGAGTTGAGCGTCGCCGACATCAGATCGGCATCGGCCTGCACCAGCTCGAGCCGCACCTCGTTGCGCAAGATGGCCGCGCCGACCTGGGCACCGCCGCCGCCGCGCGATGCCGGCGGCTCGCCCAGCACCGCCCAGCCCATCTGCTCGTCCATGTAGTGGCAAAACTCGGCGTAGCTTATCGAGCCGCTGCGCGTCGCTTCGAGCAGCTCGATCAACATCCCATCGGGAATCGCAATACCCGCCTCGCGCGCGATCGCCGCGAGCGCATCCATCAGCTTCTGCTTTTCATCGGGCTGCGTGCCGGCCGGATACTTGCCGATGGCGGTCGGCGAGCCGTACTTGTCGAGGAAAACAGACCAGAACGTGATGCCGTTGCGCTTGAAAAACACCGGCCAGAACAGGCGCGAGCCGAGGCCCAGGCCGTACGGCGAGCCGTCCTTGCCGCCGTAGCTGTGCACGATGAACTTGCGCGGCGGCAGCTGTTCGCCCGGCATCATGCTCTGCAGTGTCTTCAGCCGCAGGCGATAGTCGACATCGAACAGAAAACGGCGCTGGTCGCGCGTGATCATGCGGCGCGCCACCACCTGGTTGCCGTCCCGCTCCCACATCACCTCGCCGACCGCGAAGCCCTTCAGCAGCGCATCGAGCAGGTTGTAGCAAAGCAGGTCGAAGTTGCTCGGCACCTGCACCGTGTCGAGCGCGACGGCGTTGTCGGGACTCGGCACGCCGATCTCTTCGAGCTGCTTACGCACGACGTCGCCGGCCTGCTTGTCCTTCGGATCGTCGCTCGCAGGATCCACCTGCCACGGCCGCGCGATCACCGCCAGCTTGCGCTTTTGCATCAGCCCGAACGCAACGCAATCGCGTTCGAGATCGTCGTAGATCTCGTAATTCCAGCCGCCGCCACGCGTCGTCAGCGTCTTGTCCGCCTGGTGGCGCAGCACGCCCTGGAACGCGGGGAATAGGAAATCCTTCGCGACCCCGGCGACTTCGCCCGTTGTCACCACCGGCGCCGGATCACCCGCCATAGCTGCCCCCTCCGCGCACGCCGCTGCCCTCGTAACCACCGCCGCCCGCGTAGTCGCCGGTCCTCAGCGACTGCCGCGTGCCGCCGACCGTCTCATATTCCATCTTGACCGCCGGAGTGCTCGCGGCCAGCGTCGCCAACGCCTTCGCCCAGAAGCGGTCCGCATGGCCATTGGCATCCGCCTCGGCGTCGAAGCGCGGGGCACCCGTCGGGCTGGGAATCTTGCGCACCGCGTGCAGATCCGAGCGGATCGCGTCGTTGCCCAAGGGAATGCGCGACTTGCGGTCCTGGAAAGACTGCTTGATGCCGGTGGCCAGCGTCAGCTTGTTCGGCAGCGTGAATAGCACGCCTTCGACGCGCAAATTGCCATAACGACCCTTCGCATCCTCGACCGGCTTTTCGCCCATCCCCGTCTGGTCCATGCACCAGCGCAAGATGCCACGTCCGTTGTCGCGGTAGCGCCGATTGACGTCGTCCTGCAGCGCATCCATTTCAGCGAAGCTGATTCGGCGCCGCGCGATCACCTCGCGGCACCACAGCACGTCGCCGAGCAGCTCGTCGACCCAAATGACGAAAAGGTCGCGCCGGCGGCCGATATCAACGCCGGCAAAACATCCTTCCCCGGTGTACAGCTCGGGAATACCCGCCCGATCGTCCTCAACCGTGTTGATCAGATCGTAGTCGAGCCAGGCACTCGCCTCGTCGAGCCACTTGAGCTCGTATTCCTGATCCCACGCGTCTTCGTCGTTCAGGCCCGCGCGCAGCTCGTCGATGTTGCGCGGCAGGCCATCGGCAACCGCCTGGTAGATGTCGACCTTGTGCTTGCTCCACGGCCCGTCCTCCGTGGTCATCAGGTCGTAGAATTTGTTTCCCTTGCCATTCGGCGTCGAGGTAACGCGCAGCTTATGGCCGGCGCTGATCACGGGGAAAAGGGCGGTCCAGATCTTTCGACTGTCGGCGTGGAAGGCAAATTCGTCCAGGAAGACATTCGCCGAGAAGCCGCGCGCCGTATCCGGGTTCGCCGGTAGCGCGGTGATGACCGACCCGCCGGGGAACACAACATCGAGCATCTTGTACTCGGTCTTTTTGTCGTCCGACAGAAAGACGCCCTCGATCTCGTCGATCGCCAGGTTGTAGGCCTTGGCGTGCTTTTTGACGCCTTCGTCCATCGCCTCTTTTGCCTGACGCTCGCCGCGGGAGAGGATAACCCAACGCACGCGCCGGCCTTGCGCCTCGGCTTCGAACACGTCGTCGACGATTTCCAATGTGGTGGTGAACGTCTTTCCGGTCTGCCGGGCGAACATGCCGATCTTGAAGCGCGACTTGTCGAGCAGCCAGCGCCGCTGGTAGGCGTAAAGCGGGACGGCGGCGGCCATCAGACGAGCCCGTAGATTTCTTCGCGCACGCGGCGCAGGGTTTCGAGGTCGAAGCGTCCCTTGGTCTTTCCGGCTTCGCCTTCCATGCGGTCGAGCTTTTCCTTGATCTTCGCCTTCACTTCCAGTTGCCAGCGCTTCTGCGTGATGGTTGCCCGGCCGAGATCGGCGATCGCGCGCGTCACCTTTTCGATCTTGACCGTTTCCGGGTCGATTTCCAGATCCATCAGCACGTTAAACAGCTTCTCCTGCACCAGCCGCATTAACGCTTCGTTGATCGCACCTTCCTCGTCGGGCGCTCCCTCGACGATCGCCTTCGCCTGATTCGTCGCCGTGCGCAGCGCCGCCAGGCGCTCCTCGAGCTTGCTGCCGTAGCGATGCACCGAGCTCTTCGAAACTTCGACGCCTCTGGCCTTAAGGCCAGCCGCGAGCTCGACGTAGTTGGCGAACCCGCCCCGCACCAGTTCCGCATCGAGCCACTCGCGCAGCTCGGCCGGCAGGGTTTCGACCTTCGATCGCGGAGCCATGCTCAACCGTTCCAGTACTTCGCCGGTCGCGCAATGCCAGGATCGCAGTCGACCGTGTACTCGACCACGTCGATGCCGTGGCGCGTCAGCTTCGACAGCCAGCGGCCGTCCGGGCAGCGCTTGATTTCGACCAGCTCGCGGCCTTCCAGGTATTCGAGCTTGCGGCGCAGCTCGTTGGCGGTCGCATCGGGGTACTCGTCGCGCAGCGTCGCCAGCAGCAGCGAGTCGTACGCGCCGAGCGGGCGGGCGTGGTCGAGCGCGAGCAGCAAGTGCCAGCGCCCCGCTTCGCGTCTGATTTTCGCTGGATCGCTCATGACTTGCTCCCTTGCAACAAAAATTGGTCGATCTTGTTCGCCAGGCCGTCGAACTTGACGTCCAGTCGGGTCTGGCTGCGGATCCAGTCGTCACGCAACACGTACGTCACGGGCAGCTGCCCCTTGAGATCGCTGATCGCCAGCTCGGTTTGCCGCCACTGCTGAGTCTCGGCAAGCTTGGCCGCTTCAAACGCGCCGAAGCGTTCGCTCAATAGCTGTTGGCCGGCCTTGCGCGCCTCGTCCTGTGCGGTGAACCGTTCGTTCAGCCGCGTTTCGTGCTGCGCCATCATCATCTTCGCGGTCGCGAACACCACGCCGAAAAAGGCCAGCAGCAGCCCGACGCCGAACGTCAGCAGCGTCCAGATGCCGATATGCACCATGCCGTCGCCGAGCCCCATCATTTGGCCCTCCGCTTCGCTTGCCGCTCGTTGCGCGCCTGGCACTCCGCGCAGTACTTGACTCCCGGAATCGCGCGCCGCCGATCGTCCGGAATGCGCTCGCCGCAGTGCACGTCGACGCAGTACAGGCTCGACAACTTGCGCCAATCTTTCGCCGGCCGCGCGGCACGACGCACGACGTCGCGGATCGCGCCTTCGCGATCGGCGGCCTCGATCTCGGCGGCGATGTCGAGCATGTCCGGCATCAGAGGTCCAGCGCCTTGACGCTCACCGGCAGGATCGCACCGGCCACGAAGCGCGTGCCGTCCGAGCAGCTCACCACGCATGTCGCCTTGTAGGCCGTGCCGTCGACGCCGCCGCGGATCCACTGCGACACCTTGTTGCCGGTCACGCTCGGGTCGCCGTCGAACATGGTCTGCGGGTTGGCATCGGTGCCTTCGAGCACTGTCAGCGTGATGGTCCACGCCTGCAGCGTCGCGCCGCGCGCCAGCCGCGGGTAGGTAAAGGTGACCGGAATGCGCTCGCCCGGATGTTTGAATGGCCATACCTTCACGCCGCCGCCTCCAGCCAGTCGTCATTGGCGGCGCTGTCCCACACCCGCACCTCGGCCGCGACCTCGAAGCGCACCGGCCCGCCGAGTCCGATCGCCTCCCAGACGCGTACCTTGGCGACCACCGAGTAGCGCGGGTCGGTCGGTACCAGCGCCGCCGTCGTGCTGGCCGTGCCGCCAACGATGCTCGCGTCACCGCTCAGCACCGTGCCCGACACGCTCGCGCTGCCGCTGCCGGCCCCGCCCGCGATCGCGCCGGGAAAG
>JADMIO011014796.1_pt1 | contig 15574 bp, 11 predicted proteins | sample 8958161 | NCBI WGS metagenome assembly JADMIO01 (sample SAMN16585339, study PRJNA669376) | soil metagenome | isolation source: Crop rotation soil | place: USA: Cullars Rotation, Alabama | collected 2011
AGACGGGCCAGGAAGCCCTGAGCAAACTCGCTAACGAACCGTTTGACTGCATGGTGCTCGATCTCAAGCTGCCCGATATGACCGGCTTCGAATTGATCGACAAGCTGCAGAAGGATCTCGGCCGGCGTGATCTTCCGATCATTGTCTACACCGGCAAGGAATTGACGCGTAAGGAAGAAATTCAGCTTAAGCGCGTGGCTGCCTCGATCATCATCAAGCAGGCGGACTCGCCTGAGCGCCTGCTCGCTGAGACAGCTTTGTTCCTGCATCGCGTCGAAGCCAATCTCCCTGAAACCAAGCGCAAGATGCTGGAAAAGGTGAAGCGCAAAGATCCTGTCCTCTCCGGCCGCAAGGTGCTGATTGTTGACGATGATGTGCGCAACATCTTTGCCCTGACCAGCACCCTCGAAAGCTACAACATGAATGTGGTGCACGCTGAGAACGGGCAGGAAGGCATCAAGCTGCTCCAGGCCACCGACGGCATCGAGGCCGTTTTGATGGACATCATGATGCCTGAGATGGACGGCTATGAAGCGATCACCGCAATTCGCCAGATGGCCCGCTTCAAGCAACTGCCGATCATCGCATTGACCGCGAAGGCGATGAAAACCGATCGCGACCATTGCCTGGAAGTTGGCGCCTCGGATTACATTTCAAAACCGCTCGACATCGATCAACTGCTGTCGTTGTTAAGAGTTTGGCTCTCCCGTCAGGATGAGGGAAATGAGTAATCCACAAACTGAAGAGCGAATAAACATCCTGATGGTCGACGACAGCTCGAGCAATCTGCTGGCGCTGGAGTCGATCCTGCGCGGTCCCGATCGGAACCTGATTCCGATCTCGTCCGGCAAGGACGCTTTGCGTTATCTGCTCGACAACGAGGCCGCCGTAATTCTGCTGGACGTTTATATGCCTGGTATCGACGGGCTCGAAACGGCCCAGCTAATCCGCGGTCGCGAGCGGTCCCGCGATACACCCATCATTTTTCTCACGGCGAACAGTACCGGTGTGCGCCATCTCAGCCGCGGCTACTCTTTGGGCGCGGTCGACTACATTGTCAAGCCGATCGAACCCGAAATCCTGCGCTCAAAGGTCAATGTGTTCGTAGATTTATTTCGGAAGAATCGTGAAATTCGACGGCAGGCCCAGTTGCTGCAAGAGCAGAACCTCGAGATTGAATCAACCAACCTCAATCGTTTGAAATTGCTGATTGAGTTGGGACACGAGCTGGTCGCGGAACACGATCCGCATGCCGTCCTTTCGAAGTTTTGCCGCTCCAGCGGACGTTTGGTCCAGGCGGAGACGGCGGCCGTAGGCTTGCTCGACACGAGCAGGAAAGTGTTTGCGTTCTTCTCCAGCAGTCCTGCCGGAGAGACTTCTTCGTGCGAAATTCCGCCGGCACTGCAGCAGGCCCTGGACGCCGTCGTCGTTGAGCAGCGCCCGATTCGTTTAAGCGAGGGTGACTTGTCCGGCAACGGCGCCGGCGCGCTGGAAATGGCTGGGTCATTCCTGGGAGCGCCGATTCTTTCCGCGGCCGGGGTCTCAGGCTGGTTCTATCTAATGAACAAAAGCGACGGCGAAGATTTCACCGAAGCCGACGAGCGACTGGCGGCGACCCTGGCAACCCAGGTCGGCGTGGCTTATGAAAACGCGCGCCTCTACACGGAAGCTCAGAACCACGCGACCGAGTTGGGCCTTGAGGTCGCCGTGCGCAAACAAGCGGAAGAAGAACGCGCCCGTCTGCTGATCCGCGAACAAGCGGCGCGCGCCGACGCGGAGCTGGCCAACCGCACCAAAGATGAATTTCTGGCGACCCTCTCGCATGAGTTGCGTACGCCGCTGACGGCAATTCTCGGTTGGAGTCACATCGTGCGGCAGAACATGCTCGATGAAACACAGCTGTCGCGCGCCCTGGAAACGATCGAACGAAACGCGCACGCGCAATCGCGGCTAATCGATGATTTGCTGGACGTGTCGCGTATCATCAGCGGCAAACTGCAAATCGATATGCGCGTCGTCGATCTCTCCACAGTTATCGAAGCTGCGCGGGATGCGGTGCGGCCGGCGCTCGAAGCAAAACACATTGATTTCCAGGTGGACCTCGGTTCCCTTGCCTATCCGGTGATGGGCGATCCAAATCGCTTGCAGCAGATCTTCTGGAATCTGTTTAGCAACGCGGTGAAATTCACACGGAAGCAGGGTCAGGTAACTGTGCGACTTGAGAATCATGACTCTCGGGTCTGCATCTCAGTCGCTGACACGGGAATCGGCATCAAGCCGGAATTCCTCCCTTACATCTTCGACCGGTTTTGTCAGGCTGATGGTTCGACCACGCGCGCGCAGGGAGGCCTGGGTTTGGGCCTGGCAATCGTGCGTCATCTGGTCGATTTGCATCAGGGACAGGTTGAGGTCCAAAGCGAGGGGCCTGACTGTGGTTCGACTTTTAAGCTCACACTTCCGATTGCCCGACCGGCGATGATCAAGACGAGCCTGCGTGATTCTGCCGCGCGGGACGCAGGGAACGAACCGGGCAAATTACCCGAGGACCTTTTGTGTGGCGTGAAGATTCTGGTGGTGGACGACGAGCCTGACTCGCGCGAACTCGTGGCCACGATCCTGAAGCGATCAGGCGGCGAGGTCAGATGCAGCCAATCAGCTGCCGACGCGCTCAAGGCATTCAAAGAATGGCAACCGGATTTGTTAATTAGCGATCTGGCGATGCCCAATGAAGATGGTTACAGCCTGCTCCGCAAAGTCCGCAGGATGAAATCGAAACGGGCAAAAGAAATTCCGGCGGTGGCGCTCTCAGCTTATGCGAGCGACGAAGACCGGGCCCTCTCTCTCTCGAAAGGATTTCAGTTGCACCTGCCTAAACCGATCGAGCCGGAACACCTGGTTACGTCGGTCGCCTCAGCCTTAGGCCGCAACGCCGGCAAATCAAACGGCAGCAATGGCGACGTCCGAACGATCGCGATGGAATAGCCGTGAGGCGGTCGGCGAATCGAGCGGCCGACGGCCAGGTCCGAAGGACCGTGATCGAATAGCCAGGTCCGAAGGACCGCGATCGAATAGCCACGGCCGTGAGGCCGTGGATCGCGGAAACAAAAAGTGATTGAGCGCCGAAGGTGCGGCATGAATGGGTCGGCCCTTCAGGCCTCGGATTTCATCCCACACACGAAAGCCAGCTGCAACTGAGCCGCGGAGCGGCGGTCAGAGCTAAGCCCAGGGCGAGTCTGCGAGCCCTGGGATCCTCGAAGAAAATTTAGTGAGCCGCGGGGCGGCGACTGAGTCATTCCCAGAGATACCTCTCGTCGAAATCTATCCCGTTGCTCTTCAGGAGCAGCCGGAATTCCTCTTCAAACGTAGTCTTCGAGTGATGTGCTTCCTGATTCTTGATGTAACGCTGCACACGCTGAATCTGGGATTGACTCACGGTAAAGGCGCCGTACTTCACCTGCCATTTGAACTTGCTGCGCGTCTGACGATTGGCCCAACCCGAGGAAGTTGATTTGAACTTGCTCATGAATTCTGCGATCGAAATCACGGGTTTAATTCGAGCCAGCACATGAACGTGGTCACCCGTTCCGTTTATCTCCAAGGGAGTGCCCTGAAAGCCCTTGACCAGACCACCGAGATATCTGTGCAAGCGCGGCCGCAATTCTTTTGTGATCAACGGCAAGCGATCTTTTGTCCCAAAAACGATGTGATATATGAGATTTGTGTATGCCACGGCCAGATCGTAACGCACGAATCAAGCAATAAAATCGAGAGTTAGCTTGTGTGTGAGTTTAGGGTTATTAGAGAAGTTCCTGGAATGATTCAATCGCCGCTCCGCGGCTCAGTCGTGTTTTGGATAAGGAGACCCAGGGCTCGCGGACTCGCCCTGGGCTTAGCTCTGATTGCTGCTCCGCAGCTACGTCTTGAGTTCCTGCTCCGCAGCTACGTCTTGAATTCCTGCTCCGCAGCTAGGGTCACGCCTCCGCATGACGGGCGCAACTAGAATCGTCTCTCACAGAAGTGTGCCGCGCAGAATGATCACCGCCACGGTGAAATAGATAATCAATCCGGTGACGTCAACCAGCGTCGCAACGAAGGGCGCCGAGGACGTGGCCGGATCGAAGCCGAACCGGCGCAGGACAAACGGCAGCATTGAACCCGCCAGCGTTCCCCACATAACAATTCCAATCAGCGCAACTCCGACGGTGAGCGCGACGAGTGGCCAGTGCGGTCCATAAAGATTCGAAAAGAGGGACCAGACACTTATCCGCAGAAACCCAATCGTCCCGAGAATCACACCCAGGCCCAGGCCTGAGAAGACTTCCCTGCGCATCACGCGCCACCAATCACCCAGCGTGACTTCGCCCAAAGCCAAAGCGCGAATGACCAGCGTTGATGCTTGCGAACCGGAATTGCCGCCCGATGAAATAATCAACGGCACGAACAAAGCCAGGACTACAGCGCGCGCGATCTCTTTTTCGAAAAATCCCATCGCGGTCGCAGTCAACATCTCGCCCAGAAAGAGAATCACCAGCCAGCCCGCTCGTTTACGAATCATCACAGGCAGAGAGATCTGCATGTAAGGCCGGTCGAGCGCGCCCGGCTCAACTGCGCCCAGGCGCAGGAAGTCTTCCGTTCCCTCTTCAGACATCACGTCGATAACGTCGTCAACCGTGACGAAGCCCACGACGGTTCCGTCCTGCTCGAGCACCGGCACAGCCAGCAAATTGTATTTGGCGATCTTCTTCGCCACGTCTTCCTGATCGTCGAGCGCGTTGACGGTGACGGGCTTCTTGCGCATCACTTCACTGACCGGCGTCTGCAAATCCGCCATCACCAGATCGCGCAAAGAAACCGCGCCCAGCAGTCCCCCGCTCTTTGGCTCCATCACATAGCAGGCATAGATCGATTCCTTCTCGCTGGCGACCGAGCGAATGTGCTTCAGCGCCTCGCCGACGTTCATGTTCGGCTGTAAACGCACGAACTCGGTCGTCATGATCCCGCCCGCGGTGTGCGGCGGATATTGCAGCAGGCCCTCGAGTTCCTTTCCTAAATCGGAAGGCAACTTGGGAACGATCAGATGCCGCGGGTGATGGCCCATTCTCTGGACGATGTCGGTGCGCTCGTCCGCGGACAGTCCTGAAAGAATTTCGGCGGCGCGATCTGCTTCGAGATGTTCGAGGATGGCGGCGCGCCGCCGCATGAATGGATTGTCAAACAGGTCCACGACCCGCGTGACCGGCAGCATCGAAACCACGGTCGCTGCCTCCACCAGGGTGAGTTGGTTGATTACCTCCGCCAGATCCGCCGGAGCCAGATCGCCGATGATCTGGCCGATCCCCACACTGCTTTCATCAAGCCGCGTATGAATCCGTTCAAGCAGTTTCTTGAGATCTTTTACCGGCAATGATTCTGTTCCCTAGTGCGGTTTGTAACGCAAACTGTTAGTTTGCGATGAGGAATCTCATTAACGCGCGCAAACTAACAGTTTGCGTTACAAAAACCAATTCCGGCACTCACATCCCAATCCCCTTGAAATGATACCGCTCCGTATCGTAGTACCGCTCGACATCGACGGTTTGCAGCTTTCCGGAGACGGTCGATATATCAATCAGGCTGAAGTCACACGCGGGAGCGACGCCGCGAACTGAAACCAGTTTGCCAAAGTCGCCCGCAGCCGCTGCTTCCGCGGCGCGCGCGCCAAACATGAGACCCATGATCCGGTCAGTCGCGCTGGGTGGGCCACCACGCTGCGGATGACCGAGCATCACGGCGCGCGATTCGTATGGCGTCTTGCTCGCAATCCTGTTCGCCAGCACTTCGCCCACTCCACCCAGGCGAATATGACCAAAGGCATCATGACGATCATCGAGCGTGATCATCTCGCCGTCATCGGCATGCGCGCCTTCGGCCACCACAATCACGGCGTAACGCGGCTTTCCATGAATCAGGCCCGGCTCGCCCATGCGCTCATGCAGGAGCTGAAAGACCCTCTCATAGCTAAATGGATACTCAGGGATAAGGACGATGTGCGCTTGCCCGGCCACCCCGGACCAGAGCGCCAGGTGACCTGCATGCCGCCCCATCACTTCAACTATCTGCACCCAGCCGTGCGAGCCCGCGGGTGTCCGCGAGCGTTCGATGATCTCGGTGACATTTCGCAGCGCCGTGTCGAATCCGAGTGTGTAATCAGTGCCGGCGAGATCCTTGTCGATGGTCTTGGGCACACCGACGACGTTCACTCCCATGGCGGCAAACTTCGCCGCCACGCCCAGAGTATCTTCGCCGCCGCAAACGACCAGCGCGTCGAGCCCAAGGTCTTTGATGTTGGCGAGCACTTCCGCAGAACGATCCTCCTGCTCGCCGGCATGGGCGTCATTCCTGAAAGGATTGGTGCGCGATGAGCCGAGGTTTGTCCCGCCATCGCGGTCCCAGCGGCGAACCGCCTCGCGATCAAGCCGCGCCACGTCAGGTCGAGGATTCAGCAAAGCCCGCCAGCCGTCATACAACCCGACAATTTCCAGCCCGAGTTCCGCCCCACGATAGACCAACCCCTTAATTGCCGGATTCAACCCCGGCGCATCACCGCCCCCAGTCAACACACCTACGCGTTTCATTTTCGACATTGTCTTCATTTTACAGATTGATAGCTTAACAGGTTGATGGGACTTTTCGTCGTGACGCAGGTTACAGGAGGTTTAATTCTTGGTGTGGGATGCGCAGAGGATCAGTTTGATAGTCTGTGAATCCGTCTGTCCCCGCAGGGGACAAATTAGATAGCCGATGGCAACGCCACCGGTTGACGATTACCAATTTGTCCCACGACCCTGAAAGGGTTCGAATTCAACTCCATAAATAACGCCGGTCATACCTCCTCCCATACTCGTCGAGGAAGGCAAGCAACTCTTCCGGGAACGTGCGCTTGCGATGATGGTCCTTCTGACCGGCAATGTATTTGTTCAATGCCGGAATGTCTTGATTCGACCCTTTCAGGGTCGGGGATTTGTGCGGGATTTTATTCCGTGGGCGTTGCCCACGGCTATTGTATTTGTCCCCTTCGGGGACATTCCTTGGTACTGAGAGGGTTGCGCTTTATGATAAAGTTTCTCTTCCAGACAATCACATTTGTAAATCGTGAATCGTAAACGTGATTAGATCAAAACCTGTGATGGATTGATTTGTCATAGGGGCCAGGTAATGCGTTTGAAACCTTATTCAGTGCGGCTCGTATTTTCGTGTTCGATTATTTGCGCGTTCTCGTTACCCGTTTTTGCCCAGCAGGCTAATCCGTCGGCTCCGGTAATCGTCCAGCCCGGCGCGCCGGGACAGCCGACGAAGACTTTGCCCGCCTCGACTGTGGGCGTGCTGCCGGCGGCTTCGCCGAAAGATATCGAGTTCATGCAGGGCATGATCATGCATCATGCTCAAGCCGTGGAGATGACGGCGCTCATTGATTCGCGCACTGAGAATAAGGAGTTGCGCCTGCTCGGCGCGCGCATCAGTCATTCGCAGGCGGAAGAGATTAAGTTCATGGAGCGTTGGCTCCAGGCGCGCGGTCAGCCAATCTCTATGCCGATGCCGACCCATTCAATGGGGGGGATGCCGGGGATGGATATGCCGGGCATGGACATGTCGAAACACGAGATGCTGATGCCGGGAATGCTGACGAAGGCCCAGATGGAAGCGCTTAAGAACGCGAAGGGGAAAGAATTTGACCGGCTGTTTCTTGAAGGGATGATTCAGCATCATGGTGGGGCGTTGACGATGGTGAAGGATTTGTTCGATACGGCCGGCGCTGGGCAGGATGCGGTGCTGTTTAATTTCGCGACTGACATTGATAGTGGGCAGCGGGCTGAGATTAGGATCATGCAGGGCATGCTGGGAATGGGTGATAGGTGATGGGTGATGGGTGATAGGTGATGGGTAAAGAGGTCTCGAGAAGGGTGGGGCGATGCGTCCTCATGAACGGCTGGAAGTTTGGCGTATGGTTGATTTCACTGTAAGCGTTTACAAAGCGACGGACTCTTTTCCAAGAGATGAACGTTTTGGATTGACATCGCAGCTTCGACGAGCCGCTGTGTCGGTGGCAGCGAATATTGCAGAAGGTGCCGGGCGCAACTCATCGCGGGAATTTGCATATTTTCTTTCGAATGCCCAGGGATCGGCAAGTGAATTGGCCACTGAGCTTCTTATTGCGCATCGGCTCTTATATCTTAAGCGGGCGCATTACGAACAGTTGATGCGGACTTTGGACAGCATCGGTCGAATGATAGTAGGACTGTCGCGAAATGTTCGCGCGAAAGCAGCCGAAAGCGCGTGATAGATGATGGTGAGAAGTGATAAGTGATAGGTGACAGGTGATAAGTGATGGGTGACAGGTGATAAGTGATGGGTGACAGGTGATAAGTTGGGTTTTTTCTATCACCTATCACCTATCACCCATCACCTATCACTTGTCACCCATCACTTCGTAAGGGGAAAATCATGATTCGCAAAAACACTATGACTATTCGTTTACTTCTAACTGCATTCGTACTTGGTTCATGTTTCGCCGCGAACGCATTCGCGCAGACGCCGTCGCCGACGCCGACACCGGCCGCTGAGCCACAGAACCCTTTTGCGCCGACACCGGCGCCGCCTTTGCCGGAAGGGATGACCGGCTCAGACACTTCAGATCCGCGCGCGACACTTAAGCCAGGTGTTTATGACGCTGGTGAAGCGTCGGAGGGCATAAAGCATGTGTTGCTGCTCAAAAAGCCTGACGCGTTTGATCTCGGCACGAATAATCCGGCCGATCCGAAAGTCGACAAGACTCTGACGACGGTGCTCGGCATCGGTCAGCCTTCGCAGATGCCCGGCCCCATCAAGTTGGTTCTGGCGGGACTCGGCTTTGCAAATTCCGATCTGGCATTTCAGGGCAACAAGCTGTTCCTGGGGAATTTCTACGGCGTGAACATCTATGACATTTCCAATCCGGCGAAGACCAGCTTGTTGACGTCGATGATTTGCCCGGGCGGACAGGGCGACGTTTCGGTCTACAAGAATTTGATGTTCATGTCGGTCGAGATGGCCAACGGCCGCGTCGATTGCGGCGTGCAGGGATTTCCGCCACCACCGCCGCCGCCCGCGGGATCGCATGACAATCCTCTGCCGGCCGCTTCGAAAGATCGTTTCCGCGGCGTGAGAATCTTCGACATCTCGAATATCAAAGCACCGAAGCAGGTCGCGGCGGTCCAGACTTGTCGCGGCTCGCACACGCATACGCTGGTGGTCGATCCGAAGGACAAGGACAACGTTTACATCTATGTCTCAGGGACATCGTTCGTGCGGCAAGAGGAAGAGCTGCCGGGATGTTCGGGTGGCGCGCCGGATAAGAATCCGAACACGGCTTTGTTCCGCATTGAGGTGATTAAAGTGCCGGTGGCCGCGCCGCAGGACGCCAAAGTGGTTTCCAGTCCGCGCGTCTTTATGGATCCGCGGAGCGGCGTCGTCAACAGCCTGAACAACGGCGGCAGCCATGATTCTCCCAAGCCTGCGGACACCAATCAGTGCCACGACATAACGGTCTATGCGGCGATTGGTTTGGCCGCCGGCGCTTGCTCAGGCAATGGCATTCTTTTGGATATCAAAGATCCAGTTAACCCGAAGCGAGTCGATGCCGTGAACGATACGAACTATTCCTACTGGCACTCGGCTTCATTCTCGAACGACGGTAAGAAAGTCGTATTCACCGATGAATGGGGCGGCGGTCTGGGTGCGCGCTGCCGCGCAAATGATCCGAACAAGTGGGGCGCGGACGCAATCTTCAACTTGGAAAATGACAAGTTGAAGTTCGCGAGCTACTACAAGATGCCGGCGGCCCAGGGCGACAGCGAGAATTGCGTCGCACATAACGGCTCGCTCGTGCCGGTTCCCGGGCGCGACCTCGAGGTGCAGGCCTGGTATCAGGGCGGCATCTCGCTTATGGATTTCACCGATGCCACGCATCCGCAGGAGATTGCTTACTTCGATCGTGGTCCCATCGATCCGAACGTGCTGGTGCTCGGCGGCGACTGGTCTGCCTATTGGTACAACGGACAGATTTACGCTTCTGAGATTGCGCGCGGCCTGGATATCTTTGAGTTGACGCCGACGAAGTTCCTGACGCAGAACGAAATCGACGCTGCGAAGTCGGTCAAGGTCCCCGAGTTGAACGTGCAGAACCAGCAGAAGATCGTTTGGCCGAAGACCCTGACGGTGGCCAAAGCCTATATCGATCAGTTGGAGCGTTCGCAGGCTTTATCGGCTGACCGGATCACGGCGTTGCGTGCGGCGATTGATAAGAACGATACCGGAAGCCTTAAGAAGATGGCGCCGGCATTAGAGAAGGATGCCGCCGGGGCAAAGACGGCCGCAGATACAAACCGTCTGAATGCGCTGGCTGAGATCTTGAAGGCGCCGGCGAAGTAGGATCAGGGGGTAGGGGGACAACCAGCCGCGGAGCAGCAGTGCGGCTTAGCTGCAAGCGTGTCCTTTACGTCCGCGTAGCGGACTGAATGGAAATAGCCCAGCGCTTTAGCGCTGGCATGCTCGGCCATATGACGATAGAGTCCGCAAAGCGGACGACTGATCAATTACCGAAGCGCTTTGGTGCTCAGCCGTCCGTTTCATTATGCCAACGAACCCCATCGACGGCTCGGCGGGCTATGATTATTCGCCGGCTTCGCCGACTTTTGCAGCGAAGCCAGGTCGCAAGGCACAAATCATTCAAGATTTCAGTCGCCGCTCCGCGGCTCCGAAACCAGGGTAACTGTCTACCCAAGGCTCGTAGACTCGCCTTGGGCTTAGCTCTGGCCGCTGCTCCGCAGCTCGATCCCCGGCTTCCGTAAAAAGCCTTCTTCATCATGTTACCTGTTGCTCACGGCCTCCTCGCGGCCACCTGCGTTGCCCCCATGCGCGGGTGGGATGCCAGGCGCATCGGCTCGAAGCAATTGTGGTTCGCGGCCGCGCTGAGCATTTCGCCTGATTTCGATTTCGCCATCAACTACCTGAAAATCTTCGGGCAGGGCTGGCATCATGGTTTTACGCATTCCCTGCTCTTCGGCTGCTGCGCCGGAATCGCCGTCGCCCTTTGTCTCCGGCCGTTCAGATGGAAGTCGGCATTAATTTACAGTGTGGCGATTCTCTCTCATCCTCTCCTCGATTACTGCTTCACTGAATCACGCGGCATCGAATTGCTTTGGCCATTCACTTCGACGAGATACCGGCTGCAGATTCCGAATCCGATTGATTACGACTGGAGCAACGCCTCGCTCTCGGCAGCCGCGGTCGATATGCTGAAAATCAGCTTCTACGAAATGATGATCTTTGGACCGCCGTTCATTCTGGTGCTGTGGCTCACGCAACGAAAAGCCCGCGGCCGCGTTTACGAATTGTGACCTGTCAAAAATTACAGTTGTCTGTAACGCGGGGCCGCCTACACTATTCCGGACTCACACTTATTCAGAAGGGTTATCGTAGGAGGCAAAACGGGATGAGCTTCAAGACCAAGGTGATGACGTTTGTGTTGGCTGGACTTGCGACGGCGGGTGTCGTTTCGGTGGCGGCCGTGCCGCGCACCGAAACCTTCGACGCGGCGGCCAAATACAACTCAACGTGTAAAGGCTGTCACGGAGCCAAAGCGGAAAAGAAATTCAACACGACGATGTCGGATGACGACATGGTGCAGGCGATTCTAAAAGGAAAGAAAGCCGAGAAGCCGCCCAATATGCCGGCGTATGAGACCAAACACATCACGGCTGAGAATGCGAAGGCTTTGGTCGATTACATGAAGTCGCTGCATCAGTAACGCCTTCCAAGTGGCACAGCCTTCGGTCTGTGACGCGCCATCGAAAGTGATCACAGACTGAAGTCTGTGCCACTGCAACCTGAAAACTATTGATTGATGGAGCGGATAATCGCGTCTGCCGATGCGTCAATATCTTCTTCTGTTGTCGACCAATTCGACACCGAGATGCGCATCGCATGCATCCCGTGCCAGGTAGTGCCTCCGAGCCAGCACGTCCCGTCTTGCTGCACACGTCGAATCACGTCGGCGGTGAATTGATCGTCATTCACTGACGCCGGATCTTTAAAGCGCACCAGGACCTGATTCAGCACCACATCATTCAGGATCGTCACCGCCGGATCTTTTGAGAGTCGCTCCGCCATTCGCTTTGCCAAACGGCAACACCGTTCGATTAGATCGATTAGCCCTTCGCGACCAAGAGAGCGCAACGCCGCATAGACTGTGAAGCCGCGCGCACGTCGCGATGCCTCCGGAACCCAATCACAGTTGTCGCGTTCGCTGACTCCTTTCGTTATGTAATAAGGCGCGTTCAAAGACATCGCTGCGAGGTGAGCCGACGGATCACGCACGAAGACCAGGCCGCAGTCGTAAGGCACGTTGAGCCACTTGTGGCCATCAGTCGAAACGGAATCGGCCAATTCAATTCCGACAATCAAAGCCCGGTATGCCGGACATGCGGCCGCCCATAAACCGATGGCGCCGTCAACATGCAACCAGCTGGGATAATCGCGGAGGCAGTCAACTATTTCGGCAATCGGATCGAGTGAACCTGTATTGACGTTTCCCGCCTGCGCCGCAACCAGAATCGGAGTTTGCATCCCGCTTACTACCCGCCGCAATTCGTCCACTCGCATGCGGCCCTGGTCATCTGCGGCCACGCGCACAACTCGCTCGCTGCCCAGACCCAACATTTGCAGCGCGGCGAAGATCGACATATGCGACTCATCGCTGGTGACGACGGTAATCGGCGGCGCGCCCATCAGGCCCTGTTTTTCGACATCCCAATCCAAACGCTTTAGCAGCGCGTGCCGTCCGGCCGCCAGACCAGTGTAATTTGCCATGGTGCCGCCGGTAACAAAGCCGACGCTCGATTCGCTGGACAGTCCCAGTAAATCGATAAGCCACGACGCGGCCAACTGCTCAGCGGCCGCGGCCAACGGCGAATGAGCAAAGAAGGCCCCGTTCTGGTCCCATGTAGCAGTCAGCCAGTCGGCAGCCAGGGCCGCCGGCAACGCGCCGCCGACTACAAATCCGAAGTACCTTGGCCCCGCCGTCGCCACTATCGCTTCATCAGCAAGGCCGGCGAGTTGTTCGATGATTTCTATTGGACGGTCTCCCTGCGATGAAAGTCCCTTGCCTCGCATTTTAGAAAGAAGCGCTGCGAAATCGACTGCTCGAGCTACTGGTCGATCAGCCACGTTATCGAGGAATTCATTTGCCAGTTGAGTAGTTCGTTGAAGCAGTGCCTCACGATCCGTCTTTTCATTCATCTGAGTTGTCGCTGCGGTCGGTTTCATGTCTGCTGATCTTAAAGAATCTTTCGCGACATTGTAACCGCAAAAGAATCGTCGTTGGAGTATCTGACCGCTTTCTCTAGCCCAGGCGTTTACTGGGAGGGGCGATAACACGAACGTCCGAAAGCCCCATTGAATCGGGCTTTTGAATCCGAAGATAACGATCCCCCAGGCGTAAACACCTGGGCTAGGGAAAAGTCGTTGCAGTCTGAGACACGGCGCCGATACGCGATCTTCAGCGGATGCGCGACGTGAACCCAACGCTCCCGCTATTGTTAGGCGACGTCTGCATGAGATTGCCGCTGAAGGCCCAGCGAATGTTCGTCACGTTGCGGTCGTAGCCCGCGGGAGCTCCGCCGCCGCCGCTCACTGGCGTGTAGGTCCAGCTGCTACCGCCATCGTTTGAATAAGTCACCGCCACCGTTAGTCCCGTGGTGCCGAGGTTGTGGGTCTCTGAGCTAATCTTGAAATCGGTACTTGCCGGGATTGGATCCTTCAGGGCCAGGTTCAACGCGGCCATCCCACCATTGTTCGCGAAGTTTATGGTGTAAGCCAGATCGGTCCCTGGCAGTTGAGTTCCCGCAGGACTGACTGCTTTGTTGAGTGCCAGATTCGGCGGAACAAATGGTTTCAGCGAAACCGCCGCGATGGACCAGTAGGTTGACTGGCCCATGGTCCACGACATGTTCACTGACGAGTTCGCTCCCGGCTCAGTGCTGCCTCCGGAGCGCACGTTGAATGATGAGGTGCCGGTCTGTAGCGTCCATCGTTGGGTCTGGCCGCTATTAACATTCATATAGACCGCGTCACCATTGGCCGTGAGCGTATCGACCACGAGTTCGCCGCTGGCGCTCGCCGCGTTCACCATGGGGGTACTGCTGAGACCAGCCGCGCTCGCGAACGTATTCAGCGGGGTCGTTTGATTGACTCCCGTGAATGAAATGGCGCCGGCGGCGATCTGTTTCGACGGACTGACCACCACGGACACGGCGGAATTTCCACTCGGCGGAGCCAACAGATACCAGAGCTCAGTACGATTCTGGTTCGAGCTTGCCGTGCGAACTCCGATCCGCGTTAAGGGCGTCGTGCCGTAAGTGACGCTAGTCGTGGTAATGTTTCCGTCGCGATAAGAAACACCCACGATCAGAATTCGATTCGCTCCGGATCCCACTCCATGAAACCACGATAAACTCGAGACGCTGCCACTTGAATTGATCGTTGTGATGTTGTCCTGGGCGATCTGGCCGCTGGCCGAATGCGCAAAGCAGAAGGCCAGCACGAGCGGTGTTACCAGGAACGAAAGTGCGCGTCGCAATTTCATCGCTGCACCTCCGTCGGCGCCTGGTAGTTGTCGGCTTTGCGGGTACCAAAGAGATCAAACAGACGCGAAATCTTCGAAGTGACCGTAAAGTAATAACCGCGCCGATTCGGCAAGCCATTCGCCCCCGTTGGTTCCTTCGCCGCCGTGAAGTTGTAGCCCACACCCAGGCGCAAATCCGGAAGCACCCAATAACCGACTTCGGCGGCATGAGTCATCCGCTGCGTGCGCGACGAAGGCTGTAGCAACATGCGGCTTTCAACTGCGACGTCGAAGCGACGGGTCAACTGATATTGCGCGCGCGCCTGAGCCAGAAACGACGTGGTCGAGACAAACGGCATTTGCGGATCACCGTTAGCACTGCGGCGCAGCGCAAAGTGTCCATAGACTTCCAGCTTCCGCGTCACCTGGCGGTAGACGTCGGTTGAAAGTGAATCAAAGCTGTCTTTAGTTGCCGTCGCGCCGCCGTTCTCACTTGTGTTTGACCGGTGCGTATAGCTGAACAGCACGCCCATGCGATCTGATTTCACCGGCCGAATGGCCAGCGCCGCCATGCCGTCCGTTGCTTCATTCGACCTGCCGGCATTCGAGCCGCGCGTCATCTGGAAGCGCGACATCGCGGTGATGCCATCAGTGATCCTGCCCGCGGCGCCAAACGCCATGAGTTGATTAGCTCCATTGCGGTCGCGGTATTCATAACGAGCAAAGGCGCGGAAATCCGAATTCGGCTGCCATGACAAACCCAGCGTGCCCTGGTTGAAGCTCTTTTCGCTTCCTGCCACCCGAAAGCCGCGTTCGATACCAACGTCAAGTGAAAGCTTCTTGCTGATTGGCAGGCGATGCTGCACGCCGATCACCGCAAAGCTGTCGGTGCCATTAATGCCGTTCTCTAATTGATAGCGGCTCGTAACCGCGGTG
>JADMIO011609099.1_pt1 | contig 15572 bp, 13 predicted proteins | sample 8958161 | NCBI WGS metagenome assembly JADMIO01 (sample SAMN16585339, study PRJNA669376) | soil metagenome | isolation source: Crop rotation soil | place: USA: Cullars Rotation, Alabama | collected 2011
GGGCACAGCCCGCCTCTAAACGGTCGTTGGTAAGCGCACGCGATAACCGTTCTAGTCTTAATCCTCAACTAGCTTCCTTAGACTCTCAGTGTAAGGTGGGCGTGCGACGCCTCGGTCTGTGATGATTGCGGCGATTAGCTCGGCCGGTGTCACGTCGAAGGCGGGGTTGTGGACGGCGACGCCTTCGGGTGCGAGACGCTGTTCGCGTATGTGCGTGACTTCACGCGCGTCGCGCTCTTCGATTGGAATCTGTTCGCCGCTTGAGAGCGAGAGGTCAACGGTCGAGACGGGCGCGGCGACGTAGAAGGGAATCGAGTGCTGGCGCGCGAGCACCGCGACCATGTACGTGCCGATCTTGTTCGCCGCGTCGCCGTTGGCCGCGATGCGATCCGCGCCGACGACCACGCAGTCAATCTTACCCTGCTTCATGATGTGGCCCGCCATGTTGTCAGTGATGACCGTGACGGGGATGTCGTCCTTCTGTAACTCCCAAGCCGTGAGCCGCGCGCCCTGAAGGAAGGGACGCGTTTCGTCCGCGATGACGGCGACGCGCTTGCCCGCGTCTCGCGCGCCGCGAACGACGCCGAGCGCGGTGCCGTAGTCGCCCGCCGTCGCGAGCGCGCCCGCGTTACAGTGTGTCAGCACGGTGGAGTTGTCGGCGATAAGCTCGCCGCCGAAGCGGCCCAATGCGCGGTTCGATTCGATATCCTCGTCAAAAATCTTCTTCGCCTCTTCGATAAGTTGTTGCTTTATCGCTTCGGAGTCCGCGCCATCCGCCTTCGCGCGTCGGAAGCGTTCGCGCATGCGCTCGATGGCCCAGAAGAGGTTGACGGCCGTCGGGCGCGTCTCGCCCGTGATTTTGCAGAAGTAGTCGAAGTCCTGTTCCAGGTCTTCGACGGAAGTCCCGACCGACTGCATCGTCCCCAGAGCGATTCCCATCGCGGCCGAGACGCCGATTGCGGGCGCGCCGCGCACGACCATCGCCTTGATTGCGTCGGCCACCTCTTCGCACGAGCGAAACGTCAGATACTTCTCTTCGTTTGGCAGTAGCCTCTGGTCAATCATGCGGACGCCATCGTCCGTCCACTCGACGGTCTTAATCATCTCTCTATTCTCTCCGTGTTCAACTTATGAAGGCTTTCGGCTCGCACACATACGCACGCAAGCCGCTAATGTATGACGCGACATCTTAAGGGAACGCCGTGGCGGCGGGCAAACGCGCGCACGGAAAAAAGGCGCGAGCCAGAGTCTTTGACTCCAGTTCGCGCCGACTTCATGCACGGACGCCCGACGGCGTGCCAATGCTCAAACTCTCTCGAACTCAATCGCCAACGTCAGCCTTCGTCAAGAAGCCGCCAGCGAGGAAGACTACGCCGAGCAGTATGTGTACGACGTGATCCATCGTGCCGAGGTGCAGTCCGAGCGACGCCAGCGCCTCGAACATTCGGTCTTCGCCACTGCCGAGCAGGAAGCCGCAGACGCCGAGCAGAAGGTACACGACGCCAAAGACGATGCAGAACATGCGCGCGCCGCCGAACGTCCCCGCGAAGCCGAAGTAGAGCGCGATTGCGCCGGAGATGATGTGGACGAGGTTGTGAGTCAGGCTCAAGTGCGTGCCGAGGAAGCCGGGTGAGACGAACCCAATCAGCCCGACCAAGATAAACACGACGCCGAGAAGCTTACAGACGGTTTTCGCCATAATTTTGTCGTTCCTCCTTGGGAAGAAAAGGTGGAGGGGAGGGCGACCCCGGAGCTTTGGGCTCGCGTCCCCGCCTGTTTCGATTACCCTTCGCGCGTGCGGGCGCAATGTATATCACAAATCTCTAGACGGATGTACGGATTTATTTGGCCGCTCGGATGTATGCGCCCGCTTCATCAGCGCGAAGCCTGTTTGGGCGCGCTCTTTCCGCTTTGCTATACTCGCCGCGCGCCTTAAAAAGTTTTCGCATCGGAGAGTCGTCCCGATTAACGTGCAGCCGCCCGAAGAGCCAAAGAAAATCAGCCCGGAGGAGGCTTGGGCGTTGGTCGAAGCGGGACGCGAGCCAATTTTTCTGGACACGCGCAACCTTAAACACTGGGAGCAGAGCGACTCGCAGATTCCGGGCTCGTTGCGCATCTGGCGCATGGAACTCGAAGAGCGCATCGGAGAGGTGCCGCGCAATCGCCCCATCGTCACATACTGCGCATGCCACTACGAACATTCGAGTACGCGCGCCGCGCTCATACTCGAAGAGTACGACTTTACAGACATACACATACTCGTCGGCGGCTTCAACGCTTGGCGCGAGCGCGGGCTGCCGCTTGAAAGGAAAGCAGTGACGAGTGAAAAGTGACGAGCAGGAAGCAGTCTTCAACTCGTCACTCGTCACTTGTCACTCGTCACTTGAGCATTATGAAAGAAGGTTGGGAGGCCGTCATCGGCCTTGAGATTCACGCACAGTTGAGCACCGAGTCGAAGATTTTCTGCGGGTGCTCTACGCGCTTTGGCGACGAGCCGAACTCGAACACTTGCCCCGTCTGTCTGGGGTTGCCCGGCGCGCTTCCGGTTTTGAACCGGCGCGCGGTCGAGTTGGGCGCGCGCGCGGCTTTGTCGCTCGGTCTTCGAGTCAACGAAGTCTCGATATTCTCGCGCAAGAACTACTTCTATCCAGACTTGCCGAAGGGCTATCAGATTTCGCAGTACGACCGTCCGTTCTCCGAGGCGGGCCTTCTCGAAATCATGACGGCCGAGCGCGACGAGGGCGGGCACGCGCGCGATTGGCGACCGATGCAGATACGCATCACGCGCCTGCACTTGGAAGAGGACGCGGGCAAGAACGTCCACGAAGGTCTGCCTGAGACGAATCGTTACTCCTACATAGACCTCAATCGCGCGGGCACTCCGCTCGCCGAGATCGTCACGGAGCCGGACTTCCGAACGTCTTGGGAGGCTTACGATTATGTCAATCACGTTCGCCGCGTTCTGATGTGGGTCGGGGCGAGCGAGGCTGACATGGAGAAGGGGAACCTGCGCTGCGAGGCGAACGTCTCCGTGCGTCGAGTGGGCGAAGAGAAGTTCGGGACGAAGGTCGAGCTGAAGAACCTCAACTCCGTGCGCTTTATGCAGCGCGCGATTGAGTTTGAGATAGAGCGGCAGATTGCGCTCATCGAGTCGGGCGGGAAGGTCTCGCAGGAGACGCGTCTTTGGGACGAGCGCGCGAACGAGACGCGCGTCATGCGCTCGAAGGAAGAGGCGCACGACTATCGTTACTTCCCTGAGCCGGACTTGCAGCCTTTGACGGTCACGTCCGAGTGGGTCGAGGATGTGCGCTCCGCGATGCCTGAGCTTCCGGACGCGCGCCGCAAACGCTTCATGGAGCAGTACGAGCTTTCATTCAACGACGCTTCGCTTCTAGTGCGCGACCGCGCTCTGGCGGACTTCTACGAACGCGCGGCGGCCGCCTCGAACGCGCGCGGCGCGGCGAACTGGCTCAAGGGCGAGCTTCTGCGTGAACTGGACGCGGCGGGCGTCGGCGCGGACGCCTCGCCCGTCTCGCCCGAAGAGTTGGGCGCACTCGTGCGCGCGGTCGAAGAGGGGCGCATTAGCGGCAAGCAAGGCAAGGACGTTCTCGTCGAGATGTTCCAGACCGGCAAGGGCGCGCAAGGAGTCATCGAAGAGAAGGGACTCGCGCAAGTTTCGGACGCCGGGGAGATTGAAAAGATTGTCGCCGACGTGCTCGCGTCGAATCAGCAACAGGTCGAAGCGTATCGCGGCGGCAAGGACGCGCTCTTCGGCTTCTTCGTCGGGCAGGTGATGAAGGCTTCAAAGGGCAAGGCGAATCCGAAAGTCGTCAACGAGCTTCTGAAAGAGAAGCTGAAAGCGGAGTGAAGCATTGGACTACAAGGGGAAGACTGCGGTTGTCACGGGCGGCACGAAGGGAATAGGACGCGCGATAGCCGAGGCGCTTGCGCACGAAGGGATGAACGTCTGCGTCGGCGCGCGCAAGTTCGACGAGGTCACGCAGACCGTGCGCGAGCTTGAGGGCTTGGGCGTGAGCGCGACCGGGGCCGCGTGCGACGTGCGCGCGAGCGAAGAGTGTGATGCGCTCATTGCACACGCGGTCGAAGAATTGGGCGGCGTTGACGTTCTAGTCAACAACGCCGGCATCGGCCTCTTCAAGACAGTCGAGGAGACGACGCCCGAAGAGTTTCGCGCCGTGCTTGAGACGAATCTCTTCGGAGTCTTCTACTGTTGCCGCGCGGCCATCCCTGAGATGAAGCGTCGCGGCGGCGGCTACATAATCAACATCTCTTCGCTCGCGGGCGCGAACCCGCACCCGCAAATGTCCGCGTACAACGCGTCGAAGTTCGGCCTCAACGGCTTTAGCGAGGCTTTGATGCAGGAGATTCGTCACGACAAGATAAAGGTCAGCTACGTCATGCCCGGCTCGGTCAACACGGAGTTCGGCGGCGGCGCCGTGAGCGAAGAGCGCGCGTGGCAGTTGCAGCCCGAAGACGTTGCGCGCGTAGTCGTTGACCTTCTGCGACACGACGAGCGAAGCCTTCCGAGCCGCGTCGAGCTTAGACCTTCGCGCCCCCCGAAGAAATAATGTCGAAGATAGGTTTTGTGGCGACGGCTGCAAAAGTATGAGAGCCGTGCTTCAGCGCGTGACGCGCGCGTCCGTAAGAGTCGAAGGCCGAACGGTCGGCGAGACCGGGCCGGGCCTCGTCGTCCTGCTCGGCGTCGCGCGCGACGACACGGAAGAGGACGCGCGCTACCTTGCGGAGAAGACCGTCTCGCTTCGCATCTTCGAGGACGAAGAGGGGCGCATGAACCGCTCAATCGTCGAGACGGGCGGCGGGCTTCTCGTAGTCTCGCAGTTCACGCTCTACGGCGACGTGCGACGGGGGCGCAGGCCGTCCTGGTTCGACGCCGCGCCGCCGGAGTTGGCCGAGAGGCTTTATGAGTTCTACGTCGCGGAGGTCGGCCGTAGCGTCGAGCATGTTACGAAGGGAAGCTTCCGAAAGATGATGGAGGTCGAGCTTGTCAACGACGGCCCCGTGACGATTCTTCTCGACAGCAGAAAGCTCTTTTGAGTCTGACAAATTTATCGGAGACTGGCGTGTTGATTAAAACGGTTCGGACGCGTGAAGGAATTGTGCGTGGACTTAAATTGAAGACGCTCGCGACGCTCTTCGCGTGCGTCGTTACGGCTCTGTGCTTCGCGTCGTGCGGAGGCGGCGCGACGCAGTCGAACGTGAACTCAAGCGACCTCGACGACTCCACAGCGAACGCAAACGTGAAACGTGGCGTCAAGCCTGAAGCGGACGCGCAGGCCGTCGTGCTCGAAGTCGAGTCGGGCGGCTTCTCTTACGGGAAGATTGTGATTGAGCTTTACCCGAACGTCGCGCCGCAGATGGTCGAGCGTTTCAAGAAGCTCGTCGGCGAGGGCTTCTACAACGGGACTGCGTTCCACCGGGTCAACCCGCAGACGGGCGTCGTGCAGGGCGGCGACCCAAACTCGAAGGACGACGACCCTTCTAATGATGGCATGGGCGGCTCTCCATACGGCGACGTGCCCGCGGAGTTTAGCGACATTCCTTTTGAGCGTGGAATCGTCGGCGCGGCTCGCTCCTCAAACATCAACTCGGCCAACAGCCAGTTCTATATAACGCTCCGCCGCGTCCCGCAGTGGGACGGAAAATACACGGTCTTTGGCCGAGTCATCGAGGGCATGGACAACGCGCAGGCAATTGCGGGAGCCCCCACGCGCCCCGGCTCCGAAAACCCCGCGGACAAAATCGTAATCAAAACCGCGACATTGCAGCCACGTGCGAACTTTAAATAGCAGTGAGAAGTGAAGAGTGGCGAGTGACGAGTTAAGGCATTGGCTTTAACTCGTCACTCGCCACTCTTCACTTCTCACTGCTTTTCAGATCGTGTCGTCTTCGGTCTTCGAGCGTGGGTCTAGCTCGAAGCGGTCGCGGTCGCGGCGTTCGAGCTGGTCGTAGAGGTCTAGCTCTTGGTTGTCCTCGAAGCTGACGCCGACTGCGTTCGCATTCTCTTCAACGTCGGACTGGTCGGGCGTCGGGTTGTCGCCCGCGACCGACTCTGTGCCGCTATCGTTTACATCCTCCCAAGCGGCGTCGAGGTCTCCGCCCGCGTCGGAAGGCGAGGCGGCGGTGTTGTTGCGTAGGCGTTGTGCGAGAAGGTCTGGGTCTTTTGGAGCGCGTGCGATCTCCTCCTCCATGAACTCCTCAATTTCGGGATTCGGCACGAAGTCTGGATCGTTACTCAAGTATGTAAACTCCTCCGGTCGCTTTCTGGGCATCCTCTAAAACCTCCGCACTCGCTGCGCGCGAACGCAGGATAGAGTACGGCTACTGAGTCTTGCCCGATTCTCTTGTCGCCTGCTTCGCTAAAGTGCCCCAACTATATCAAACCGCCCGCAAAGCCTCAAACACTCACCGCAAAAGGCATTGACTTCCCCTACGTGCAGTCATATCGTTTCTTCGTTTAAGGCGGGGGAAGGGCGTTAGCCGGTTTGCGGTTTGTTACCGTTCTCGTTCTTGTGGGAGTCGAGGAAGACTTTGACGGAAGGATGAGCCTCACCGTCGGGGGGCATAGAGCCGTTTGCGCCGTTCAGGCACAGCGACCGCAAAAGCTCTTCGTCAACCTCGCGCCTCTTAAAGAGCGCAGCCCCCCATGGCTGTTTATAAAAATCCGCCTTCCACCATTTCACCTCTTTGAGATTCACGCCGTCGAGCTTGACCCCGCAGAGTTGTGCGCCAGTTAGGTCAGCGCCGTCCAGCCACGCGCCGGAGAGGTCTGCGTTCCTCAAGTTAGCCCCCGCGAGCTTCGCGCCGGGCATGATTGCCTTCCCTAGATTTGCATCCGATAGGTCAAAGCCTTCCAGGTTGGCGTCTACAAGGAAGAGCGGAGCCCTTGTCCTCTTCGCCTTAAGCCCTGGCGAAGCCTTCAGGGCCTCCTCATAGATTCCGACGTAGAGGTACAGACAGTATGGCGCGAGCAGCATTCCTTCAAAGGACGCATGCTTTTGCTTAGACAGTTCGGGGAAGGTAACGTTTTCGTGTCTCAGTAGGGCATCTCTGAATACCTCGGAGAACCACTCTTCGTCGGCTTGCTGAAGGTATTTAAAGACTTCCGGCTTGTATATACGCTTCGGAATCGCTTTCCACAAATCTTCCGTGATGGCTTCGAGACTCTTCGCGCCATTGACGATGAAGAAATCCGCCAAGGCCCGCCTGAGGTATACCTGAAGCCGCCCGTTGTTGTTGCTTAGCACATCAAACGGGAAGTCCGGGCTGTCTCTGATGATCTCGATGATGGCCTGCCTGATTTCGAGCAGCGCCATGCGATTTGTTTCGAGCTGGAGGCCGCTGAAGAGTTGATTCAATACCGTCTCGCGGTAGGGCTGCATCCTGAAGGCGAGGCTTTTGAACGGCTTCCGCTCGTTGAACTCGCGCCTCTTTCTGCGCCCCATCTCACCGAGCACGCCCGCCGCGCTCATACGCAACGCCGCATTGTCTCTCTCTCCGAACAGCTTCAAAGCTTCGCTGAACTTGTCGTCGTCGCGCGACTTCGACGCGACCTTATAGTTGAGGAAGCCTATGAAGGAGGTGAAGGCCGCGACGACAAGGCTGACGAGCGCCGTTATAGCCGCCGCGACCACGACCGCAACGCTGGCAGGATTATCGCGTACGGCGTCCGTAAGCTGCTTGACCGGCGTAGGGGTCGGGGCGGCGTTGAGCCTGCGCACTTCGGCTTCATAGTAATCAGCCTGCGCCTGTGCGCTTCTGGTCTGGGCCTCGACGAGGCCGGGGGGCTGGCCCTGAGTCTCGCGGCGCGTCTGTCGCGAGCGGCCCTGTGCGAAAACGTTGGCGCAGAGGACGAGGAACACTGCGGAGAAGAGCGTGATGCGTATGAGGCTCATGGCGATACTCCGTTGTGACGGACGTGAAAACGGAAAGGTTGAAGACCCGCCTGAGAAGGCCCTAAATCTATTTCGCGCGCAGGCCATCTGTCAATAGTAAAAGTTACGCCGCGTGCGGGCCGGACACCGCTACGCGGAGGGGGCTTGCTTGACGGCGGAGGGTCGCGAACTTAAGATAAAGGGTAATCTTTTGCTGTAAACAATCAACTGTCCGGACGCTTCCCAGACGCGCGGGAGAGTTGCGGCAGTCCAACGCTCGCTCTTCATCTTAGAGGGTCTTAGATGGCACACAACCTTTTCAATACTCTGCAAACGTTCACAACTGAAAAAGGGAAGTCGGGGCAGTTCTATTCGCTCCCGCAGCTCGAAGCCGAGGGCGTCGGCCCCGTCTCGCGCCTGCCCGTCTCGATTCGCGTCGTGCTCGAAAGTGTCCTTCGCAACTTTGACGAACGGGTCGTCGAAGAGTCGGACGTGCGCGCGCTCGCGAACTGGGAGGCTGGCGCGGAACGCACCGAAGAGATTCCATTCAGCGTCGCGCGCGTGCTGCTTCAAGACTTCACGGGCGTGCCGCTTCTCGTAGACCTCGCGGCGATGCGCTCCGCCGTTCAACGCATGGGGCGCGACCCCAAGATAATCGAGCCGCTCGTCCCCGTTGACTTGGTCATTGACCACTCAGTCCAAGTTGATTTCTGGTCTTCGCCCGACGCTTTGCGCCTTAACATGGAGACGGAGTTTCGGCGCAACCGCTCGCGCTATCAATTCCTCAAGTGGGGCATGCAGGCGTTTCAGAGCTTCAACGTCGTCCCGCCCGGCATAGGCATCGTCCACCAAGTCAACCTCGAATACCTCGCGCGCGGAGTGATGGAGAAGGACGGCGTTTATTATCCAGACACGCTCGTCGGCACTGACTCGCACACGACGATGATTAACGGTCTGGGCATCGTCGGTTGGGGCGTCGGCGGCATCGAGGCGGAGGCCGCGATGTTGGGCCAGCCCGTATACATCCTGACGCCCGACGTAGTCGGCGTGAACTTGACGGGAAGTTTAAAGGAAGGCGTGACGGCGACAGACCTCGTCCTGCGCGTCACGGAGATGTTGCGTAAGGCGAAGGTCGTAGGCAAGTTTGTTGAGTTCCACGGCGAGGGCGCGGCAAGCATCCCGGTCGCGGATCGCGCGACGATTGGCAACATGGCGCCGGAGTACGGCGCGACGATGGGCTACTTCCCCGTGGACGAGAAGACCTGCGAATACCTTCTCGCGACGGGGCGCGACGAAGAGCAGGTGGACATCATTCGCGCTTATTACACCGCGCAGAAACTCTTCGGCATACCGCGCGCTGGCGAGATTGATTACAGCACGACTCTCGAACTCGACATCTCGACGATTGAGCCGAGCGTCGCGGGGCCAAAGCGTCCGCAGGATAGAATCGAGCTTTCCACGCTCAAGGAGAAGTTTGAAGACCTCTTGCGCAAGCCCGCGGGCGAGAACGGCTACGCGCGCGCGGAAGACTCTCTCGGCGAACGCTTCCACGTTGACTTAAGCCGTGAGGTTCACGAAGTCGCGCGCTCTCTGCCCGTCCTTCCCGGCGCACTGCATGCGGGCGGCGGCGGGCAGGATCAGGAGTCCGCGCCGACGGTCGTCGCGACTGAGACGGTCGCCAGCCTCGGCGCGCGCAGCGACAGGAATACGAGCGCGACGGGCGAGTTTGAGATGATGAACAATCGCCCGACGCCCGACCGCGTTGACTTCGAGGAGAAGACCGCCGAGTTCGTCATCGAGCCGAACGGCGATGCGGAACTGGGCCACGGCGACGTTGTCATCGCAGCGATAACTTCCTGCACGAACACCTCGAACCCCGGCGTCATGCTCGCCGCGGGGCTTCTCGCGAAGAAGGCCGTCGAGAAGGGCTTGAAAGTTCCTCCGACCGTCAAGCCTTCGCTCGCTCCGGGCTCGCGCGTCGTGACCGAGTATTATCGAAAGACCGGCCTGCAACCTTACTTGGACAAGCTCGGCTTCAACATCGTCGGATACGGCTGCACGACCTGCATAGGCAACTCAGGCCCGCTCGACCCGCGCATTGAGTCGGTCATAAACGAGCACGACCTTGTCACGGCCTCAGTCCTTTCCGGAAACCGTAACTTTGAGGCGCGCGTGCATCAGTCCGTGCGCGCAAACTTCCTTATGTCGCCGCCGCTCGTCGTCGCGTTCGCGCTCGCGGGCCGCGTCAACATTGACGTTGAGAACGAGCCGCTAGGCAAGGGCGAAAACGGCGAAGACGTTTTCCTTCGCGACATCTGGCCGACGCTCGAAGAGGTCGGCGAAGTCCTCGGCGCCGCGACAGACCCTGAGACCTATCGCGCGCTCTACAAAGACTTCGCCGAAGCGAATCCGCTTTGGAACGACATCCCTTCGGTGACCGGCGAAGTCTACGAGTGGGATTCGCAATCAACATACATTCAGGAGCCGCCCTACTTCGAGCGGTTCAGCATGGACGCGGGCAGCTTCTGCGACATACGAGGCGCGCGCCCGCTCGCGATCTTCGGCGACTCGGTGACGACCGACCACATAAGCCCCGCGGGCGCAATCAAGACGACTTCGCCCGCCGGCCGTTACCTTCTGCTGCGTGGCGTCGAGCAGGGAGACTTCAACTCATACGGCTCGCGACGCGGCAATCATCAAGTGATGGTGCGCGGCACGTTCGCAAACGTCCGCATCAAGAACCTACTCGTGCCGGGCACGGAGGGCGGCGTAACTTCACTTGAGCCGACGCGCGAGCGCATGCCGATTTACGACGCGTCCGTGCACTATCAGGCCGCGGGCGTGCCGCTCGTGGTCTTCGCTGGCGAAGAGTACGGCACAGGCTCTTCGCGCGACTGGGCCGCGAAGGGAACGCTTCTTCTCGGCGTCAAGGCCGTCATCGCGGAGAGCTTCGAGCGCATACACCGCTCGAACCTCGTCGGGATGGGCGTGCTGCCTTTGCAGTTCAAGGATCATGTGAACGCTGAGACGCTCTCGCTTGACGGCTCTGAAGTCTTCGACATCACGGGCCTTTCGGGCAGCGACATTACGCCGCGTCAGGACGTGACGCTTCGCATACGACGCCAGAACGGCGAAGAGAAAGAAGTTCCGGTGACGCTTCGCATAGACACGCCGATTGAGATTGAGTATTACAGGCACGGCGGGATTCTGCCTTTCGTTTTGCGGCAGCTTATCGCGCAGTCTTCGTGACAGAGAAGGAAAAACGAGTCCCGCGTTGATGGCCGATGAGAGCCGACCTGTTCGGCCGTCAACGCGGGACTCGTCTTATCTATTAACCCTCGGCTTTAAAACGGCGGGCATTTGATGGAGATGATAATCTTCACGACGGCGGGCGCGGTGCTCCTCTTGCTCGTCGCCTACGACGTTTACGCGACCGTGCTTCATTCGAGCGCGCGCTACGGCCCCGTCGGCGAGAGTCTGAACCGCGCCGTCTGGCGCGTCTCACGCAAATGCGCGTTCCATCTTGGGCGCAGGCGTCGTCACAAGCTTCTCAACGCAGTCGGCCCGGCGTTGATGCCTCTGCTCATCGTCACGTACATAGTCCTGCTCACGCTCGCCTTCGCGCTTCTGTACGTCCCGCATGTACCCGACGACTTCAGTATCACCTCCGCGAAGAACGCGGCCGATTGGGTCAACGCGGTCTACTTTAGCGGCTGCACCTTGACCACACTCGGCTACGGCGACATCGTGCCGCGCACGACGTTGCTGCGCTTTCTCGCGCTCGTCGAGGCCGCGTCGGGCTTCGCGCTCATCTCGCTCGCAATCACGTACGTGCTCGCGGTCAACAACTCGCTCGAACACAAGCGCACGGTCGCGCTCTCTATGTACCATCAGGCGGGCGAGGGCGCGGACGCCGCGGGCTACATCGCGCACTACTTTGTTGACGGAAAGTTTCACGGGCTGCGCGAGGCTCTTCGTACGAGCACGCGCGACATACAGGCCCTGCTCGAATCACACGTCGAGCATCCCGTGATTCACTACTTCCACCCGGTCGAAGTCTACCGAAGCTTCCCGCGCATACTCTTCATCCTTCTCGAAGCCTGCGCGGTCATACGAACAACGCTCGACACGGAAGAGACGGTAGACCTTCGTAACTTCCCCGAAGTGCGGACGCTCGACGCGAGCGCGCGGCACGTTCTTAATCAACTCGTCGAGTCGCTTGAGCTTGAACGCCGCATGAAGCCGCGCAAAGTTACGGGCAAAGAGCGCGTAGAGGACGAGAGCCGTTGGCGTCGCCGGTTTGAACAGACGCTGGCGCGGCTCGAAGAGTCTGGAATCAAGGCGCGCGACAACAAGGAGGCCGCGTGGAAAGAGTATCGCGCGCAACGCGAGGAATGGGAGTCGAAGCTCGAACGCCTATCGCTCTACTTAGGCTTCGATTGGGAAGAGGTCACGGGCGACCGAAACCTTGACGAAGCCGTGCTCGACTCGGACGAAGAGCCGCGCGCATTTACTTTGGGCTAGACGAAGGCGTCGCTGTTTGGACTCGCGGCGGCGGCGGGTGTAAAGTAGCCGCGCGAACAAACCGGAGCGCAAAACCCAACGGACGAAAATCACAGCAACTTTCATCCAGAAGTGGAGAAGAATTATGTCATCAACTCAGCAGGCATCCGATACGCCTCGCAAGTATCAACTCTTCATAGACGGCAAGTTTGTTGACGCCGAATCGGGCAAGACGTTTGAGACGCCAAACCCCGCCACGGGCGCGACGCTCGCCGAAGTCGCCGAGGGCGACAAGGCCGACATAGACAAAGCAGTCGAAGCGGCGCGCCGCGCCTTCGAGGGCAAGTGGTCGAAGGTCTCGGCGCGCGACCGCGGCCGAATGCTCTACAAGCTCTCGCAGCTCATCGAAGCGAAGATACCAGAGTTGGCCGCGCTTGAGACTTCGGACAACGGCAAGCCCATCAAGGAGACGACCTACGTTGACTTGCCGCAGGTCGTCGAAAACTTCGAGTACTTCGCGGGATGGGCGACGAAGATTGAGGGCGAGACGATTCCAGTCCCCGGCCAGATGTTCAACTACACTCTGCGCGAGCCCGTCGGCGTCTGCGGCCAGATCATCCCTTGGAACTTCCCGCTTCTGATGGCCGCTTGGAAACTCGCGCCCGCGCTCGCGGCGGGCAACACGGTCGTCCTAAAGCCGGCCGAGCAGACGCCCGTCGGCGCGATGGAGCTTGCCTCGCTCATTCAAGAGGCGGGCTTCCCTGAAGGCGTCGTCAACATCGTCCCCGGCTACGGCGAGACCGCGGGCGCGGCGCTCGCTTCGCATCCGGGCATTGACAAGGTCGCCTTCACCGGCTCGACCGAAGTCGGCAAGATTATCGCGAAGACTGCGGCGGACAACTTGACGAAGGTCTCGCTCGAACTCGGCGGCAAGGCTCCTAACATCGTCTTCGCGGACGCGGACATGGAGCAGGCCGTCAACGGCGCGATGATGGGAATCTTCTTCAACCAAGGGCAGGTCTGCTGCGCGGGCTCGCGCCTCTTCATCGACGCGAAAGTTAAGGACGAATTCCTCGACCGCTTCAAGGAGCGCGCCGGGCGCGTGAAGGTCGGCGACCCGATGGACACGAACACGCAGATGGGGCCGCAGGTCTCCGAGGAGCAGTTGAACCGAATCAAGGGCTACGTTGACATCGCGAAGGAAGAGGGCGCGCAAGTCTTGACGGGCGGCTGCCCGCCGCAACTCGAAGGCGATTTCCAGAAGGGCTACTTCTTCCAGCCGACAATCTTCGGCGACGTAAAGAACTCGATGCGCGTCGCGCAGGAAGAGATATTCGGCCCCGTCGTCTCCATCATCACTTTCGAGAACGAGGATGATCTTATTCGTCAGGCCAACGAGGTCGTCTACGGACTCTCGGCTGGAATCTGGACGAAGGACATCACGCGCGCGCACCGCTTCGCGAAGGCCGTACGCGCGGGCGTCGTCTGGATTAACACCTACAACATGTTCAATGCGGCCTCGCCCTTCGGCGGCTACAAGCAGTCGGGCTACGGGCGCGAGATGGGCAAGCACGCGCTTGAGATGTACACACACGTCAAGAGCGTCTGGGTTGACCTATCGGGCAAGCCAATCGGCTGGTTCGGCAAGTAGCTTTGAAGTTGACGGATGGAAGGCGCGGCGGCGCGGGTTCACATGCCCGCGCCGCCGCGTCGTCTTTCTTGTCTACGGAATCAGCTTCAGGCTCGCGGTGCGGTTACTGAGTCGCATGCCCTGCGACACGTCGCGCAGGCCGAGCACGTCGTTGAAGCTCGTCCAAGTGAACCCAATCATGCCTACGACGAGCGGCTCGCTTTTGGCAATGTCCGCGTAGCGCACGGCCATGTCGCCGACCATCTCCTGCGTCATCCCTGCGTTGACGTGCCAGGGGCCGTAGTGTGCGTCGAAGACGATGATGAGCCGTTGGCGCGCGGGGTTTATGTGTGTCTTGAAGTAGTTGAGCCAATACTGAAACTGGCTGCCCGGCGTTTCCGGATGCAGCACCGCGTAGCGCCAGAAGGCAAACCCGTCGGGCTGTACGGGTAAAGCCTGACCGGATATGTCCACTGCGCCGTCGCTCAACCCGTAGCCTACGACCGTCGGGATCGTGGAAATCTTCGACTTGACGTATGCGGTCGCCGTGTCAATGGCGCTGTTGGTCAGATGTGCGTTGTTAGCTTCGCTGTTGATGATGAGGAACGAGACGCGGTCGGGCGTGAGGTAAGCCTTGTTGAGGTTGTACCAGTAGTTGAAGATGTACTGGTAGTCGGGGCGCAAATACCAAGCGGGCGTGTCGGACTGGAAGAGAATGTTGTCGAGGAAGATTGCGACCTTCTTGCCCGCGCCGTTGTGCTGCGTGATGGCCGGGCCGAGATAGGTCGTCCACTCCGAAGAGAGCGTCGTCACGTTCGTATGGATGCCCGCGTTTGCGACTTCGCTCTCGTACTCGTATGCGTCTTCGACGCCCGTGTAGCCAAAGAGGTACTGGCCGTTAACGTCGTGGAACTCCCAGTGCGCGCTCGCCGTCGAGGTAAGGACGGGGGACAGCAGAAGCGTGAAGCTCAGGATTGCGGCGTAGAGGCGTGTTTTCATTTCAACTCCTTCACTCTTGCGGAGAGTCTTGGCTCTCCGTCTCGTTCTTTGTGGAGGCGTGGGAGACGACTACGCTCGCCGCGGCGACCGCCATGCGCAGACCTCTACGTGAACGCGAAGAGAATGCCCGCGCGCGCGAGAGATGATCGCTGCAACTTTGGTTGAAGGTTACGTCCGACTACGTGCGTGGATAATTATTATGTTACGAGGCGGACAGCAGGCGTGATGAAACGGACGCCGCCGTTTCGTATGAGAACGGCATCCAGAAAGCCGGAGTTCTTTTACTTTTTTTACATCGAGGGGGAAGCGGCGGGCATTTCCACAAATCTCGAAGCTCGCGCAAAGCTAAGGCTGCACGCCCGGAGGCGGGCCGACGGGCAAAACCTCAACCTCTCCGCACAACTGTATGTCCGCACGCAGGACGACTCCGCGCCTGTTGCCGGGCGGTGTAATTCTAACTCTCGGATACGTGGCTTTCCAGCACATTGGGATCCTAAGCTTAGAATTCCACGTGGACAAGTTGTCGC
>JADMIO010785108.1_pt1 | contig 15570 bp, 6 predicted proteins | sample 8958161 | NCBI WGS metagenome assembly JADMIO01 (sample SAMN16585339, study PRJNA669376) | soil metagenome | isolation source: Crop rotation soil | place: USA: Cullars Rotation, Alabama | collected 2011
CTTTCCCCGGCCCTCGCAGCCGGGGTGGCCGCCCGGGGGGCAGCCGCCCGGCCTCCCGCCGCAATACAGCCCCGCGTCGCAGCAGCCGGGCATGTCCCCGCAATACAGCCCCGCCTCGCAGCAGATCGTGCCGCAATACGGCCCGGCCTCGCAACAGCCTGTATTCTCGCCCGGCACAGGGCAGGGATACGGGCAGCCGGGCGGGCCCCCTTATCCCGCTCCGCCCACCGGAGGCGCGCCGTCCGTCGTCTCGCCCGCCGCGCCGCCCCCGAAGTCGCGCACCGGCCTTTTCGCGGCTGTCGCGGCCGTCGCGATGATCGGCGGGGCGATAGCGGCCTATCGCATCGCGGGTATCGCGACGGGCTCCGGCGCAGAGGCCGGCTCGGGAGCGGTGGCCACCTCGACCGGGTCCGGCGCGGCCTCCGGCGTGCCCGCCGCGTCCGGCACCTCGAGCGCGGCGGCGCCGAAGCGGCTTGAAGACTGCCCTCAAGGGATGGTCCTCGTGCCCGGCGGCAAGTTCTTCATGGGCTCGGACGAGGCAGGCTTCAAGCTGTGGCAGCCCTCGCACAAGGTGACGATCGACACCTTCTGCATCGACACGTACGAGGTCACGGCCGAGGCTTACAAGGCCTGCTCCGACAAGGGCGAATGCAAAAAGCCGGCGCCGGTCCCGAGCTATCCCAAGCTCGAGAGGCAGAGCGACGCCGATTACGAGAAGGAGCGCAACGTCCTGGCCGAGTTCTGCAACTTCGGCAAGGACGGCCGAGAGAAGCACCCCATCAACTGCGTGAGCTGGCAGATGGCGAGCGACTATTGCAAGATCAATGATCGCCGCCTCCCGACCGAGGCAGAGTGGGAGTACGCGGCGCGCGGCTCGGATCAGCGAAAGTACCCCTGGGGCGACGACCCCGCGCGCGAGGGCCACATGAACGCGTGCGGCAAGGAGTGCAACGCCTGGGAGAAGGCGCACGGCCTCAAGCTCACCCCGGTGATGTACAGCAAGGACGACGGCTATCCCGGCACGGCGCCTGTCGGCAGCTTCCCCGAGGGGAAGACGAAGTTTGGCGCCTATGATTTCGTCGGCAACGTGTGGGAGTGGACGGCCGACTGGTTCGAGATCTACAAGGACGAAGAGCTTGTCAACCCGACGGGCGCCCCGAAGGGCGATCGGAAGGCCATCCGCGGCGGCGGGTACAACGGCGGCGTCGCCCTGTGGCTCAACCCCGCGTTTCGTTATCATCAGGTGCCGGACGCCGCGGCGCCGGCGCTGGGGTTCCGCTGCGCGCGGACCCTCTGAACGCGCTCTACCTCACTTCGCGTCCTTCGCGCAGCGGAAGCCCACGTCATTGTAACGGTGCGCGGGGAGGCTCCACATCCGCGCCGTCACGCGCACGTTCGTCACGTACCGCCCGCCCCATCCCGCGCCCCGGAACACCCGATGCGGGCTCGCGCACCCGTGATCGGGATACGTGCAATACGGGCTCGACGTCCACTCCCAGACATTGCCGGCCATGTCGTGCATCCCGAACTTCGAGTCTCCGAGCGGATACCTGCCCACCGGCGAGAGCGCCGGCGCGCCGTCGTCCTCGTCGAACAACGGCTTTTGATCCTCGCCGCCCTGCTTCAGCGCCGCCTCCGCGCAGCTCCTGTCGCAGGCGTTGAGCAGGCTCGCGCGAGGCGGGGTGTTGCCCCAGGGATACGTGCGATGCTCGGCGCCCCCGCCGGCCGCGTACTCCCATTCTGGCTCCGTCGGCAATCGCTTGCCCGCCGCGCGGCAATAAGCGTCGGAGGCGTCCCACGAGATGCAGTTCATCGGCAGCCCGCCGCCGGACCTGCTGTACGCCGTGCACGTGACGCTCTCGCGGTTCTTGACGTCGTCGGCGATGCCTTGCCAATTGACCGTGGACTCTGCCGGCCTGCACTCGCCTCGCTGCACACAGTCGCCGTAAGCCTCGGCCGTCACCTCGGTGAGGTCCAGGCAGAACGCGGCGACCTGGACCTCGTGCACGGGCTGCTCATCGCCCTTGCCGTCGTCCGACCCCATACGGAAAGCGCCGGCCGGCACATATCCCATCCCGGCCGGACAGGGACCGTTATTCGGGTTGATCGCGGTGACGGTGGCCGGCAAATACGGAGCCCGGACGCCGCCTCCGAAGCGCAGATAGACAGCGATGACGACCGCCCCGAAGAGCAGCCCCGCGCCCGCCGCGACCAGGCGCGGGCGCAGCGCGCCGGAGTTTGGGGCCGCTTGCGGCCCCATCGGGACAGACCGCGCGCGCACGCCTCCGCCTGCACGGCCGCGAGGCCGCGCCGCGGCAGACTCCGGCTCTGCGACGGCGGCGGTCTGCGACAGGGCCGGGATCACCTGGCGGACCGAGGGATCGGAAGGCCGGGGCGCAGGGTCGGACGGGCGACCAGCGATCAACGTGTCCGCGTATTCGTCGCTCATGCGCCGGTGCGGCCCTGTGCCGGCAGCGCGGCTGTCGATCGGCCCTCTGTCGTCGGTGATGTCCGCCGACACGGGCGCGCTCGCCGGCGCGCCGAACGACCCGAGCGAGATGCCCGCCGCGTGCGGCGCGAGCACCTCGCCCACCTCGCGCAGGCTCACCGGCCGATCCTTGACGTCCAGCGAGAGCATGCGATCCACGAGCGCGATCACGTCGGCCGGCAGCCCCTTCACCTTCGACGACAGCGGCTCGATGTCGTGCGTGATCACGCGCCGGAGCACCCTGCCGATGTTCTCGTCCTCCGTGGGCCGCTCCCCCGCGAGGCACTCGTAAAGGATCACGCCGAGCGACCAGATGTCCGCGCGGTGATCGATGGGCTCGCCCAGCACCTGCTCCGGCGCCATGTAATACGGCGTACCGAGCATCATGCCCGCGTTGGTGACGATGTTCGACTGCGTCAGGGAGCTGGTCGGGCCGACGAGCTTGGCGATGCCGAAGTCGAGGATCCTCACGCGGATCTCCCCGCTCTCGTTCGAGAGGAAGATGTTCTCCGGCTTGAGATCGCGGTGCACGACGCCCGCGGCGTGCGCTGTGCCGACGCCCGAGATCACCGGCAAGAGCAGCGTCGCGGCCTCGTCGAGGTCGAGCACCGGGCGGCGCAGCAGCCGGTCGCGCAGCGACTCCCCCGCGAGCAGATCCATCACGAGCACGGGCGATCCGTCCGCGAGCTGCAGGACGTCGTGCACAGGCAGGATGTTCGGGTGCACGACGGCGCACGCGGCGCGGGCCTCGCGCAGCATGCGGCGCTTGACCGACTCGTCGCTCGCCGCGTCCGCCTTGAGGAGCTTGAGCGCCACCTGCTTGCCCGTGACCGTGTGCTCGGCCGCCCACACGACGCTCATGCCGCCTTCATTGATCGGCTGCACGAGGCGGTAGCGGCCGAGGAGGATCTGGCCGGGGGTGAAGGAGGCGCTCAACGCACGACGCACGGTATCACAGGGGGCGTCCGCGCGCCGGTCCGCGAGCTGTCACGTCACTTGACCTTCACCTGGCGTTTGATCACGCTCGAGCCGCCCCGCGCGTCGCGCACGACCGCCCAGATGGTGCTGATCCCCGGCTCGGCCGGCGGGATCCACTTGACCGAGTGCTTGTCCTGATACCCTGTCTGCGAATCGCTCACGAGCTTGATGTCGCTGTCGAAGTCCCCTGTGTCGGAGAAGTAATCGACCCACACCGTCTCGGTGAGCTGCTCGCCCTTCTCGCCCTTCGCGTCGGGGTCGTCCTCGGCCGGATCGATGGGGTCGCCCTTCTTGTCCGTGGCGAACGTCACGTCGATGTCGTAGCCCGTGCACTCCTGGAAAGCGTCCTGCCGCGTGCAGCTCGGCGGCAGATAGCGCTCGTCGGCGGGCACGTCGCACGGCGGTACCGTGGGGTTCTTGTCCGCGTCCGCGTCCAGCTTGACGGCCTTGGGCTTGTCGGCGGAGAGGTCTTCCAGCGTGAGCGCCTGGACCTCCGGGTTCAGGTTGAAGCGGCCGTCGTCGAAGGAATAAATCTGCGTGTATCCCGGGACGAAGCCGTCGGGCCCGAGCGGCTGCTTCGTGTCGAAGTCGAAGCACCCGATCGGGAAATCGCCCGCCGCGGAGGGGTCCGGATCGATGATGCCGAAGTAGCCGGCGCACGCGAGGAAGAAGACGTAACCGATGCCGTAGTGCGGCCCGATCATGGGCTTCGGCCGGCTCGACACGATGTCGGGCACCACCATCGAGAACTGGTTGCCGAGCCCGACAGGCAAGCCCGGCGGGAACACGGGCGGCTTGCCGCTCTTCAGCGCGTCCTGAACAGCGCCCTGCGCTTGCTGAAAGAGGCCGAGGAGCGGGATCGCGCAGAGCGAGTACTGGTCGCCCGGGGGGTTGAAGCACCCGCCCATCCACAGGATGTTGATCTTGCGCTCCGCTCCCTGCGTCCTCACGCCGTAGGCGTCGTACACTTCCATGTTGAAGTGGACCGTGCAGCGCTCGGCGTCGCCCGGGCAATCGGGGGGCAACGCGCAGTCGCCCTTGTCCGCGCAATCGGGGTTGTCCGAGTTATCGGGGACGTAAGGGTGATCGAGCGTGACGGCGAGGACGCGCAGCGTCTCGATCTTGCCCTCGGGCGTGAAGTTCGAGGCGCACCCGGAGAAGATCGCCGGCCCGAAGAGCGCCGCCGCGCCCAGGGCGCCGAGGATGACGCGCCTCGCGCTCCACTTGCCTCTCATATCACATCTCCCCGCGCAGGCCGATCGACGGCAGGATGGGCAGGCCCGTCACGTACTGGCGTGAGGTGTAGTTGAAGTTATATTGAAGCGCTTCCACGTTCTGGTTATTGTAGACGTTCTGGACGTCGAGGTACGCCGAGAATTGCCATGATTTGAGCTTGACGCGCTTGTCGATGCGGATGTCGAGCTGGTGGAAGAGCGGCAGCCTCTCGCTCGCGAGCGAGCCGAACGGGATCTGCGTGTAGGCGCCCGACGGCGCGTGGAAGAGGGCGTTGATGCGGCTCGGGTCGCAGACCGGCGCGTAGGTGAAGCTCGGGGTCCCGCCCTTGTCCGGCGTGGTAAAGACAGTCCGCTTGTCGCCCGCGCCGGCGTTGCACACCGTGGGCGTCACGAGGTTGCCGGAGACGAGGCGGAAGCGCGCGCCGAACTCCCACCCTCCGCCGAGCTTGTAGCTCCCGAGGACCGTGAGGATGTGCGTCTGGTCGAACGAGACGAGGTGCTCCGTCGCGCCCGGCCCGTCCGTCCGGACGCTGCGAGACAGCGTGTATGCGAGCCAGCCGAAGAAGCGATCGTCCGGCTTGTACTTGAGGAGCGTCTCGGCGCCGACGACGTTGCCTGTGCCCTGGTTCGAATAAGAACGGACGTCGGTAGTGGTGCCCGCGCCCACGAGCACGAGGCCGTCGAGCTGCTTGTAAAAGCCCTCGAGCGAGACCTCCAGCTGCTTCGTGATCTCCTGCTCCGCGCCGAGCGAGTAATGCATGGCGCGGTTCGACACGAGGCTCGGATCGCCGAGCGGCGGCGTGATCTCGTTGAACTGGGGGGGCTGCGTGAAGAGGCCGACGCCGCCCTTGACCGTGGTGCGCGGGAAGCCGGGGCGGATATCGAACCGGCCCGAGAGGCGGGGCGAGACGTCGACGGAGTCGTTGAGCGAGTAATGATCGACGCGCAGCCCGGGGATGAGCTTGAGCGTCTTCATGGGCGTCACCTCGAGCTCGACGTACGCGGCGGGATAGAGCACGTTGCCGTCCTGCGAGAGGGTGCGCACCTGCTGCGTCGAGAAGGGCTGATTGGGCGGCTGGCCCGGCGCGGGCGCCTGCGGCAGCCGGAAGCCGACGGTGTACCAGCCGCGATAGACGTCGAAGCCGGTGTTGAAGCGGATCGTGTCCGAGAAGCGGTGCGTGTACTCGAGGCGGCCTGTCAGCGAGTCGACGTCGAGGTTGAAGAAGAGAGGGCCGACCGAGAAATCGAGGGAGTCGTGGCCATAAGCCACCACGGTGTAGAGGTTGTCCCGGTCCGAGAGCTGGTTCTGATACTTCGCCTGGACGCGCTGGAACGCCGTGTGAAACCCGACGTTGCCGGAGATCGCGGGCTCGCCGGGCGCAGGGTCGCTCAGGAGCAGCGCGAGCGCGTCGTCCGACCCGAAGAAGCCGAGACGAAGGCTGGAGTTGGGCGTGGGGTTCGTCTCGACGAGGAGCTGGTAGTCGTAATAGACGGGGGCCTGCGTGACGCCGCCGCCGGCCGCGGAGAGCACCGGGCCGAGCCAGGCGTCGATATAGCTGCGGCGCCCCGCGGCGAGCACCTTGAGCGGGTATTTGCCGATCTGGAAAGTCTTTTCGACGAGGATGCGCGCGTCGACGAGATCCGCCTGCACCAGGCCGTGGAGCTTGCCGTCGTCGTTGGGAGAGCGCAGGCCCACGTCGACGATGCCGCCCATCACGCGGCCGTATTGAGCGCTGAAGTTGCCGGGATAGAAATCGATCTTGTCGAGCGTCTCTGTCGGCACGACGCTCGACAGGCCGCCGAAGTGATAGATGAGCGGCACGGGCGTGCCGTCGATGAACGTCTGTGTGTCCGCGGGGCCGGAGCCTCGCACGATGAGCAGGCCGAGGATCGCCGGCGGGCGCGCGACGCCCGGCAGGTTCTGGATCGAGCGGAGCGCGTCGCCGTTCGTGCCGGGGATGCGGCTGATCTCGCGCGCGGTGACGGTGCGCTTCGTGACCTCGCGCGGGGGCTTCGACCCGCGGACCTGCACGTCGATGACGCCGCTGTCCGCCTTCGTCGAGAGGCGGTATTTCACCTCGGTCTGCTCGCCGGCGACGACATCCTCCTCCACCGTCAATGGCTCGAAGCCGCTGAGCTCGACCGTGACCTCGTATTTGCCGGGCGGCAGATCATTGAAGCTGAAGGCGCCTGTCTCGGTGGTGGTGAGCTCCTTCGCGTCGCCGCCGGCCTGCGGCTTGATATGGATGCTGACGCCGGCCAGCTTCGCGTCGCCGCCGGCGGCGAGCACCACGCCGCTCAGGCCCTCTGTCGGCTTCGCCTGCGGGCCCTGCGCGTCGGGGGCCGCCGGCTTCTCCACGGTGGTGAGCTTGAACGTGTACCGGTAGAGGATGCTCGCGGTGAAGGGCGTGCCGTCGGGCCTGCGCGCAGGCTCGAACTGCGTCTTCTTGACGGCCGCGACGGCGAGGTCGTCGAGGCCCTTGTCGAGCGGGCCCACGACGGTGGCTTTTGCCACCTTGCCGCCTTCGCCGACCTCGATCTGCAGGATGACGACGCCCTGGATATTGGCGGCCTTCGCCTCCTCGGTGTAGCCGGGCTCGACGTAGGTGAGGGGGCGCGGCAGCGTGGATTTCGCGGGCTGCCCCGGTTGCGCCGGCTGGCCCTGCGCGGGCTTCTGCACGGCGCCCCCCGAGCCGCGCGGGACCGCGCCCTGATCGCCGGACGATGGCGGATCGTCCGCGAAGGCGACCGAAGGTGCCAGTAACGAGAGCGCGAGCGCGAGCGAGAGTGCCTGTTTGCGCATCACACCGGGTCGCGCCGCTTGAGGATGATCATCAGCACGATCATCAGACCGAGCGCCGTGCCCCCGAGGAACGCGAACGGGATCCACGGGCTGTCGTACGTCGTGAAGCCCCAGCCGCCGGCCAGGCTGTCGGACGCGACCTGCGCGATGGAGCACTTGAACTTGCCGGCCTCGATGAAATCGTCCGGGCTGTTGTAGCCGGCCTGCGACGCCTGCATGTGAAGATCGATCAGCCACGCGGAGTCCTGCTGCAGCGCGATCCTCTCCGGCACGACAGCGCTCTCGAAGCCCCAACGCGCGGGGATGGCGTACATGAGCCAGCGCAGGTGAGGCACCGTCGTCGCCGGCACCATGAGCCCGCCGAGCACGACCTGCGGGATCAGCGCGATCGGCGTGAGCGCCATCGCGGCCTCGGAGGAGGCCACCACCGTCGAGAGCAGCAGCCCGAGCGCGACAGCGCTGAGAGACGTCGCCACCAGCGCGGCGAGCTGTATGCAGAACGCCGCCGGCCCGCCCTGGAACCCCAGCACGAAGAAGACGATCGCGAGCAGCACGGTGCACTGGATCACGCAGAAGCCCGCGAGCAGGATGTACTTCGAGAGCACGTAGTTCACGAGCCCGAGGTTCACCATGCGCTCGCGCAGGTAGATCGCGCGCTCGCTCACGATCTCGCGCGCGGCGTTCGACGTGCCGAACCACACGGCCGCGACCACCAGGAAGAAGATCGCGCCTGTGTGATCGCTCGTGGCCTCGAGCCCCTTGAGGACGTCGCCGCCGCCGATCTTGTCGCTCTTGGCCGAGAGGGATTGCAGCGCGCCGAGGCACCACGCGGGCACCGCCCTCTTCTGCCCGCCGAACACGACGGCGAGCAGGATGCCGATGATCGGCGCCTGCAGGAGCATGATGGCTGTCCCGGCGACGTCGCGCACCTTCACCTTGAAGTAGCGCGACAGAAGGAGGCGGAGCTGACCCGATGTCTGCGCGCGCGTCGCCGGGATCCCGCGCGTGCCCTGGCCGTCGCCGACCGAGCGCCTGCCCGAGTACATGCGCCGGAAGATCGGGTTCTGATCGTTGAAGAACTCCTTGCGCCACTCGACGGCGGCGATCCGCCGGGCCTGGCCGCGCTGCGCGTTCGGATCGCGCGCGCGCATGGCCTCGAAGATCGGCCGCTCGCGCGCGGCGATCATCTCGAACATGTCGCGCGGGTTGTCGATGTCGTTCGGCTTGCCGGCTCGCTCCTTCATGACCCCGAAGAAGCGGTAGGCGTCGGGCTTCGTCGGCCCGAAGAACGTCGGCACGCCGCCGTAGCCCATGATGAAGCAGTGCGTGAACTTCTCGAACTCGTCCTTGGCCGGCTGGTGGATCGTCATGATGATCGTCTTGCCGGTGGCCTTGGTGAGATCGTGCAAGAGCGTGATCAGCGCCGTCGTGTCGTCGGCGGCGAGGCCGCTCGTCGGCTCGTCGAGGAAGAGGATGACCGGATCGGTCACGAGCTCGAGCGCGATGTTGACGCGCTTGCGCTGCCCGCCGGAGAGGATCTTCTTCTCGGGGCGGCCGATCTGCAGGTTCTTCACGCCCTCGAGGCCGAGGTCCTTGATCGTCTGCTCGACGCGCGCGTCGATCTCCTCCTCGCTGTAGTCGGGCGGCAGCCGGAACTTGGCGCTGTAGCGGACGGCCTCGAACACCGTGAGCTCCGGGTGGACGAGGTCGTCCTGCGGGACGTAGCCGATCGAGCCGCGGAGGGTGTCATAGATATTGTAGAGATCCTCGCCGTTGATGCGCACCATGCCGCTCGTCGGCGGCAGATAGCCGTTCAACGTCAGGAGCAGCGTCGTCTTGCCCGCGCCGGACGGGCCCATGAGCGCGATCATGTCGCCCGGCAGGGCCTTGAACGAGACGTCGTCCAGCAGGATCTTCATCTCGGCCGGGTTGTCCCGGTCGGGCACTTGCAGGTTGAGACTCCACGCCTCGATCTCGTAAAGCGGCTTTCCCTGCCACTTGTCCGCGGGGTCCTGCTCCTGGAAGACCTCGGCCGCGCCGCTGGCGCTGACCTCGATCTGCAGAGGCATCGGGCCGATGTAGATCTTCTCGCCGCTCTGGACCGGGATCTTCTGCCCCGGGGCGATGCGGTGGCCGTGGACGTACGTGCCGTTTGCGCTGCCGCGATCCTCGATGAACAGGCGGCCGCCCACGTTGTGGAGCAGCGCGTGGCGGCTCGACACCTGCACGTGGTTGATCACGATGTCGTTGTCGGGCGTGCGGCCGATCGTCTTGATGGGCTTCGACGTGCTCGTGAAGTCGAACTGCCCGAGGACCGTCTTGTTCTTTCGCCCGGGAGCGCCGGCGGCGCCCGCCTGAACAGGCGCAGCATGCGACGGAGCGGCTTGCGCAGCCACGGGCGCGGGGCCGGGCATGGACGGCTGCTGAGGCACCATCTGCGTCCCCGGCTGCATCTGCGGCTGCGCCGCGGGCTGCGGCTGCGGTGAGGGCTGCGAGCCCCCGCGCGCTGCCTGCGCGAGCCGCATCAAGAGCCCGACCTGCACCGGCACCGGCCCGAACGCGATGATGCCGTTCGGATCGATCGGGGTCGGCGTGTTCGGCTGGATGCGCGTGGGGCCCACGTACGTGCCGCTCGTCGAGCCGTGGTCCACGACCATCATGCGATCGAGCATCGCGGTGGCGTGCTGGCTCGAGACGCTCGGGTGCGCGATCACCAGCGAGGCGCGCGCCGGATCGCGGCCGATGAGGAGCTGCCCGGGCTGCGCCTGCTGCGTCCCCTGCGCCATCAGCATCAGCGTGATCGTGGGGTGGTTGAGCGGCACCTGCGCGGGGCCGATCGCGAACTGCGTGCGGAAATCGAACGGCACCTGCTCGGCCTGCGCGAGCGGGCGCCCGGCCGCTGTGCAGTTTGGGCCGCCCGTCATGAAGACGAGCTTGCCGCCGCCCTGATGGACGATGCGCGCGTGTTCGGGAAGGATGCCGTCGGCCTGGAGGACGACGTCGCACTGCGGCGAGGAGCCGATCGTGATTGTTTGCTTGCCGAACCCGGGGATCATATCCGGCCCGCGTTTCACCACGTTCGCCCGCGGACCGCAACGGGCATCGTCGGCGTCCACCGCTCCGGCTGCTCACTGCCGCGTTGACGCGGCTGCCCCGAAGCTCGACAGTGCGCCGATGATCGCGAACGACGCGTCCTCGAATGTCTTTCTGATTCACGTGCGCCCGGCCGAGGGCGCCTCTGTGGAGGACGCCGCCCGCGCCGTGGTCGCCGCCTCGCAGGACTTCGCGATCTCCGGGCGCCCGCGCTTGCCGCCCTCCATGCTCTCGCACCGCGTGCTCGCGGCCGGGGACGGCCTCATGTGGGAGATCGCGTTCGACGGGATCGACGCCCCGGAGGAGGAGGACGCGCCGGTGAGCCTCGCCGACGCGATCGCCGACGAGGTCGCGGAGCGGCTCGCGGGCGCGGCCAGCGTCACGGCCGTGGACGCCTTCGCCGATCTGCTCCGCCCCGCGCCGGATCGAGGCTTCTCGCAGACAGGCGCGGGCGCGCTCAACTTCAGCGACGAAAGTCCAGGGTGGGAGTCGTACGCGGACGGCTCCGGAGAGCCCGAGGCCGGCGCGGAGCTCCCGAAGGAGCTGGCCGACGACATCGCGCGGAGCCGCGCGGCCGCGCCCGTCGAGCCTGATCTGCGGCCCGTCAAGGGCGGATACATGTACACGGGCAGCTCGGACAAGCGCCACCACGAGTACCTCAGCGCCTACCTCACGGCGCGCGCCGCCAAGGCCGGCCCGCAGGATCGGCGCAAGATCCTGGCCTTCCTCGCCTTCCAGGGCCGCGAGGGCACCACGAGCGCGATCAACACCTACGATAACCAGATCGTGACGTGGGGCACTGGGTGGAGCGGCCTCGGCTGGCTGGGCGTCGTGCTCGGCCGCGCCGTCACGAACGAGGCGCTGCGCGACGCGCTCGGCGCGGCAGGGGTGCGGTATCGCGGCAAGAGCGTGTATGACGTCGTCGACACCGCGGCCCGCATCGTGGTCACCGGCAGGGAGCCCGCGCTCCGCGTCATCCAGGGATCGAAGGAGCTGCTCGACGTCCTCATCGACGTCGCCCGCAACGAGGCGACGCGCGACGCGGCGACCGAGGCGCAGCTCGTGACCTTCATGGGAGGGTCCGCGGCGGTCACCTCCGCGGACACGATATCCACGCAGGCCCTCTTCAATTACATCACGCACCTCCGTCACTGGCTGTCGGGCTACGCGGCAGGATGCCTGGAGTGGGCGGCTCCGCAGGTGAGCGGCTCGCCGTCGCCGGCGCGGGATCGCCAGCTCGCCGTCCTTGTCACGCGCTATTTCTACGGCAAGGCGCGGATGGCGAAATCGAAGTTTGTGCCGAGCTGGACACAGATCAAGCAATACGTCCAGCACATGAAGATCGACGGGCTCGATTGCAGCGGCGAGCCCTTCTTCCAGGCCGCGGAGCCGCCCTCGGACGATCCTTTCGCGGAGGTGCCGCTGCCCGGCGCCGGCAGCGCGAAGCCGTCGACGCAGCCCTCGAAGCCGACGACACAGCAGTCGAAGCCGACGACACAGCAGTCGAAGCCGACGACGCCGCCCCCGACGCAGCCTGTTCCCTCGACGCAGCCGTCGAAGCCCGCGACGGGATTGCAGAACGCTCCGCTCGCCGGCCAGTCATTGCTCGAGGCGGTGCTCGCCGGCAAGGCCGTCCTCCAGCGGGGCGTGCACGGCGAGGCGGTGAAGGCATTGCAAGAGGCATTGATGGCCCTGCGCCAGGATCTCCCGGGCGCGGACGGCGACTTCGGCCCCGGTACGGAGCGGGCGCTCAAGGCGTTTCAATCATCGCGCGGGCTCCAGGCGGACGGCATGGTCGGCAAGATGACGATCATGGCGATCGACGCCGCGCTGGGCGAGCGCGGGAGCAGCAGGGCGAGCTGAGCCGCCACGACAGCATCACGGCGGCGCCCCGGCGGGCCCGGACCGGCGCCCGAGCTCGAGGAGCGCGGCGCGCGCTGCCTCGTCTTCGCAATAGCGATCCGCGATGTGAATGCTGCGCACGATCACGCGATCGAGCCCGCGGCTGTCGCGGAAGGAGGTCGCCTCCGAGACGACAGCGCCCGAGAGGTCGGCGCCGTCGAGCAGCGCGCCCGAGAGGTCGGCGCCCTCGAGCAGCGCGCCCGAGAGGTCGGCGCCCTCGAGATCGCAGCCGGCGAAGACAGCGTCAATGCACGTGGCGCGGTGAAAGCTCGCGCCGGGGAACGCGCCGCCGTCGAGCCGCGCCCTCGTCAGCCGCGCCTTCACGAAGCGCGCGCCGGCGCCCACACTGCCGCGGAGATCCGCGCCCTCGAGCTCCGCGCGGGTCAGATCCGCGCCCGAGAGGCTCGCTCGCTCGAGGCGGATGCCATTGGCCAGCGCCCCGTGAAACGCCGCGCCGTCCAGCCGGCAACGGCTCAGGTTGGCCTCCTGGAGAGTGCCGCCCGAGAGCACTGCCCCCGGGAGATCGAGCCCCTCGTGATCCTCGAACGCCATGTAGATCGTGGCGCCCTCGCGCCCCGACGTGTCGCGGTGGAGCCTGCTCTGCTCGAGCGCGACGGCGAGCTCGGGCGGCGGGATAGCGTGCGAGGGGCTCATCGCGTGACCTCCATGGGTCCTGTCATGGATAGAAGATGACCTTCGCGTCAAGCCCCCTCGCCTTGACCTCCGCCCGGAGCGACTCGATCTGAGCCGCGTCGAGCTTGGTCGTGTCAATGATGACGCCCTCGCCGACGCGGATCTCGCCCTGGATCTCCCTCACCGTCGCCTCGAGCTCGAACTCACCTTCCACGCGCCGCTCGGCGCTGAGGCGCGGGGACTTGCGTCCCCTGGCCGCCGCCTCCTGCTGGATATCCTGAATGAGCGCCGCGCGGCTCCTCGGGCGCTTGATATCCCAGTCGCGGCCGGCGCCGTCGACGATATCCCCGCTGTGGCCGTCGCCGCGAGCCGGGCGCCGCACGGGCGGCGGGAGGCGCCCCTCGGCTTCGAGCCCTAGCGCGACCTCCGCCTCGCGCATTGTCTTGGGGACGATGCGGCCGCCGTTATCCGGATCTCGCGCCAGCTCGTCGAGCCTCCGCGCTCGCTCGCCGCTCGCGTCTGCCGGGGCGGACGAAGGCGCCTGCCTCGGCTCGGCGACGCGCGGCTCCGCCGTCGGGATCTCCGCCTCGCTCGCGCGGGGCAGCGCCTCGGTCGTCTGGCCGGGCGCTGGCCGCGGCGGCGCGACGCCTGGCTCGATGGGGGGCCGCGGCGTATTGCCGCCCGATTCGCCGGCCGGAGCCACGGTGTCCCAGAAGCTCTCTCCGGTCGCCTGCTCATAGATCTCGGGCAGATCTTTGAAATAGGCGTCGACGTATGACCGGAGCTCGGCCAGGAGCCGCGGAGCCTCGCCCGGCGCAGCCTCCTTCAGCCTGGCCACGGCGCGCCGCAGATCAGCGGCATAGCTTCTGGCCAGGCTCCTCTCGGCCTCGAAGTACTTCGAGAGGCTCGGATCGGAGGGGGCCAGTCGACCGGACGACGGATCCCTGCCGGCGACGCTCTCGACGTCGCGCAGGTGATTGCGCGCCTCGGCGATGTACTTGCGCGCCGCGAAGCTCGCGGAGTCATAGGCGCCCCGCACGGGCAACGGCGCCTGCTCCGCGCGGGCGAAGAGATCCGACGTGTCCTCGAGGGTCCGGAGGCTCTCGAGCTCCGCGGTGCTCCCTACGCGCAGCTCGTGCGTGGGCGAGAGCGCGCCGCGGAAGGCATCCTCGACGTGGCCGATCTCGTGCTCGATATGGCTGAGCGTCGCGTCGGATCGATATCCGATCCGGAATCGCTGGAACGAGCGGCCGTTCGGGTCGGTCACGCGGAGGATATTGACGGCCGCGGGATCGCTCAGCTCCGGCCTCGGTACGATGGTCGTATTGAACTGGCGTAGCCTGGCCTGCAGCTCGCCGAAGAGCGGGGAGCTCGGGTCCACCTCCTCGGTGAAAGCCTGGAGCCTCACGTTCGGCTCCAGGCCCCGGGCGCGCTCTTCGCCGAACCTTGCGCGGAACCTGTCGACGAACCTCTGCGCCGCGTGCTCGGCGAGCCGGCGGAGAGCGCCCCTCGGCCCGTCGAGCCGCACCTCCGGCGCGGCGGTCACGATCGGAGTCGTGGGCGCGGGGGGCGAAGGTGCCTGTCCGGCGGCGGGAGGCGAGGCGCGACTGGCCTGCTGCGCCCCCGGCGAAGGTGCCTGTTCGACGGCCCGCGGCGCCGCCGCGCCTTCAGCCGCGGCGGCGGGCGTCTCTCCGTCCGGCACGAAATCAAAGGCCGCGTCAAACCTCCACAGAACAGGCGTGTCGTCCTTCACCTCCGGGAAATCGGCGCGCAGCCTCGCGATCTCCGCCGGCGGATATTCGGGCCGGCCCGCCCACTCCCGCAGGATCTCGCCGAAAGGCACGTGCTCACCGGGTCGGGTGATCCTCCCTTCCTTGAGCGTGCCGCCCGCCCGCTCCGCGACCGATTGGAGGAGCTGCCCGAGGCGGGTGTCGAGCAGCTTGGTGGGGGCCTCTCCCGAGCGATAGAATTCGAGGAGGGTCCGGATGTGGATGATCTCGCTGAAGCCGATGCGCGACAGGCCGCCGTAACGGCCGCCGAGGCCCTTGAGCGCCCGCAGGATGAGATAGACAGATGTCTGGATCGGCCCGATCGAACCTCCGGCATCGACCTGGCGCGGGAGATCCTTGTCGAAATAGGCGTCGGCCAGCGTGAGCTCGCCGTCGCTGTATTTCACCTCCACCTTTCCGGTGGTGCCGTTCGGCCCCTGGACAGCGGTCTCCGCGCGGGGGACGTCCTCCTCCGCGAAGACGCTGTCTCGCAATTGCAATCCGTCCGCGCTCTGGTTCGCGGGGTCGAGCTCCTCGAAGCCGGCCCTGCGCACGGCAGGGTCCGCGGGCGCGGGCGCCGGGCGCGCGCGCGGCGCCGGAGAAGGTGCGCCCGTCTCTTCGGGCGTCGGCGGAGCATTGCCTCTCTCGGGCGGTCGCACCCCGGGAAAG
>JADMIO010792846.1_pt1 | contig 15569 bp, 18 predicted proteins | sample 8958161 | NCBI WGS metagenome assembly JADMIO01 (sample SAMN16585339, study PRJNA669376) | soil metagenome | isolation source: Crop rotation soil | place: USA: Cullars Rotation, Alabama | collected 2011
CGCGACAACTTGTCCACGTGGAATTCTAAGCTTAGGATCCCAATGTGCTGGAAAGATTGCCCCCGGCCAGCAGCAGCCCGTAACCCACGTTCTGCCAGGCCGGCCGCCAGGTCTCGGCGATCGCCTGGCCCATCAGGAAGGCGGCGAACCCGAACAGCACCAGGCTGACGCCGAGGATCTCGCCGAAATTGAACTCGCTCATGCGATCCGCGCTCCCCGCTGCTGTGCCTTGCGACTCAATGGTGCCCGCCCTCGAGATAGGCAGCGCGCACCTCAGCGTTGCTCAACAGTTCGCGCCCGGTTCCGGACAGCGTGATCTTGCCGTTCACCATGACGTAGCCGCGATGCGCGAGGCGCAGCGCATGGTTGGCGTTCTGCTCCACCAGGAACACGGTGACGCCCTGCTGCTGGTTGATCTCCTTGATGATGGTGAATATCTGCTTGACGATCAGCGGCGCCAGGCCGAGCGACGGTTCGTCGAGCAACAGCAGCCGCGGCCGGCTCATCAGTGCGCGGCCGATCGCCAGCATCTGCTGCTCGCCCCCGGACAGCGTGCCGCCGCGCTGGGCGCTGCGTTTCTCCAGGATCGGAAACATCGAGAAGACGCGCTTCACGTCCTCGGTGAACAGCTTGGGGTCGGCGGTGAGCGCGCCCATCTGCAGGTTCTCGAGCACGGTCATGCGCGGGAAGATGCGCCGGCCCTCGGGCGACTGGGCGATGCCGAGCTGCATGATCTCGTTGGTCGGCAGGCGCGAAAGGTCGCGGCCCTCGAACTGGATCCGGCCCTCGCGCGCCTTGGGCGACCCGCAGATGGTCATCAGCAGCGTGGACTTGCCGGCGCCGTTGGCGCCGATCAAGGTCACGATTTCGCCCCGGTTGACGGTGATGTCGACCCCCTTCAGGGCCTCGATATGGCCATAGAAGGTGTGGACGCCGGATACCTGGAGCATGGTCTCGGCCATCGTCAGTCTTTTTCCTCTTCCCCGAGATAGGCGCGGATCACGGCGGGATCCTGCTGAATCTCGGCCGGCGTGCCGTCGGCGATCTTGCGGCCATAGTCGAGGACGACGATGTGATCGGAGATGCCCATCACGACGCTCATGTCATGCTCGATCAGCAGGATGCCGATGCCGATCTGGTCGCGGATCTCCATCAGCAACTGATTCAGCTCCGCCGATTCCTTCGGGTTCAATCCCGCCGCCGGCTCGTCGAGGCATAGCAGCACCGGATCGGTGCACATGGCGCGCGCGATCTCCAGGCGCCGTTGCGCGCCGTAGGGCAGGCTTCCGGCAGGATCGTCGGCGAGCTCGATCAGGCCGACGCGCTGCAGCCACTGCACCGCCTTCTCCTTTGCCTCCGCTTCGGCCCGCCGGTAGGCGGGCGCGCCGAGCAGGCCAAGGAAGGTGAAGCCCGAGGCGCGCATCAGCTTGTTGTGCTGGGCGACCATCAGGTTCTCCAGCGCCGACATGCCGGGGAACAGGCGGATGTTCTGGAAGGTGCGCGCAACCCGCGCCTGTTGGCCGATCAGGTAGCCCGCCATCTGCTCGAGCAGCATGGTCTCGCCGCCGTCACGATGGAGCGTGATGCGCCCGACCGTCGGCTTGTAGAAACCGGTGATGCAGTTGAACAGCGTCGTCTTGCCGGCGCCGTTGGGGCCGATCACGCCGGTGATCTGCCGGCGCCGGGCGTCGAAGGACACCTCCTCCACCGCGATCAGCCCGCCGAACCGCATGGTCAGGTGCTCAACCGCCAGCAGCGTGTCGCTGATCGCGGGTTGCGCGGCGGCTGCAGGCGCTGCCGTCATTTCGAGTACCCGCGCTTTTTCAGCTGGATGGTCGGCTCGCGGTGCGCCAGCAGGCCGCGCGGCCGCAGCAGCATGATCAGCACCATGCACATGCCGTAGAACAGCATGCGGTAGAGCGAAAGCTCGCGCATCACCTCCGGCAGGCCGATCAAGAGGATCGCCGCCAGCGCGACGCCGACCTGGCTGCCCATACCGCCCAGCACGACGATCGCCAGGATCTGCGCGGATTCGATGAACACGAAGCTCTCCGGGCTGACGAAGCCCTGGCGGCTGGCGAAGAACGAACCGGCGAAGCCCGCGAACATGGCGCCCATGGCGAAGGCGGTCAGCTTGGTATTGGTCGGGTTGATGCCGAGCGCGCGGCAGGCGGTCTCGTCCTCGCGCAACGCCTCCCAGGCGCGGCCGATCGGCAGGCGCCGGAGACGGATCGTCACCAGGTTGGTGATCAGCGCCAGGACCAGGATCACGTAGTAAAGGAAGAAGACCCGTTGGACGGTGCTAAAGTCGAGCCCGAAGAATTGGGCGAAGGTGGTGTGTCCCTCCTTCGCGGTGCGCTCGAACGGCAGGCCGAAGAAGTCGATCTTCGGGATGCTGCCGATACCGTTGGGACCGCCGGTGAACTCCTGCCAGTTGATCAGGATGATGCGGATCATCTCGCCGAAGCCGAGGGTCACGATCGCAAGATAGTCGCCGCGCAAGCGCAAGACCGGGAAGCCAAGGACGATTCCGAAGGTTGCGGCGAGCGCGCCCGCGAGCGGTAGGCATTCCCAGAAGTTCAGGCCGAACTCGGTCGCGAGCTTGGCATAGGTATAGGCGCCGACCGCATAGAAGGCGACGTAGCCGAGGTCCAGCAACCCCGCAAGACCGACCACGATGTTGAGGCCCCACCCCAGCATCACGTACGTCAGGATCAGGATCAGCGTCTCGACCACCTGGCGGGTCGCGCCGGACCAGGGCGAGAACGGCATGACGATCGGCATCGCAACCGCGATCCCGATCAGGAGGGGTCCGAGTATGCCGGACATCCGCCGCGCCCAATTCGCCCGCTTCGACTCGCGGGCTTCGCGCTCGTCCAGCGTCATCGCGCCGTGGCGCCGCGAGCGGGTGCCGTTGTAGGCGACGCTGAAGATGTAGAGCCCGCCGAGACCGAAGATGATGTTGACCATCCCCTCGTCGAACGGATGCGGGAAGGTGTCGTAGGCGAGGCTGCCGGCGAGTCCGAAAGCGCCGACGATGAAGAGATAGAGGAACGAGATCAGGCCACCGACCAGCGCCGGACGGTGCATGCCTTGGCGGTCCAGCGCCAGCAGGAAGCGGCCACAGGGCACCAGCGCGCAGGCCCAGAACACTTCGGGGAAATGCGTGACGAAGGTCAGCTGCTGGCCCTGGTTGGCCTGCGTCTGCACGCCGACCATGTAGATCGACAGCAGGAACACCAGGACCGCGGTGATCGCGGCTTCCTTGAACGCCTCGACGTAGATGTTCACGGGCTTGCGCGCGGTCGAACCAGCCGGCATCACGGCGTCGGTCATGCGTTAAACCTTCTCGACTTCTGGCCGGCCGAGCAGGCCGGTCGGGCGGAAGATCAAGACCAGCACCAGGATCGTGAACGCCGCCACATCCTTGTATTCAGCGCTGAAATAGCCGGACCAGAATGCCTCGATCAGACCGATCAGCACGCCGCCCAGCATGGCGCCCGGCAGCGAGCCGATGCCGCCCAGGACCGCGGCGGTGAAGGCCTTGATGCCGGCAACGAAACCCATGAAGAAGTCATTGTTGCCGTAGTAGAGCGTCACCATCATGCCGGCGACCGCAGCGAGGGCGGCACCCATCACGAAGGTCAGCGAGATCGTGCGGTCGACGTTGACGCCGAGCAGCGAGGCCATCTTCATGTCCTGCTCGCAGGCCCGCTGCTGGCGGCCGAGCGAGGTGGTGCCGATCGCCATCGCAAATCCGCCCATCAGAATGGTTGTGATGATCACGATCACGATCTGCATGTAGCCGAGCTGCACGAGAAAGGCGCCGTCGGTGCCGCCCATCAGCTCGAAGCCGCCCCGGATCACCGGCTCGATCGGCTTCGGTCGCGGCCCCTGCACCAGCTGCACGTAGTTCTCCAGCAGCACCGACATGCCGATCGCCGAGATCAGCGGCGCGAGGCGGCTCGATCCCCGCAAGGGACGGTAGGCGATGCGTTCCACGGTCCAGCCATAGGCTGCGGTGAGGATCACCGAGACGATCAGCATCAGCATCAGGATGGCCGGAACCCAGGTGATGCCGAGCGCACCGCAGATCAGCAGCATGATCATCGCCTGAAAAGCGCCGATCATGTAAACGTCGCCATGGGCGAAGTTCACCATGCCGATGATGCCGTAGACCATCGTGTAGCCGATGGCGATCAGGCCGTAGACCGAGCCGAGGGTCAGGCCGTTGATCAGCAGTTGCAGGAAGTAGGGAAAGTGACTTTGAAACCAGTCCATCGGCGCCGCGTATTAACGCTTCAGATCCGTGGAGATCGAACGACCCACCCGCGCCACGCCGCGCACCGACGCGTTCCGCCGCGCGGTCGCGGTGTCACAGATTGAATCGGCCCCTTTTCCCGGTTCCGGACGAACCGGACCTTGAAACCAGACGAACAGCGACATTCCCCGTCTCGACCCCCGCTGGCCGGCCGGTGAGTCGTCCGGACCGCGCTTGTCGTTATGCGGCGGACCGTAGCCCAAGCCCCTTGGCCCCACAAGGGATTTTGCGGCTTTTCTAAGCCGTTGCTTACCTGTTCCCGGCTTCCGCGGCGCGCTTGGCAATGACGTATTCCAGCTTGCGGATCACCAGCCGCGTCAGTTCCGCGTCGCCCACGCCCGGCGCTCCCACCATCGAAACCTCGACCAGGGTCGCCGGGTCCATGGCGCTCACTTTCACCGCATTGCCAACCTGGTGAAACTCGATGATATACCCTTCCGGATCGGACTGGCCCGCCATGCTCCACCCTGCGACGCAGCGGTCGTTGACGCCGCCGGCCGGATTCTAACATCGATCGGACCGCCGATCGAATTGCCTTTGGGAGATCGCGATGAGTTCCGCCCGCAATTCCTCCAGACCCGAGTTCCAGTGGGACGACGCGCTGCTGCTGGACGAGCAGCTCAACGAGGAGGAGCGCCTGGTGCGCGACACCGCGCGCGGCTATGCCCAGGACAAGTTGATGCCGCGGGTGATGCTGGCGAACCGGCACGAGAAGTTCGACCGCGAGATCATGAACGAGTTGGGCGAGCTCGGCCTCCTCGGCTCCACGATCGACGGCTATGGCTGCGCCGGAACCAACTACGTGTCCTACGGCCTGGTCGCGCGCGAGGTCGAGCGTGTCGATTCCGGCTACCGCTCCGCGATGTCGGTGCAATCCAGCCTGGTGATGCATCCAATCCACGCCTATGGCAGCGAGGATCAGCGCAAGAAGTACCTGCCGAAGCTTGCGACCGGCGAATGGGTCGGCTGCTTCGGCCTGACCGAGCCCGACCATGGCTCCGATCCCGGCAGCATGAAGACCACGGCGAAGAAATCCGCCGGCGGGTACGTGCTGAAGGGCGCCAAGATGTGGATCACCAATTCGCCGATCGCCGACGTGATGGTGGTCTGGGCCAAGACCGAGGACGGCGTCATCCGCGGCTTCATCCTGGAGCGCGGCATGAAGGGACTCTCGACGCCGAAGATCGAGGGGAAGTTTTCGCTCCGCGCCTCGGTCACCGGCGAGATCGTCATGCAGGACGTCGAGGTGCCGGCGGAGAACCTGCTGCCCAACGTCTCCGGCCTCAAGGGTCCGTTCGGCTGCCTCAACAACGCGCGCTACGGCATTGCCTGGGGCGCACTCGGCGCCGCCGAGTTCTGCTGGCACCAGGCGCGCTCATACACCCTTGACCGCAAGCAATTCGGCCGGCCGCTGGCCGCGAACCAGCTCATCCAGAAGAAGCTCGCCGACATGCAGACCGAGATCACCCTCGGCCTGCAGGCCTGCCTGCGGGTCGGCCGGCTGAAGGACGAGGGCAAGGCCGCGCCGGAGATGATCTCGCTCATCAAGCGCAATTCCTGCGGCAAGGCATTGGACATTGCACGCATGGCGCGGGACATGCACGGCGGCAACGGCGTCAGCGACGAGTTCCACGTGATCCGCCACGTGATGAACCTGGAGGCCGTGAATACCTATGAAGGTACCCACGACATCCATGCGCTGATCCTCGGCCGCGCCCAGACCGGAATCCAGGCCTTCACCGCCGAATAGCGGATCCCGGCGCACGCCTTCAATGGACGTGCGCCGTTGCGGCTGGCACGGTGAATGCCACTGTCTGACCTCCGATGACGCGATGCGTCGGGTCCGCGATCTCAAGCAGGATCTTATGCTGGCCGGCCGGGAGCCCAGCCACCACGATCGTGTTGGTGCCACCCGCATCCGCCCAATGCCAGGGCAGGTCGTCGACCGTGACGTGCAGGTGTCCGGCCCGCGGTGAGACGTCGAGCGCACCCGACCCAAACACCGGCAGGATGCGGAAGTTCTCCGTCCGGTACTGGATGATCGCCACACCCCGCGCCAGCGGCTCGGCCAGCGGCGCATCGACGACCAGCTTCGGCGCCGGCTCGTTCGCGACCGGCAGGAACGGGGTCGATCCGAGTACTTCCCGCGCAGTCTCAGCAGAAGCCGATTGCGCCAGCGCTGCATTTGCGAATCCCGCCTGAGCGAGTGCGACACTCAGCGCGAGCGCGGCAATTGTCTTGGTAAGCATGAGGATTCTCCCTTGGAGAAGGAAATGGGCCTGCCCGGTCGTCGGACAGGCCCGTCCCGTTCAGATGATGGTGGTCGTAACGTTGACGTTGCCGTGGATCGCCTTCGAATACGGGCAGACCCCGTGCGCCGCCTCGGCCAGTTCCTCGGCTACGGCGAGATCGACACCCGGCACGTGGACGCTGAAGCGCGCCGCCAAGAAGTAGCCATTGGCGCCGTGGTTGAGGTCGATTTCGGCAGTGACTTCCGGGCTCGATGCCAGCTTGATCTTCCGCTCAGCGGCGGAGAGCTCGATCGCGCCGATGTAGCAAGCGGACCAGGCGGCGGCGAACAGGTTCTCTGCGGCCGGGTGCGGCTGGGCAAGCTTCAGGTCGACCAGGCCGTCATGGCTGAGGGCATAGCCCTCACGACCACCCTTGCTCTGGGTCTTGCCGGTGTAGAAGGTCTTCGCGGTCGGGGTAATGGCGTTCATGGCACTGATTCCTTTGAAAAACTCGATTATCGGGGCGCCCCTGTCGGTGGTTCGGGGCCTTGCGTTCGCTCTGACACGGTCCCATATTGCTATGGATTTCATAGCAACAAGAGGCTATGAAACGGAGAGTGACATGGATCACAAGAAGCCCGCCGCGCCAACGCTTTGCCCGGTCGCCCGCGCCGAACTGATCGTCGGCGATCGCTGGACCGTGCTGGTGCTGCGCGAGTTGTTCGCGGGTAACCATCGCTTCGAGGAGATCCAGGCCTATGCGGGCGCCACGCCGCAAATGGCGGCAACCCGGCTGAAGAAGCTGGAGAAGGAAGGATTGGTACGGCGGCGCGTCTACAGCAAGCGGCCGCGGCGATACGAGTATCACCTGACCGAGAAGGGCACGGCGTTCTTTCCGATCCTGCTGGCGCTCCGCGCCTGGGGCGAAACCTGGGTGAAGTCGCCGAAGGAGGGTCTCTCAGTCCGCTACACCCACAAGACCTGCGGCCAGCCGGCCGGCCTCGGCACCGTCTGCGAATCTTGCGGCCAGCCGTTGCGGCGGGAGGATCTGATCGTCGCGATGAACCCGGTGTACCAAGCCGAGCGCGACGCGCGCTGGCAGGCGTTCAAAGCGGCCCGCTGACCGCAGCGGCGAATTGGTGCAACATCGCCCCCATGCTCCGCGCTCCCATTGCCGTCTTCCGCGCTGACGCCGGCCTTCGCATCGGCGGCGGCCATGTCACACGCTGCCTGACGCTGGCCGGCGCGCTGGTGGAACGCGGTTGGGATTGCGCATTCGCCTCCGCGTCCGGCAGCGAGCGCACCGTCCCCTCGCTCGGTCATGCCGGGTTCCCGGTGATCGCAACGGAAGGCGGGCCTGAACGCGAGGCCGAGGTCATCGCGCGCGTGTTCGGCCGCCCCGCGGATCTGCTGATCATCGATCATCCGGCCTATGCCGCGGCGGAGGAACGCGCCTTCGCCGCCGCCGCCGGCATGCGCCTGGTGATCGACGGCCGATTCCGCGCGCATGACGCCGATCTCTGGCTCGATCCCAATCCCGGCCACGATCTCGCCCGGCTGCGGAGCCTGGCGAATCCCGGCTGCACGATCCTGACCGGCGCCGAGTTCGTACCGATCGATCCGCGTGTGGCGCTTCGGCGCGACGAGAGCCTGCGACGCCGCGCCGAAGCAAACCATACGATCGGCCATGTCCTCGTCAGCTTCGGTGCCAGCGAACAGGCGACGGCGATCGCCCATGCGCTGGAGTCGCTGGCGCGAGTCGATCGATCGCTGGTCGTGACGGTCCTCGCGGGTGGCGCCGCGCTGTCCTCCCGCGATCTCGCGCGGAAGCTCGGCCTGCGCGCGCGGGTGATGGAGTGGAGCGACGACATGGGCGGAATGATGGCCGCGGCGGATCTCATGATCGGTGCCGCCGGCACCAACGCCTGGGAACGCTGTTGCCTCGGCCTGCCGAGCCTGCTGGCGACGGTTGCGGACGACCAGCGGGCGACGGCGGCACTGCTGGACAACGCCGGCGCCGCGGTCGATCTCGGGACCGCGGCATCGGCGACGCCGGAGCGGATGGCGGCGGCGCTGCAGATCCTGCGCGCCGCCCCGGATCGGATGCGCGCCCTATCGCAGAACGCGACCGCGCTGATCGACGGCCTTGGCAGTGGGCGCGTCGCCGTGGCGATCGACCGTAAGCGTGAGTCCGCGGCTTGATTCCGCAACCCCCAGCCGGTCTAATGCGCGCCAGGATCGGCGGCTGAAACGCAGATGAATCAGACATTTCCCAAGCCAGTGGACCGGCCGCTGACGGTCGCGGCGTTGCTGGACAGCGTCCGGCTTCCAACCCTCTCGGTCACCGGGGACACCCAGCTCAAGATCAGCTCCATTGCCAATCCCGGCAATGCGGAACCGGGGAGTCTGGTCTTCGTGATGGGCGATGGCCCGAAGGCCGCTGCCCTGCTGGCCGAGACCCGCGCGACGGTCGTCGCACTGGAAATGGAGGCGCCGGCGCGCGCGGGACGCTGTTACATCCGTTCGGCCGATCCGCGCTTCTGGTTCCTGCGCGCGACCCAGGTTCTGTTCGCCGACGAACCCGGGCCGCCGGTCCACCCGACCGCGGTCATCGATCCCGCCGCGAAACTCGGACCCGACTGCCGCGTCGGTCCCTTCGCGGTGATCGAAGCCGGCGCGGAGCTCGGCGAGGGCTGCCGCATTGCCGCCCACGCGGTGATCCGGGCCCGCACGGTGATCGGCGACCGCACCATCGTCCAGCCGCATGCCACGATCGGCGGCGAAGGCCTCTCGATCCACCGCGACCTCGACGGCGATCTCCATGTCTTTCCGCATCACGGCCGCGCGCTGGTCGGCAGCGACGTCGTGATCGGGGCACATAGCACGATCGCACGCGGCATGCTGCAGGACACCGTCATCGGCAACGGCAGCAAGCTCGGCAACTTCGTCAATGTCGGCCACAACTGCACCATCGGCGCGAACTGCTGGGTCTCGGCCAACGTGATCCTGTGCGGCGCCGCCCGGCTTGAGGACGAAGTGCGGCTCGCCGCTTCGGTCTCGGTCAGCGACCACGTGACGATCGGGCGCGGGGCGCGGATCGGCCTGGGATCGGTCGTCACCAAGGACGTGCCGCCGGGTGCGGTGATGTTCGGCAATCCAGCCAAGCCCCTGCGCACGATGAGGTCGTTTTGAGGGACTCGATCGGATGACGGCGGCGCAGAAGCTCAGCGTCGCGATGAAGGGCGAGCGGGACTACGTGACCGGCGCCGACATCCTGATGGAGCTGTTCCGGCTGACCGACGCCGCGCACGAGATCTCGCTGCGCTTCCACCGTCTGACCGGCAACGAACTCGAGCTCGTGCCGGTGACGGATCAGGCGGCGATCCCGGAGCTCGAAGGCATCTTCCTCTATCGCGACGCCACGGAAGCGCCGCAGCGGCGCGGCCTGCGCGCCCTCCCCGGCCGACCGGTCCAGGAACGCGTGCCCTATCCCGAGGACTTGGCGATCGCCGATGCCAGCATCGAAGGCCAGACCATCCGCTCGGAGCAGGCGGAGGGCTTCTCGTTCATCGAGCGCGCCATTGCCTTGAACAAGCTGTTGTTGACGCGGCTCTGTCGAACTGACAAATCGACCAAGTGGATCTTCACCCGGATCGACATCCCGGAGCGCCCCAGAATGCCCATGCCGGTCGTCACTCTGACCGCCAGCTCGATCGCGAACCCGCGGCTGATCCGCTCCGAGCTCCGGCTCGACGGCCAGCCTTTCGGCCACATCTGGTTCGCCGGCGTGCAGCAGAATGGCTGATGGCGAGATCGGTATCGGCGCCGTCGCCGGCGAGATTCCCGAGCGCCGCATGGACGTGCTGGCGCTGAAGGACAAGTTCCAGGCGACCGAGCAGTTCCTGAACGAGAAGGTCGGTATGCGCGCGGTCGCGCGGTTGCCGGAAGGCTGGGACACCTCGGACCTTGCCGCGGCCGCCGCGAAGAAGCTGTTCGCCTCGGGCGCCGTCAAGCCGGAGGAGGTCGACTGCCTCGCGCTCGTCACCCAGAACCCCGACGTGCGCGGGCTGCCGCACACCTCGGCGATCGTCCAGGCGAAGCTCGGCCTCGACAAGCGCGTCCTCACCTTCGACATCTCGCTCGGCTGCTCCGGCTATGTCAGCGGGCTCGCCATCCTCGGCGGCGCGATGCGCCAGGCGGGGCTGAAGCGCGGGCTACTGATCACCGCCGACCCCTATTCCAAGGTACTCGATCCCGAGGACCGGGATACGGTGCTGATCTTCGGCGATGCCGCGGCTGCGACCCTGCTGACCGACCGGCCGACCTGGCGGATCGGTCGCTTCGACTTCGGCACGCTGGGCGCGCTCGGCGGCAATCTCGCGGTCAATGCCGAAGGGCGCCTGGGCATGAACGGCCGCGCGGTCTTCAACTTCGCCGCGACCGAGGTTCCGGCCAGTGTCGCGCGCTGCCTCGAGGCCAACCGTCTCACCATGGCGGAGATCGACCGGGTGGTGCTGCACCAAGGCAGCAAGTACATCGTCGATACCCTTGCCAACCGGCTCGGCGCGCGCGACAAGACCGCCTTCGTCGCCGGCGGCTATGGCAATGCGGTCTCCTCCTCGATCCCCTTGATGCTGGAGCGGGACCTGGCACCGGGCGACCAGCGGCTTCTGCTCTGCGGCTTCGGGGTGGGCTTGAGCTGGGCGACCACAATTCTGGAGAAGATCGGATGACCCTCACCGAGGCCGATGTCCGCGACGCGATCGCGAAGACGGTGCTGAACGTCGATGCGCAGGCGCTAGACGCCAATGCCAGCTTCTTCGATTCAGGCGTCGACTCCCTGGATCACGCCTCGATCCTGCTGGAGCTGCAGGAGAAGTTCGGATTGAATGTGCCGGATTCCGACCTCGCGCAGTGCCAGTCGATCGCCGGCATCCTGGCCTACGCCAAGGCGCACTAGCGCCGAACCATGGCGCGCCTCGCCATCATTCCCGCGCGTTCGGGATCGAAGCGGATCCCGGACAAGAACATCCGGGACTTCTTCGGCAAGCCGGTGATCGCCTACAGCATCGCCGCTGCGCAGCAGTCCGGGCTGTTCGATGCGATCCATGTCTCGACAGACGACGACGCCATCGCAGCGATCGCCGCGAAGTTCGGCGTGCGTCCGGATTTTGCGCGTCCCGCGGCGCTCGCCGGTGATGATGCCCCGCTCCGGGACGTCCTGCGCTTCGTGCGCGACCGATATGGCGAAATGGGGCGGTCCTTCGGCTGCATCTGCCGCCTCTCCGCCTGTTCGCCGCTGATCGAGGCCGGCGACCTCGCCGATGCGATGAAGCTGTTCGAGGCGCATGACGGCAAGCGGTCGGTCACCGCGGTGGGACGGATGCCGGCGCCGGTCGAGCGAGCCTTCGCGATGTCCAAGACCGGCGTGCTGGAGCCGCTCAACGCGGAGCGGATGTTCGCGCGCAGCCAGGACCTCGATGCGGCCTACTACGACTCCGGCAGCTTTGCGCTGCTGGTGCCCGCGCATCTCGATCGCGAGGGCGCCGACTTCTACCGCGAGCGCCTGGGATATGTTCTGCCGCCGGAGAAGGCCGTCGACATCGACGAGCCGGAGGATTGGCGCCTCGCTGAGCGCCTCTACGCTGGACGGAAGTCAGCGGGTCACTGAACCAGCGAAGGCCGCGGGCCTCGGCAGGCCGATGCGATTGAGCACGCCCAGCGTATTCGACCAGTAGCCGACCGCACGGCTCTGGTGCAGGTGGAACACGTTGTCGCCGCAGACCGAGACCTGCAGATCGTCGAGCACCGGGCCGCGGCCGAGCAGCGATGCCAGGCGGCTGAGGCGCTGGGTCACTCCCTCCTCGGTCATGACCGGCATCAGTTTGCGGTTGTGCGCCTTCATCCAGATCCGGTTGCGATAGCCGCTCTCGGGCCGCCATTCGGCGCGACCGTTGCGCTGAACCGGGCCGTCCGGCAGCAGCGTCAGGCATTCCCGCATCGCCCGCACGGTGGCGAAATCGCCGGTGACCGCCGCGATGTAGTTGCCGTAGATCTCCGCCGTCTCCCCCGAATATTCGAACGGCGCGAACGCCGGGCGCAGCGTGCGCGCCACCAGATCGAGCGCGGAAGTGGCGTCCCGGGCGATCAGGCTCACATGGTGCGAGAGATAGTTGAGCCTGGTCTCCGTCTCCGCCGGCTCGACGCAGATCGACGGGCGGCCGAGCGCGTAGGCTTCGACGCCGGTGGTGCAGTTGGTGTGCACCAGGGCCTCCGAAGCCATGATCCACGGCACCGCCGAGAACCGCTGGTCGATCCGGATGCGCGGCACGCCCTGCAGGAACTGGTGCCAGGTGTCCACCGCCTCGTTGGGATGCGGCCGCAGGACGATCGTGTGCTCCGGGAAGCGCTCGGGCAGGCCGCGCAGCAGCTCCTTCATGGTGGCGAAATTGGTCTCGCGGAAGGTGGCGCGGTCGGCCAGCAGCTTTTGGTCGGCCTCGCTGTTGGGATCGACCTTGCCCCATTTGATGTGCCGGCGCAGCACCTCCTCCGGCGGACCCTTCGCGGAATTGACCATCCCGCTGTTGGTGTTCACCAGGATGAAGCGCCCGAACTCGCGATGCAGGTCCTCCGCAAGCGGACGATAGTAGTTCCGGAGGTCGGGCCGCAGCAGGTCCCAGCGCGGATTGCCGACGACACGGAGCCGCGGCTCCGCCTCGGGAAACTTCGCGGCCATGGCGGCGCGATGATCCTCGCCGACACAGAGCAGCAGATCGGTCGCGGCGACGGTGTCGGGATCGACCCAGCGCAGGCCCTGGCGATTCGCGACCAGGCCGGGCATCTCCTCGTCGATCGCGGCGGTCATGTAGCCGTGGCGCTTGGCGCGCTGGCTGGTCAGGCCGTCACGGCGCGTCATGGTCTTTGATACGATGAGGCCCGGCGGCATCGTGGGCACGTTGTTCTCGATCAGCCACTTCTGGCCGATGATCACCTCGCAGCCCGCGTGCAGCGCCTCGATCGCCAGCAACAGCTTGGCGTCGAGCTCGCGGACCGTGATCTCGATTGGCAAATAGACGAACCGGCCCAGCTTCTCCATCAGCCGGCGCCCTCCAGGAAGTGATCCCAGGTCAAAGGTTGATCGATTCCCACTGGCTTCACAACCCGTCGTCCGATCACCAGTTCCAGAAACACCGGCTCCAGGCCGATCCCAGGCCGCACCACCTTGACCGTCTCTGGCGTCAGCGTGTCGCCGGCAGCCAGCGTCCTGGCCGCGAACAGGCTGCGCCGGCCGCGCTTGGAGGGGCCTTGCTCCTCGACAAGACGGAACTTGCGGCTGCTGCCGAGCCCGGCTTCCGCCTGGCGCATCAGCGTGACCATCTGCTTCAGTTCGGCCGGCTCGACCGCGAAGCCGTGATCCGGCCCATCGCGGTCCCGGCCGAGGGTGAAGTGTTTTTCAAGCACGGCGGCGCCCAGGGTGGCCGCCGCGGTTGGCACACCGAGGCCGGTCGTATGATCGGAATATCCGACCGGCAGGCCGAAGGCTGCGCGCAAAGTCGCCATGGCCTTCAGGTTGGCGCCGGCTTCGTCCAGTGGATAGCTGGAGCCGCAATGCAGCAGCACCACCTGCTTGCCGCCGCCGGCGACGACCGCGTTGAGGGCGCGCTCGATGTCGCCGAGCCCCGCCATGCCGGTCGAGAGAATCAGTGGCAGCCCGGTTGCGGCGGCATGCCGGATCAGCGGCAGGTGCACGAGCTCGAAGCTCGCGATCTTGATCGCGGGCACGCCGAGCTTCACCAGACGATCCACCGCGACCTCGGAGAAGGCGCTGGAGAAGAAGTGGATGCCGCGCTCCTTGGCGCGCTGTGCGATCGGCTCGTGAAACGCGTCGGGCAGCGCCCAGCGGCTGTAGAGGTCGAGCAGCTTGTCGCCCCAGCGGCGCGCCGCCGGTCCCGGCCGGGTCTCCTCGTTCACGAAATCGGCGGCAATATCGGGGCCGGAGAAGGTCTGAAACTTGACTGCATCGCAGCCGGCCTCGGCGGCGGCATCCACCAGCGCCAGCGCGGTCTCCAGGTCCTTGCCGTGGTTGGATCCCGCCTCCGCGATGACATAGCAAAAGCTGCCGGCCCCCACCGGCCGGCCCGCGATCTCGACGCGCTCGGGCCACGCCGGAAAAGCCAGATTATCCAATCGGAACGCCATTGACGGCGTCGCCTCCATGCCACGGTGATGGCCCGTCTTAGAGGCAAAACCGGGGCGGCGCAATCGGTGGTTTCGCCGCATGGAACCGCGGTTTCTCGGACGGGATTCCGGAAATCTTAATGGACGAAGGTCATAGTGGCGGATGCCTCTTCTCCCTCCACATTCCCACCCATGTCGACTCGCAACCTGAAGAACCTGCTGCACCCGCAATCGATCGTATTGATCGGTGCCACCGACCATGCCGGTCACGTCGGCCAGATGGCTTGGCGCAATCTGCGATCCGCCGGCTTTCGCGGCCGCCTCTACGCGGTGAACCCGCACCGCGCGACACTGGACGGCGAGACCGTCTATCCCACGGTCGCGCACCTGCCGGAGATCCCCGACCTGGCCGTGGTCGCGACGCCTGCCCCGACCGTGCCGGGGATCGTCGCGGAACTGGCGACCCAGGGCGCGAAGTCCGCGGTCATCCTCGCCGCAGGGTTCGCTGGCCCAGAGGGCCGCGTCTTGAAGCAGCGCATGCTGGATGCGGCACGGCCGGTGAACCTTCGGCTGCTCGGGCCCAATTGCCTCGGGCTGATCGCCCCAGGGCTCGGTGTCAGCGCCGCCTTCGCGCATCGGATGCCGAAACCCGGTGGCCTCGCCTTCCTCTCGCAGTCGGGAGCGATCCTGACCTCGGTGATCGACTGGGCGGAGCCGCGCGGCATCGGCTTCTCGCACCTGATCTCGATGGGCGAGCTGGTCGATGTCGATTTCGGCGACCTGCTCGACTACCTGGCCGACGATCCCGCCACCACCGCGATCCTGATGTATGGGGAAAG